>JRHI01000254.1_pt2 | contig 48572 bp, 44 predicted proteins | sample 215371 | NCBI WGS metagenome assembly JRHI01 (sample SAMN02929681, study PRJNA255918) | sediment metagenome | biome: cave system; feature: Ice Cave; material: Sediment; isolation source: sediment from deep within a dark volcanic ice cave with no known source of... ... | reverse complement strand
GGTGTTCGGCTGTGGGACGGCCTGGAGGCGTTGGAGCAGCAGTACGACGTAGAGGCGGTCTTGACGCCCAGCGGCGTCACCCACCTCACGTTCACCCGATGACGAGGACGACCTCACGGCGGCACGTCGCGGTCATTTCCTGCACACGGAACTGTGGGCACGTGCCGGAGGCGTCACCTATCGCAACCTCGGCGTCGAGGACTGCCGAGACCCGCTACCTGACTAGTTCTTCACCCAGGGCCTCAAGCTCGTCCTCGACCACTGTGTGACCACCGCAGCGGGATACCCAGCCTCTGTGAGTCAGGGGTACACCGCAGCTCGCACTCGGCCCAAGGCGGCGGCGAGGATCACCGACGACCTCGACGAGCGCGGTCAGCCGGGTTGGTTGGCGCCGCTGTTGCTGTTGCCCTCTGGCGTCGTCTTCTTAGCCGTGCCTGCGGACGCAACGGTGGTCGTCGAGGCGGCGGATGCCGACGGGGCTGCGGCGATCAGTGGGGCCGCGGTCGTCGCCGGGGCGCCGGTGCTGGGCGGGGACGTCCGGGCCGGCAGCGGGGACGGGTAGCGCGGAGCCGCGAGTGCAGAGGGTGGGCTCCCGGGCGCGGCCGTCTTTGTCGCCACCGAGGTCTGGGCGCCGGCGCCCCTGGCGCTGGTTGCCACCGGAACCGCGGCGCTACCTGCCGGCTGCGGGGATGCGGTAGGCGTGGGAGCGGTGAGATCGTTGGCGGGCGGAACCACGGGTGAGTCGGTCAGCGTTGCCGATGGAGCGCCAGGCGGTGTGATCGGGCTGTAGACCCGGGTGACCGAGATGCCGTTTGCTCCGATGCTTGAGGTGCGGGCCGATGTGGCCATGGCGTGCGGGACCATGATCGAGGTCATTGACATGGCAGCGGTGCCAAAGGCGGTAGCCGATGAAAGTCCGGCCAGCGCACCGGTGGTTTGGCCGCCCAGCAGCGGGAGCTGCCCCAGGAAGGGGAGTTGGGCGATCAGAGAGCCTGGTCCGACCGCCCATCGCAGCTCGCCGAGTGAGATGTTGAGGAAGGCACGTACGACGTCAGGGTCGAACTGCGTGCCGGCGCACCGAGTCAGCTCCACGCGCGCCATTGCCGGACGGATGGCATCTTGGTACGAGCGCTTGGCAGTCATCGTTTCGAAAACATCCGCCACGGCGACGATCTTGGCCCCGCGAGAGATGCCGGCCCCCCTGAGCCCATACGGGTAGCCGGCGCCACCGTATTGCTCGTGGTGCTGCTCCACGGCCAGGACCCACTCCCCCAGCCAGGGCGCCAGCGGCGCGACCAGCTTGGCGCCTTCGAGCGGATGGCGGCGCAGGATGGCCCACTGGTCGACGTCCGGCTTGCCGGGCTTGTTGAGGATGTCAGGATGAACGGTAAGTTTGCCGATGTCGTGCAGGAGGGCGGACCACCGCAGCCGGTCTCGGTCCTTCTCAGGTAGGTCCAGCTCGTCCGCGATCATGTCGGTGAGTACTCGAACCCGCTCAGAGTGGCCGCGTGTCCGCCGGTCGTGACTGCTGAGGGCGGCGGCCAACGCCAGGATCTTGGCCGCCGAAGCGTCCATATCTTCATCTTCCGGCGGAGCTTCGTGCATGGCCCGGTCGATGCGGCCTTCGAGATCTTTGGTGCGCGCAGCCCGCCGGGCGACGGCCAGGCGGGAGGGAGCCCGGTCCGGGAACACGAGCGTCATCTTCAGCAGCGCCGCGAGGGGCAGGAGCCGGCGAGTCCATCGTTCGACAACGGCGAACACCACTGCCGACAGGCCCACCAGGGCCAGCCACCACAGCACTTGCAGGCCGAAACCGTTCGGTGGATCGATCAGCCGCCTGGCAAACCAACTCGCCCCCATGGCGGCAGCCAAGGGTACGAAAAAGACAAGCGCCGAGACCGCACGCCCGTATACCGGCCGCGCCGCCCAACGATCGTGGCGGTTTGCCATTACACCGAGCATCGGCATGCTGCCCACCGAACTTTGGCATTTGTTACAAAGCGTCTCGTTGGCGTCGAGGGTAGCTGTCGGACGAATCGGGCGATACACCCCTTGCCGAAAGCCTGTTGAACGTTGTAAGTAATCTGTATAGATCGGATCTTGAGAACCCAGGACCACCGTCGGCTCATGAAGGAGTGGTGACGTTGGCGCTCGAGGCTGATCCGGTTCCGCTGTTCGGCATCACCGTCGCCGGTGGTGACGCCGGAGCGGTAATTGTCGTTTCTGGGGAAATCGACCTGGCCTCCGCATCCTATTTGGGTGACGCGGTGACGACGGCCATCGACGATGGCCAAGCGCCGGTGATCGTTGACGTAGCGGCGGTGACGTTCATGGACTCGACCGGCCTGGGGGTCCTGGTATCCGCCCACAACCGGCTGGCCAAGGAAGGACGGCAGCTGCGGCTCCGTTCGCCAAGTGTCAAGGTCGTCCGCGTCGTGAAGGTGAGCGGCCTGGATCGGCTGCTGCACATCGAGGCGTCGCCGGCGGAAGCGGACGCCACCCCTCCCGCGTAAGCAGCGACGTGGTGACTCCTTTTACCCTGGCCTGATCGCTCCCTCCCACCGTAAGGGGCCGAGGACTCGCCGGATCCCCGCCAGCTGCCGCTGCCGCAGCCGCAAAGCTGATCACCCCGAGGTTCCGTCAGCCACACGTGCCTGGAGGACGGTTATAGCGACCGTCCTGCCGCCAGGCTCCGCTCACCCAGCTCGGATTTGGCGCGGGCAGTGAGGCGACGGGCGCCAACGCCTCTTCGACGAGTGCCCCGACGCGCTGGGCACCGGCGGGGCAGAAGTGGACGTTGTCCTTCTTACGGATGCGTTCCAGCGTCCCGTCCGGAGCGGGGAGAAAGGCGGAATACCGTCCGTTTTCCTCCAGGGTCGGGCCGGTGGCAAGGAACCCCACGGTGCCCGGTGAGGTGGCCGCGGATTGGGCAAGGACGGCGTTAACCAGCTTGCGACCCGCCTCGTTCGTTGCTTCATCCGACTGATGGACACCCGGGATGTCTGGCGGCCGGTTCTGGGGGTACTCGAGCCAGACCACCCGGGCTCCGTGGGCGGTGAGGACCGCATCGGCCCGCTCGACCAGGGTGGAGTACCAGGCGGACCCGTGACTGAGGACGTTGTTGGAGTCCCAACCTCCAACCAGGACGAGGACCAGGTCGGGGTTCACCTGGGTAACCCAGTCGGTCCACAACTTCGGCCAGTTGTAGCTCGCCTGGGTCAGGCCGAGTCCGAACACGGCGTGGATGTCCACCTTGACGACCCCTGTCGCCTCAAGTGCGGCCTGTATGCCGAGCGAGGCATCGAACATGACGGAGTCACCGAGGATGAGCACCCGGAGCGGGTCGCCGGCCGCCGGTGTCCGGAGCCCGGAGAGGCCCAGCCGGGCTCGCTCGGCCGCAGCGATGGCGGCGACCGCCTCAGGCGCCGTGGCCGACGGAATCGTGGCCGGCGGGAGCCCGCCGGAATGGCTGCCCGGCCATCCGCCCGAAGCAGCTGGCTTCGGACCGGCCAGGGCCAGCTGGACCCGAGCGGAGCTGGCTGACGCGGGCGCGGCCAAGCCCGTGACGAGCGCCATAACCGCAGCGACGGACGCGGCGGGTGCGGCCCATGTCCAGCTGCCGCGCAGGATCCCCAGGCGAACGGGTTGTTCGATCAGGTAATACGAAGCGCTGGTCAGGCCGAGCGTCAAAGCCACCTGGAGGAGCGGAAGCGCGGGCCGGCCCAGCCCGGTGCGGTCGTGCGTGATCAGATCGATAATCGGCCAGTGCCACAGGTAGATCCCGTAGGACACTCGGCCAAGCCACCGCAGCGGCGGCCGTGAAAGGATCGTTCCGAGCCAACCCGACTGGGGACCGACCATGCCGGCCACGACGACGGCCGTCAGCAGGCAGGCCAGCAGAAAGCCCCCGTGGTACATCCAGCGCGCCGTATCGGGAACCGCCACGCACAACGCCACCAGGGCGGCGAATGCGGCCGTCGCCGCCCACCGCAGCACCTTCCCCCCGGGGAAGGAACCGCTCTCCCGTCGCCGCAGGATTAGCCCCAAGGCGGCGCCGGTGAGCAGTTCGAAGGCCCTCGTGTCGGTGCCGTAATAGACGCGCGACGGGTCGACACCCGGGTGCACCAGCAATGCCATGGCCAGCGCCGAGGCCGCGCCGAGCGCCACCACCATCGCCAGCACGATCGCCCGCCGCCCTCGTGCCAGCCGCCAGATCCCGAGGAGCAACACGGGCCAGAACAGGTAGAACTGCTCCTCGATGGCCAGGCTCCACGTGTGGCGGAGCGGGCTGGGCAGGGCGAATTGGGCAAAATACCCGTGGTTCGACAGGACGAAGCGCCAGTTGGCTACATAGCCAAGGGCGGCCACGACGTCGCCACGCAGCCCGATCCGATCGACGCTCGAGGCGCCCGCCCAGAGGACCCAGGCCACCACGACGGCGAGCATCACGTAGAGGGCGGGGAGCAACCGTCGGGCCCGTCGGGCGTAGAAGGCGCGGAGGTTGAGCCCGCCGGCGTCCAGTTCGGCCGCCAGGATCCCCGTGATCAAGAACCCCGACAGGACGAAAAACACGTCGACGCCGAGGTATCCGCCCTTGGACCATGGCAGGACCAAGTGGTAGGCGACGACCGCCGCCACAGCAAAGGCGCGGAGCCCATCGAGCGCGGGCAGATAAGCAGTACGACGCACGGTCCCCCTCATCGGGTCACGAAGATGCTGCCACGATCTCATCGCTCTTCGGGCAAGCCCTCATCGCCCGCCGGCTGCGGTGGGACCCAGCCGGCGGATCATGGCTGTTCGGGACAAGCCCCACCCCAGCCGGCCCCGCTACGTCGGCGGGAGTTCGTACAGCAGGTCGGATCCGTAGCGGCCGACCAGTCTCAGGGGGGCGGCGGTGTCGGGGGTCATCAGAGATACCCACGGGCTGTCGGGAGGGACGGGCGGGACCACGACATAGCGGGTGCCTATCGATTGCAGGTACTTCAGTCCCGGCTGCCCTGGCAGGGAGCGGACGATCTGGGTCATCCGGAAATAGGAGTCCGGAAAGTACCCGGAGTAGCCGTTGGGGGTGGGCCGGCGGTGGGCGGTGGTGCGGTACACCACGTCGGCCTCGGCCAGGATGGAGAGGTACGCCGGGCCGCCTCCGCCCACCGGCAGGTAGAGCACGCCTCCCCGGCCTGGCAGCCGAGCGAGGGCCACGTCGACCGGTTGGACCCCGACTGGGGCCAGGTGGGATCGGTGCCGGTATCCCTCAGCGACCACGCCGCCCACGGCCACTAGCGCCACCAGAGCGGTGGCCAAGGCGGGTCGAAGTACGGATCGCAGCCGGCTAACGGCGGCATCGGCCCCGATGCCGGCCAGCAGGCCGAGGCCGAGCAGGCCGAGCATCCAGGCCCGGAAGGTGGCCCGCAGCGCCTGTCCACCCGGCATGAACTCGAAGACGAGGCGGTAGGGCGCGTACTGCCGCCACCCCGAATCGGATGTGCCGAGGGCGGCGGTCGCCCCCACCACCAGCAGGACCAGACCGGTGATCACGACGCGGCGTCGCCGCCCGCCGTCCCGCCACCCGGTGACGGCGCCGGCCAGGCCCAACCCGATCAACGTCAGTCCAGGGAAAAGCGGCGGTGGGAACTGTGGCCATGGCCGGCCCCGGCCGAGCGCACCGCCCCATAGGGCAACGCGAGAGTCGACGTGCAGGAAGTCGGCCCCCTCGAGTCGCAGGTCGGCGATCGTCCAATGAAATCCGGGGATGGCGGCGTGACGGCCCAGATAGGGCAGAGCCAGCAGCAGGGCCCCCGCCCCCGCCCCGCCGACCGCGACGACGGCGGCCACCACGCCCCTTCGATCCAGGCTTCGCGAGCGAACCGCCAGCACCACGATGGCGGCGGCGAGGGTGAACGCCCCCGTATAAAACGACATGGAGCACTGCCAAGCGGCGATCACCACCACGGCGACGGTCGGCGTCCACAGCCGACGATGCGACTCCGCCCGGTCGGCAAGTATCCACGCGGCTGTAGCCGCGAGAGCCACCCCAGGGCGAAACACGGTCTGAACGTGGGCCGACTCATAGGTCCCGAACTCACCGAAGGCGAACGCGGCGCCGGTGACACAGGCGGCGACGACCGACCTCGTGACCACCTTGCCGAACGCATACGCGGCGGCCGCCGACAGAGTGAAGCCCAACAACACAGCAACGTTGAGTACGCCGATCGGTGTCATGCCAAACCAGCGCAGCGGCAACACGAGGACCGCGACACCGATTAGCGAGTCCGAGTACGCGAGTGTCGCCCTGTCGGGACTGAAGATATTGGCGTCGTAGAGATGGGCGGGATGAGCGATGGCGTGCTGCACCCAGTCGATGGTCCATGCCTGGAACCGCGGATCGAACGGATCGTCCGCGGCGTGGTTCAGGTGGGCGGCCAGCGGCCAGGTGGTCAGAACAGCGACGAAGGCGGTGACCAACAACACGATGGCCACCTCGGCCGGGAGCCCCCACCGTCCTCGGTGAACTGGAGCCCCCTCCGCCATCGCCACGGCCCGAGTCTGGCCGATGTGGCGGACAGAAGGGTGGGTCGTAGACTTGGGGTTTGCTCCCGATGACCCGTTCCATCGTCGCCTCGATCCCGAGCCCGTCCTCCGGCCAGATCCACATCGGTCCGCTCGCCATCCACGCGTATGGGTTCTGCACCGCCGGGGGCGTGCTGGCCGCGGTGTGGTTGGCCAACAAGCGGTGGGTGGCGCGAGGAGGCGAGCCGGGCGCGATCGCGTCGCTGGCGGCCTGGGCCGTTCCCGGCGGTCTCGTCGGGGCGCGCATCTACCACGTCATCACCGACTATCAGCTGTACACCCACGACCCGGTCGGGGTGCTGAAGATCTGGGGCGGCGGTCTCGGTATCTGGGGCGGTATCGCCGGAGGCGTGCTGACCGGCCTCTGGGTGGCCCGGCGACGTGGCTATCCGCTGGCCACCCTGCTCGAGGTGGTCGCGCCCGCCCTGCCTCTTGCCCAGGGCATCGGGCGGTTGGGGAACTACTTCAACCAGGAGCTGTTCGGCCGGCCCACCTCTCTACCATGGGGACTCCGAATCGACCTGGCCCACCGTCCGGGCGGATACGAGCGCTTCTCGACGTTCCATCCGACTTTCCTCTACGAGAGCCTCTGGGATCTGGCGGTCGTGGCGGTGGTTCTGGTGGCCGAGCGCCGCATGAAGCTTCGCTCCGGCCGGCTCTTCGCCGTGTATGTCGCGGCCTACACCTTCGGCCGGTTCTTCACGGAGTGGCTGCGCATCGATCAAGCCCACCGGATCGCTGGTCTGCGGATCAACGATTGGGTCAGCGCAGCCGTCTTCATCGTCGCCACCGCCTTCGTCGTGACTGGCCGGCAGCGGGAGAGCACGCCCGAACCGGAGTCAGCCGGCCTGGCGGCGGCGGAGGAAGAGGTCGCGCCGAACGGAGTGGCCGAAGACTGACTATTCGGCGGTGGCGGGGAACGGCACAGTGATCTCCGAGGCCGGCGCCGGTACGCCGAACAGGTAGCCCTGGCCGAACTGGCAGCCGAGCTCGCGACTCCGGTCCCGCTGTTCCACCGTCTCGATGCCCTCGGCCATGACGGTCATACCGAGCTGGGTGGCGAGCTGGGCGACGGCGGCAACCACGCTCTCGTCAGCCGCATCGCGACCCAGACCCTGCACAAACATCCGGTCGATCTTCACCACGTCGACGGGCAGCGTGCGGATGTGACTGAGCGACGAATACCCAGTGCCGAAGTCATCGATCGCCAAGCTGACGCCGACGGACCGAAGGGCGGCGAGCGCTTCACCGACCGCGCTGGTGGCAATGGTGGCGGCCTGCTCGGTCACCTCCAGGCAGAGCCGGTTGGTGGCGAGGCCGTGATCAGCCAGCACCTGCTGCACGAACTCGACGAAGTCGGGGTTGGCCAGCTCGGCGGCGGAGACGTTCACGGCCATGTTGAACCCGGTCCGGCCGCGTTCACCGTTGCTCTCGAGCCACTCCGCCAGCTGCCGGCACGCCTCGTTCAGTACGAAGTGGCCGATGGGGACGACGAGCCCGGTTTCCCCGGCGATGGGGAGGAAGTCGGCCGGGCCGAGCAGGCCACGGTCGGGGTGGGCCCACCGCACCAACGCCTCGTAGCCGACCGTAGTGCCCGTGGCCAGCTCCAACAGCGGTTGGTAAAAGACGCGGAGTTCGGCATTCTCCAACGCCCGGTGCAATCCCATCTCGACTTCGAGCCGTTCCACCGCCTCGGAGCGCATCAGGTCATCGAAGACCTCCTGTCGTCCCCGGCCGAGCCGTTTGGCTCGGTACATGGCCGCGTCCGCGTCGCGCAAGAGTTCGCCCGGTGTCGTCGTTGGTCCGGCCATGGTGATGCCGACACTCGACGAGAGTCGGGTCGCTGAACCACCGATGATGATCGGTTCAGCGAGGACCTCTTCGATGCGCCTGCCGATGCTCTGCGCCTCCTCGAGGCCAGTCACGCCTTCGGTCACGACGACAAACTCGTCTCCACCAAGGCGAGCGACCATGTCCGAGGGCCGCAGGGCCGCGCTCAGCCGCGTCGCTACGGTGACGAGGAGCTCGTCCCCAGCGCTGTGACCAAGGGAATCGTTCACGACCTTGAACCGGTCGAGGTCAAGGTAGAGCACCGCCACATGGCCGTCGCCGCGACGGGATCGGGCCAGGGCGCGTTCGAGCCGATCGACGAACATCGCCCGGTTGGGCAGCCCGGTCAGCTCGTCGTGGGTGGCGGCATGGGCCAGGCGCTCTTCGACCGCACGCCGCTCGGTGACATCACGAAAGGAGAGGATGACGCCGTCGCCCATGCGGACGGCCTGTGCCTCGAAGGTGCGGTCGCCTTGCCGGGAACGCATCGTCACCTCCCGACGCTCGGGTTGCCCCGTCTCTACGGCCGAGACCATCGCCTGGAACAGGGTTCCTCCGCTCTCCTCCGGCGCCAGCTCGAGCATCTGGTGACCGATCACCTGCCTCGGGGCCAGACCCCACGGCTCCAACCCGGACGGGTTGATGTAGAGGATGCGGAAGTCCACGATGTCGCCCCGCGGGTTCCTCACTGCTTCGTAATCGGCGAAGCCATCGAGGAGCGCGTCGAGCGAGGTCCGTAGCCGGCGTTCGGACGTCTCGACCGCAGCCTGCGCCCGTCGCCGCTCGGTCACGTCGCGCAGGATGGCCATGACGACCGTACGGTCGCCGACCTGAAGGGGTCCGGCCGACGACTCCACCTTGACCGTGCGACCGTCACTGCGCACGCAGGTTCTCTCGAAGCCATGGACCCGACGCCCCTCGACCATGATGGACTGGTCGCGGGAGACGGCCGCTTCCCGCTGTTCGGGCTGGATGAAGCTGGCGGGGTCGACACCGAGCAGGTCCTCGGGTCGCGCCACGCCGAAGAGGTCAGCGGCGGACTGGTTGGCGTAGCCGATCTCGTGTTCGTCATAGACGAGCAGGGCGTCAGGACAGAGCTCCACGAGCGTGCGATACAGCTCTTCGACCTGGCGACGATCGGAGATATCGCGAGTGGATGCCTGCACTTCCATCTCGCCGGTGATCGGGTCGCGCCGCATGCGGCTGCTGCTCTCGCACCAGGTGTACGTACCGTCGGACCGAAGGGCGCGGAATACGGATTGAACGGCAGTGCCCTCTTCGGCGGTCTCCAATGACTTCGCGAAGTTGGCCCAGTCTTCGGTGTGAATGATCTCGGTCGCCGAGCGGTTGACCAGGTGGGCCGGCGTATAGCCGAGCACGGACTCGACGGAGGGGGAGACGTAAACGAACAGACCGGTCAGCGTCGTGCGGGTGATGATGTCGGTTGAATTGTCGGCGAGGGTGCGGAACGCCCGTTCAGAGTTCGCCAACGCCAGCTGTCCGTGCCGCGTCTCGGTCACGTCGATCCCGGTGCTGACGACGTAAGTGAGGTGGCCTTCCGGATCGCACAGTGCAGTGGTGGTCCACGCCACCCGGCGCAGGGATCCGTCGCGAGCGACGCAATCGTTCTCATAGGCCGCGGGGACGCTCGCGGCCGTCATTGCGTCCCAACGCTGGAGCACGCGGGGGATCTCTGCCGGAGGGACGAACAGATCCCAGAACGTGCGGCCCTCTACTTCAGCGAACGTCCAACCGGTGGTCTGCTGGCAGGCCCGGTTGAAGCGAACAATGCGACCCGCCCGGTCCAGTACCACCACCATCACACCGACCGTCTCGACCACGGCGGCGGTGAAATCTCGTTCGTACTCGAAGTCGGTCGCCCGCGGTCGCTGATCGACCAGATCGCGCACGGTCAGGACGACACCGTCGACCGAGGGATCGTCGAGGAGATTGTTGGCCACCATCTCGACGAGGCGCCAGCCGCCGCGCCCGTCGAGGACCTGTACCTCGAGAGGGGCGGAGAGCCCGGGCGTGGCGAGGGCGCCGGCCAGTCCCTCGGCGGCTATCGCTCGATCGACAGGATGAACGAGATCGAGGGCGCTGCACCCAATGACGGCGTCGTCGCTCCAGCCGAGCATCCGCGGGCCGGAGGGGCTGACGTAACCCACGACCGTCGCCCGGTCGATGACGCAGATGACCTCGCCGGAATGCTCGATCAGCGTCGAGAGGAACTCGTCGTGCGCGGGCGGCGCCGGCGGCGCGGCTCCGTCCGCACCCGGATGCATGCCGCGAGACAGAAAGAGACACAAAATGGCAGCCAGCGCGACCGCGTCCATCGGGGCGAGGGTCGGATAGATGACACTCAGAGCGGCGACGCCGACGAGCGTGGCAGGGACGAGGCCGAACCTCACCAGGTCGCCGCGTCGCGCCGTCGCCATGCGCCCCTCGTATCGGTCGACCGGCGCCGAAAGTGAAGCAAATCGAGAGGATTCCCCCTCTATTTCCCCAGATGAATCACCAGGTCGTCGGCCGACATGGGGGCGGCGAAGAAGTAGCCCTGGGCCATGTCACAGCCAAGGTTCTGCAAGGCGTCAAGCTGGACCTCGGTCTCCACCCCCTCGGCGATCGTTGCCAAACCCAAGGATTGGCCGAGGGCTACGACGGCGCGCACGATGACCGTGTCCTCCGGGTCCCGACCAAGACCGTCGATGAAGGAGCGATCGACCTTGAGGAAGTCGACGGGGAACCGCTTGAGATACGACAGGGACGAATAACCCGTACCGAAGTCGTCGATGCCGAGCGTGACCCCCATCTCTTTGAGCTCGTCTAGGGCGGCCAGGGTCGGCCGCCCGGCCTCAATGAGCACGCCCTCCGTAAGCTCCAGACAGAGCATGTCCGGCGACGCTCCCGAACTGGCCAATGCCGCCATCACCTGCTGCACGATGCCGCTGGCCGAAAGCTGCCGTCCGGAGACGTTGACGGTCACCCGGCTCGGGGCCCGGTCGCCGAGCACTTCACGCCACCGCACGGCTTGTCGGCAGGCCTCGTCGATCACCCCCGCTCCGATGGTAACGATGAGCCCGGACTCCTCGGCGATGGCCACGAACTCCTCCGGCAGGATCAGCGGTCCGGGCCCTCCGTCGATGCGAAGGAGCGCTTCGTTGCTTGTGACTCGCCCCGTTTCCAGCTCAACGATCGGCTGGTAATGAAGGACGAAGTCGCTGCTGTCCAGGGCCCGCCGGAGTAACTGCTCCGTGCCGAGCCGGCGCACGGCTTCGTGTCGCAGACCCTCGTCGAAGATGTAGTGGCGGTCCCGTCCGTGCTCTTTGGCGCGGTACAGGGCGGTATCGGCATCCCGGAGGGCGGAGTCGGGGTGAGCGTGGCGGCTGAGGGTGATGCCGATACTCGTCGTCACGACCGCGCTGCCGCCGTGACGTAGCCCGATCGGTGGTACCAGCGACGCGCGGATCCGCTCCGCGATCTGCTCCGCCTCGGCGTGGCCGTTGACCGCCTCGGCCAGCACGACGAACTCGTCGCCGCCGAGTCGGGCCACGGTGTCACCCGGTCGTACGGTGCCCACCAGCCGATCGGCCACCTCGACGAGCACCTGGTCGCCGGCGATGTGGCCAAGGGAATCGTTGATGACCTTGAATCGGTCGAGATCAAGGTACAGCAGGGCGACGAACCGCCCGGAGCGCTCCGCCCGGTGAAGGGCCTGATCCAAGCGGTCCAGCAGAAGGGCCCGGTTGGGCAGGCCGGTGAGCGGATCGTGGACAGCGCGGTGGTGCATCAGCGCGGTGGCCAGGGTCCGCTCCGTCACGTCGTGACTGGTGATGACCACCCCGACGACGGCGGGATCATCGAGGGCGCTGACGACGGTCGATTCGATCGTTCGCCAGGTGCCATCGGCGGCCCGAGCCCGCCACTCGATGGGGCCTTCCGTCCCGTGTCCGGCAGCGGTGCGGGTGAGGGCCATGCTCAGATGGTCGGTGTCCGAGGGGTGGGCGAGGTCCAGGATGGAGGTGACCGCGTCGGGACCGACGACCGTGGGAAAGAGCCGCTGGCTGGCCGGACTGGCATAGCGCAGGTGGCCGCTCGGGCTGACCACCGTGATGGCGTCGGCGGTGTAGTGGAGCAAAGACGCCACCCAATCATCTTCGGGTGCCTCGCGACCGGTCGGGGCAGGGTGCATGTCGCACCAGATTGGCATCTCATACCCCTGACCAAGCGGTATGCCCCGGTAAACCGGGCGTCTCCGGGCCCTGTGGCCAGTAGCATCGGGAGCCGGACAATCCCTTTCCCCTTCGCTTTGCCATGCCCACGAGAACGGACGATCGCACCCTTTTCATGCGCGGACTGCGTGTCATTGGCGCGTTCGTCCGCCTCCACCCGCTGCCCTTCGCGGTAGCGGTCACTGGCGCGGGCGTGTACGCCCTGGCGACGGTAGCCAGCACCGTGGTGCTGGGCTGGGTCACCGACCGGCTGCTCGTTCCGGCCTTCGCCGGCCACTTCCATCTCGGCACCGCCATCGGTGCGGCGGCCGCGGTCCTGGCCGTTGCCGTCGTCAAGGCGGGGGGGATCATGACCCGCCGGTACTTCGCCGGCATGACCAAGTCGCGCTCGGAAGCCACGCTCCGCAACTCGGTCGTAGACCGCTACCAGGCACTGCCGCTGGCCTATCACCGGGCCCGGCCGACCGGTGAGCTGTTGGCCCACGCCGAATCGGATGTGGACGCCGCCACCGAGGTGCTGTCCGCCGTGCCGTACTCGCTGGCGGTGCTGTTCCTGATCGTGTTCGCGGCGGTGGAACTGATCGTGACCGACCCGTTCTTGGCCGCCGTCGGGTTGCTGGTGCTGCCGACCCTGGCGTTCCTCAACCGGCTCTACGGCACCCGGGTGGAGGGTCCGGCCTCACGGGTCCAGGAGCGCATCGGTGACTTGTCGGCGGTGGCCCACGAGAGCTTCGACGGCGCGCTGGTGGTCAAGGCGCTCGGACGCGAGCGGGCCGAGGTCGAGCGCCTGGCGGAGCAGGCGGACCGGCTGCGCATCGAGCGCCTCCACGTCGGCCGCATCCGGGCCAACTTCGAACCCGCCCTGGACGCCCTGCCGAATCTGGGCATCATCATCCTCCTGGCGGTGGGCTCCTGGCGGGTTTCTACCGGAGCGGTGAGCGCGGGAACGCTCGTGCAACTGGTGAGCCTGTTCAGCTTGATGGCGCTGCCGATGCGCCTCATCGGCTACGTGCTCTCCGACATTCCCAGGGCCGTGGTGAGCCGTTCCCGCCTTCAGGACGTGCTCGACGCGGAGCTGACGGTCCTCCCTGCCGCCGAGTCGGTCGATCTGCCCGAGGGTCCGCTGCCGCTCTCCGTGCGGTCCGTGACGTTCGCGTACGCGGACGGGCCGCCGGCGGCCCCCGTCCTCGACGGGCTTTCCTTCGAGCTGTCCGCCGGTTCGTCGGTAGCCATCGTGGGTGCAACCGGTGCCGGCAAGAGCACGTTGGCGCAGCTGATCGTCCGGCTGGCCGATCCCGACCGAGGGTCGGTGCGACTCGGCGGCGTGGACCTTCGCCACGTGGAGGGCAACCAGTTGCGAGACGCGGCATCGATGGTCTTCCAGGAGAGCTTCCTGTTCGCCACGTCGATCTCGGACAACATCGCCCTCGGCCAGCAGTTTTCTGAACGCCGTGTCCGATGGGCGGCAGAGCTCGCTCAGGCCGACGAGTTCATCCGAATGTTGCCAGAGCGCTACGACACGATCGTGGGCGAGCGGGGACTTTCATTGTCGGGTGGTCAGCGCCAGCGCGTGGCCCTGGCCCGCGCCCTGGTGCGCCGGCCGCGTCTTCTGATTCTCGACGACGCCACCTCCGCCGTCGATCCCACCGTCGAAGCCGAGATCCTGGCCGGCCTGCGCAGAGAGCTGCAGACAACGCTGGTCATCGTCGCCTACCGAGTGTCGACCATCGCACTTGCGGACACCGTGCTGTTCCTCGACAACGGCAGTATCGCGGCGGTGGGCACCCACACCCAGCTGTTGTCGCACCCTGCCTACGAGTCCATGGTGCGGGCCTACGACCGGGACAAGGCATGAGCAACATGAGCAGTGCCGAGTCGCGGGGCGGAGCGCCCGTGACGGCGGAGGCGGAGCGGCCGACCAGTGCCTTTGCCGTCCTTCGCCGAGGGATCAGAGAGAGCCCAGAGCTCCGGGCCGGGATCGGGTTCACCCTGGCGATGGCCCTGGCCGGCGCGGCCGGGCGTGTGCTCGTCCCGATTCTGATCCAGCAGATCATCGACAATGGTCTGCGCGGGCGGCACGGTTTTCGGCCGGGCTACGTGTTTGGCCTATGCGGCGCCGCCGCGGTGGGCGTGTGCTTCATCTATCTCGCCGGCCGGGGCGCATTTCGGCGGCTGGTGTGGGCGTCGGAATACGCGTTGCGCAACCTTCGCGTTCGAGTCTTCGCGCACATCCACGAGCTCAACGTGGCCGAGCAGAGCGCGGAGAAGCGCGGCGCCCTCACCGCGCGCGTCACTGCCGACATCGATACGCTGACCCAGTTCTTCGAATGGGGCGGCCTCAACTGGATCGTGTCGTTCTGCCTCATGGCCGGGACGCTGGTGGCGATGATCGTGTACTCGTGGAGGCTGACGATCCTCGTTCTCGTCGTAGCCTCGCCGATCATCCTGGTCCTCCGATCCATGCAACGTCGGATCCTGGCCGCCTACGAACTCGTTCGCACCCGGGTCGGCGAGACCATGTCGGCCATCTCGGAGACCGTCATGGGCGCGGCCGTCGTGCGGGCCTACGGACTCGAGGCGCGGGTGACTGAGGACGTGCGCACCGCCGTGCGGCACCAGTACGACGCCCAGATGCGGGCGAACCGTTATAGCGCGGCTGTCTTCCCGCAGGCCGATCTCTTCGGTGGCCTCACCGTCGCGGCCGTCGTCCTGGTTGGGTCCAAGTACGGGCCCGGATGGGGAATGACGACCGGGCGGTTGGTGGCCTTCCTCTTCCTCGTCACGTTGTTCCTCCAGCCGGTTGCCGAGCTCTCCGAGGTGCTCGACCAGACGCAGACGGCGATCGCCGCTTGGCGCAAAGTGCTCGGTGTGCTCGACACCCCGGTGAGCATGGCCGAACCCGAGCCAGGCTCAGCGCTGCCGGCCGGCGCCCTGTCGGTACGCACTGAGGGGCTCTGTTACGCCTACGAGGTGGACCAACCGGTCCTGCGCAGCATCGACGTGGACCTGCCGGCCGGGATGCACGTGGCCGTGGTCGGGCGGACTGGGTCGGGCAAGACGACGTTTGCCAAGCTGCTCTGCCGCCTCGCCGATCCGACCTCCGGGCGCATCATCATCGGCGGGGTGGATCTCCACGAGGTAGCGCCCGATGCCCGCCGGGCCGGTGTTCGCATGGTCCCCCAGGACGGCTTCCTCTTTGACACGACGATTCGCGAGAACGTCCGATGGGGCCAAGCCGGGGCGACCGACGCCGATGTGGACACAGCCTTCGCCGAGCTGGGCTTGTCGGAATGGGTGGCGGGCCTGCCGGACGGACTGGAGACCGTGGTGGGTGAGCGGGGTGAGCACCTGTCTGTCGGCGAGCGGCAGCTGGTGGCCCTGGTCCGCGCCCAGCTGGGCAGCCCCGGCCTGCTGATCCTGGACGAGGCCACCAGCGCCGTCGATCCCGAGACCGAACGAGCCATCGGTGTCGCCCTCGAGCGGTTGTCCGCCGGGCGCACCACGGTGGCCATCGCCCACCGCCTCTCCACGGCCGAGTCCGCCGATCTGGTGCTGGTGTTCGATCAGGGCCGCATCGTTGAGCGGGGGACGCACGCCCAGCTGGTCAGCCGGGGCGGCGTCTACGGCCGGCTGTACCAGAGCTGGCTCGGCAACACCCAGGCGGCCTAGCGGCCCGGGGCGCCTCCGGGCCCGCCCCGCCGGGCCGTCGGACCGCGTTCGGACCGCGTTCGGACCGACCATCGCGGGCGGTAGGGTGCAGCCACCATGGCGAGCGGTGGCCGACGGCCTCGGGGGCGCAGCCGGCGGTGGATCGTCTTCGGTGGCGTAGTCACGCTGCTGATACTCACCGTCAACGCTGCCCTGTCCGCCCAATCGGGTGCCCCGGCCCGCCGTTTGAGCACCCAGAACTTCCTGGACGTAGCCGAGAGCGACGTGCAGCGCTCCATCCAGGAGGGGGCCGACATCAACGAAGTTCGAGCCGACGCCCTTACTCTGGGTCGAGATGGGATCACCCGGCGTCTCGACCGCGTGGTGAGCGACGCGGATGCGATTCTCGGCGATGTGCGCAGGGTGAGCGCGCCCACGAATCTGCGCGACGCCCGCGACTTGCTGCTGGCCGCGCTGACGATCAGGGCACAGTCAGCCGCGATTCTACGCAAAGCGTTCGCCGACGCTCTCGGGAATGGGCCGGCGACCACCGTCGTCGACGCCATGGTCGAGGTAGGCAAGAACCTGTCGGCGGCTGATCGCGTCTACCGGCTGTTCGTCGGCGCCCTACCCGCCGGACTGGCGGCCATGCCCGACTCCCAATGGGTGCGCGACGACGGATCGTGGACCCAACCGATCGTGGCTACGTTCGTCGTCTCGTTGCGGTCGAGCACCAGCCTCGCCCCCGTGCACGACGTGAAGGTGGTGCTGGTCAGTACCGATCCAGGCCCGGTCGGCAACGATGCCGGCAACGAAGTCCTTCCCATCTCGAAGGTCCTCCGGGCGCAGATCGTCGTGGCCAACGTGGGCAACGAACCGGAGAAGCGCTTGACCGTGACGGCTTCGATCTCGCCTGCGGTGGACGGTCCCGGATCGTCGGCGAGGGACTTTGTCGACCTCGTTCCCGGCCAGCGGCGCACCATCACGTTGGGAGATCTGCGGGCCGTGCCCAATACCATCACCATCCTGCAGGTCCACATCGATCCGGCTCCTGGTCAGCTGAACATGCCGGACACGACGCAGACCCTTGACTTCGTCATGCGATAAGGGGGTGCATAGCGACTGCGGCCAGTCGCCCCGTTAGCTGGCGTCGGATGGGTCCGGGGGTGGCACGAGATGAGGCGCGGCGTGTGGAGCGGCCACCTCCGCGCGGCGCAGTACCTCGCGCAACGGCAGTCCCGTCCTGGCGGCGGCCCGGGCGGCATCGTCGTGTTCGGCCTTGACCCGGCCCGGGCTCACCTTTACCCGCACGGGCTGGTCCTCGACGAGCACCGAGACCTCGGCCCGCGTGACCGGCCAGCGCTCGAGTCGCTGTCCGCGCACCCCAAGTGACCCGGTTTCCGTGCCGAGGTCTCGTGCGCATTGCGGGGCCAGCGCCGGGTCGCAGAGACAGCTGACGGTGTGGGCCGGGCGTCCTTTCTTCATGACGATCGGCGTCACCCAGGCATCGTGCGCGCCCGCGTCCATGAGGGCGGCGATGGCGGCGGCCAGAACCTCGCCGGTGGCGTCATCCACGTTCGCCTCGAGGAGGACGACCGGTTGGCCGGGGCTCTGGCCGCTGTACGAAGCCGGCGCGCCGGCGCCGCCCGGCCCGACGCGGGCCTCCGCATCCGCAGCGCGGCTGAGGCCGATCACCACCTGGGTCACGTTCGGCAGTCCGTCGAGTTCGCGGCTGCCCGCCCCGTAGCCCACCGAACGTACGGTCATGGCCGGCAGCGGACCCCAGCCCGATCCCAGCGCGGCCAGCAACGCCGCGCCCGTTGGGGTGGTCATCTCGAAGGGCACGGCCAAGCCGTACGTCGGGGCGTCCCGCAACAACTCGACCACGGCCGGCACCGGGATTGGCAACATCCCGTGTGCGGTCCGCACCATCCCGCTGCCCTGGGCCACCTCGCTGGCCCGGATCTCGCCGACGTCGAGTACCTCGAGGGCGGCGCACGTGCCGACCACGTCCACGATCGAATCGAGGGCGCCCACTTCGTGGAAGTGAACAGCACTGGCCGGCCGGCGATGGATGCGACCTTCGACTTCGGCCAACAGCCGGAAGGTGGCAAGCGCTCGGTCCCGCACGCGCGGCGGCAGCCGGGCCTCCTCGATGAGCCCTTCGATGTGGGCGGCCGTGCGCACCACGATGGAGCGCTCCAACCCCACCCGCGCGTGGGTCGATGCGATCCCGCATCGCAGCACCGCCTCGGCCGAAAGCGACCATCCGGCCATGGGGAGCCGCTCGACCAGGGCGCGCACCTCGTCGAGGTCGGCGCCGGCGTCGAGCAGCGAGCCGAGAGCCATATCACCCGAGATACCGGCGAAGCAGTGGAACCAGGCGATGGTGGCATCGCTCATGGGGCGCGTGTCCGAGCCGGGGCGAGGATGCGGACGACCGCGCAGGCGGCACCGAATCCGTTGTCGATGCCGACCACACACAGACCGGCGGCGCAGCTGGCGAGCATGGCCAGCAACGCCGTGATGCCCTCCAGGCTGGCTCCGTAGCCAGCGCTGGTCGGCACGGCCACGACCGGTGCGGGGGTCAGTCCGCCGACCATGCTGGCCAGCGCGCCTTCCATGCCGGCCACCACGACTACGGCGTCGGCCGCGGCCAGGTCGTCGGCGGTGGCCAGCAGGCGATGAACGCCGGCCACACCGCAATCGGCCAGAACCAACGGCCGGTACCCAAACGCCTCGAGTGTCGTGTTGCACTCGGTGGCCACTGGCAGGTCCGCCGTCCCGGCCGTGATGATCACCACCCGGCTCCCCACCTCGGCCCGTGGGCGCCAGACGACCATCGTCCCCGTCGACGTTCCGCCCGGATTGGCGTCGAGGGCGGCCGCCGACTGCTCAGCCGACGCACGGGTCAAGAGCACCGGCCCTTTCCCCGGGGAAGAGAGCAGCTCGGCCACGATCTCCGCGCACTGTTCGGGTGATTTGCCGGGGCCGTACACCGCTTCGGGCAAGCCCTGCCGCAACGCCCGGTGATGATCGACCCGAGCGAAACCCAGGTCGGCGAACGGCAGCCGGCGCAGCTCGGCCACCGCTTCGTCGGCCGGCACCGTGCCCGTCCGTACGTCGTCAAGCAGCTGTCGGAGTGCGGCTTCGTCCATGTTGGTCACTATCCTGCCCGTCGTCATGGATGAGCGCGCAGTCCGCATCGGCTTCCTCGGGCCGGCCGGCACATTCACCGAGGAGGCCTTACTAACGCAGCCCGACCTGGCCGCGGGGGAGTTGGTGCCGCTGGCGTCGATGACCGACGTCCTCGCCGCCGTCGACGGCGGTGAGATCGACCTGGGGTTCGTGCCCATCGAGAACAGCATCGAGGGCACGGTCAGGGAGACGCTGGACGGCCTGATCTTCGACCGTGATCTGCTCATCCAGCGGGAAGTGGTGCTCGGCATCCGGCTGTATCTCATGGCTCCGCCGGGGACGGCGCTGTCCGATGTGCGCCGGGTGGTGACCTACCCGGTGGCGATGGGACAATGCCGGGCATTCTTCGCCCGGGAGCTGCCGGGAGCGGTCGAGGTGGCGGCGACGTCGACGGCCGAGGCGGCCCGGTTGGTGGGGGAGGAGCGTCCGGCGGCGACGGCGGCGGTGGCCCCCGCCCTGGCCGCCAAGCTGTACGGACTGGAAATAGTGGCGTCGGACATCGAGGACCATCCTGACAACGCCACCCGTTTCGTCGTGGTGGGCCGCCGCGACGGCGGCATACCGGCGATGACCGGACACGACAAGACCACCCTCGTCTGCTTCCAGCACACCGACCGGCCGGGCAGCCTGCACGCCATCCTGGGCCAGTTCTCGGCCCGCAACCTCAACCTGACCAACCTGCAGTCCCGCCCGACGAAGCAACGCCTCGGTCACTACTGCTTTTTCATCGAACTGGCCGGCCACGTGGATGATGAGGTGGTCTACGACTGCCTGCGAGACCTGCACGCCTCCCTGGCGGACGTCAAGTACCTCGGCTCGTACCCCGCCGCCGGGGACCACGGCCCGGCCATCCGCCGCGATGCCGAGGCGGCGTGGCGGATGGCCGACGAGTGGATCCGGGACTTGCGGGGACGGGTGCGGCGGTAGCGACTGAGTTCGGGAAGCACGAGGGGAAAGGGCGTCGCCGCGTCCAGTCGTCGGGCCGCTGGCCGTGAGCGATACTGGCGAGTCCAGGAGGGATGGCAGAGCGGCCGAATGCGAGGCTCTTGAAAAGCCTTGGACGAGAGTCCCGGGGGTTCGAATCCCTCTCCCTCCGCAGGTCAGAGGCGGTTTCTTGGTCGTAGCGTCGTCAGGCGGCGTCAGCGGGTAATGACGCCGAGGTCGATGACCTCGGGAAAATGGCAGGCGACGGGATGGCCGTCACCTCGGTCGATCAGGGCGGGTTCCTCCTCGGCGCACAGCTCCTGGGCTTTCCAGCAGCGGGTCCGGAACCGGCAGCCCGATGGTGGGTTGATCGGGCTCGGTACGTCGCCGGTGAGCACGATCCGGTGGCGGCGGCGCTCGAGCTTCGGATCGGGAATCGGCACCGCCGAGAGGAGCGCCTGCGTGTACGGATGGGCGGGGCGCTCATAGATTGTGTCGTTGTCGCCCATCTCGACGATCTTCCCGAGGTACATGACGGCCACCCGATCGGAGATGTGGCGGACCACGGCCAAATCGTGAGCGATGAACAGATAGGACAGGCCGAGCCGGGCCTTCAGATCCTCGAGGAGGCGGAGTATCTCGGCCTGGATGCTCACATCGAGGGCGGCGACCGGCTCGTCGAGCACGACCACCTTCGGATCGAGGGCCAGGGCCCGGGCCACGCCGATGCGCTGCCGCTGCCCACCGGAGAACTGGTGCGGGTAGCGGTCGGCCTCGTCGGCGTGAAGCTGGACGAGCGAGAGCAGCTCCCTGGCGCGGTCTTTTGCCTGCGAGTGGCGCATGCCGAATACCACGAGAGGTTCGGCGATCAGCTCGCCCACCGTCATCCGCGGGTTCAACGACGCGGAGGGATCCTGGAAGACGATCTGGAGATACCGGCGCTGGAGGCGGAGGGCGGCACTGTCGAGAGCCGTGATGTCCAGACCCTGAAAGGTCACCCGGCCGGATGTTGGCTCCACCAGGCGGAGCGTGCAGCGCCCGGTCGTGCTCTTCCCGCATCCGGACTCCCCGACCAGGCTCAGAGTTTCTCCAGGAAAAAGGTCGAAGCTGACATCGCTCACTGCCTGGACCACCACCCCGCCGCTGTGACGGAAGAGCCGGCTCCGGGCCGGGAAGTCCTTGACCAGGTGATGCACCGACAGGATGGACGTAGCTGCGTCGGGAGCACCGGTCTCGGGCGCCGCCTGAGTGGCCGCCGAATCAGGCATGGGTGTCGACGCCTCTTGTGCGGTCACGGCTTGACCGGCTTCAACCACGGTCCGCCACCCTCGGGTTCCCACGGATGGTGGCAGGCGGCAAGGGTCACATTGACCGGGAGCAGTTCGGGATCCTGGTCGCAGAGCGGTGTGGCGCGGGGGCATCGAGGCGCGAACGCGCACCCGGGTGGGAGGTGCATCATCGAGGGCGGCGACCCGCCGATACCAACGAGCTCACCGTGGCGGCCCCTGCGGTCGAGCCGTGGCAAACAGCTGAGAAGCCCGCGCGTGTACGGATGGCTCGACCGATAGAAGACGTCGTCGACACCACCCTGCTCGACGACCTTGCCCGCATACATCACCACCACACGCGACGCCATGCCGGCGACGACGCCGAGGTCGTGGGTAATCAACACGACCGCCAACCCGACGTCGCGGCGCACGCGCTCGAGCACTTCGAGTACCTGGGCCTGCACGGTCACGTCCAAGGCCGTGGTGGGCTCGTCCGCGATGAGCAGCACCGGATCGTTGGCGATGGCCATCGCGATCATGGCCCGTTGCCGCATGCCTCCCGAAAATTCGTGCGGATAGTTGCCCAGCCGTTTGGCCGCCTGGGGTATTGCTACGAGATCCAGGAGTTCGAGGGCGCGGGATCGGGCCTGGCGCCGGGAAACTCCCGGATGGTGGGCGATGACGGCTTCGGCGATCTGCCGTCCGATGGTGAGGACGGGGTTGAACGACGTCATGGGATCCTGGAAGATCATCGCCAGCTTGCCGCCACGTAGCGATTGCAGCCCGGACTTGTTGAGGGAGAGGAGGTCCCTTCCCTCGAAGGTCACGCTGCCCTGCCGGCTGGCGTTGGGAGCCAAAAGTCCCATGACCGCCAGCATCGAGACGCTCTTGCCCGAGCCGCTCTCGCCGACGATCCCGAGGACCTCGCCGCGCCTCACCGACAGCGACACCCCGCGCACCGCTCTCACCTCGTTGCCGCCGGTCGCGAAGGTGACGTTGAGATCGCGAACGACGAGGAGGTCCTCGGCCGGAGGCGGCATGGGCTGGCTCCGAGCCAGGAAAGTCACGATGTCCTCGACCGCGGGTCGAGCCAGTCCCGAATGCCGTCACCCACGAAGTTGAACGCGAGGACGACCGAGACAATGGCCACACCGGGGGCGACTGCGATCCACCACTGGTAGAAGTTCTTGGCGCCCTCGGTGATCATGGCGCCCCATTCGGGCGCGGGCGGCTTGGCCCCCAGCCCGATGAAGCTGAGCGACGCGGTCAGCAGCACGACTTGGCCGAAGTCCATCGTCGCGTTGACGAGAATGGGAGTTGTGGAGAGCGGGAGGATGTGCTTACGAATGATCCGGCTGCGAGTGGCCCCGATGGCGCGCGCCGCTTCAATGTGCTCGCGCTGCTTGACGGCCATCACCTGGGCCCGCAGCAGCCGGGCATAGATCGGCCACCAGACCGCGATCATGGCGATGCATGCATTGCGCAGCCCCGGTCCGAGAGACGCGGTGACGGCCATGGCCAGCAGGATGGCCGGAAAGGCCAGGACGATGTCGGAGGCCCGCATCAGGACGGCGTCGAGCCAGCCGCCGACAAAACCAGCCAGCGCGCCGATGATGCTGCCGATGAGCACGGCCGACACGATGACAATGCAGGCCACTGGTAGCGACTGGCGTGCACCGTAGAGCGTCCGGCTGAACACATCCCGGCCCAGCGCGTCGGTACCCATGAGGAAGTTCCCGCCCGGCCCGGTCAGTCGATGGCCGACGCGCGTGAGTGGCTTGTACGGCGCCCACCAACTCACCGAGATGGCGGTGACCAACCAGAAAGCGATGACCAACAACCCGGCGATTACGGGACCGGTGAGCCAACGATGACGGCGAGGCCCGGCCGGAAGCGGACGGGTCAGCTCGAAGGGCATCGTGCCTAGCTCGCCGGGGGTGAGCTCGATGTGGGTCACGAGAGTCGGATCCTCGGGTCGGCGATGACGTACGTGAGGTCGGTGATGAGGTTGGCTGAGAGAAAGGCGACTCCCCCGAGGATAGAGACGCCCATGATCGCCGGGAAGTCGAGGGTGCGGGACGCATCGACGGCGTAGGAGCCGATGCCCGGCCAGCTGAAGACCGTTTCCGTCAGAACCGCCCCGGTGATGAGGAAGGCGAAGGAAAAGCCGACGATCGTCAAGGTCGGCAACAGGGCGTTGCGCAGGGCATGGCGGCGAAGGACCTGCCGCTCGGACAGCCCCTTGGCCCTCGCGGTCCGGACGTAGTCGGCGCTCAACTCGTCAAGCATGCTGGCCCTCACCAGCCGGGAGATGATGCCCATCACTCCCCAGCCCAGGGTGAATGCGGGGAGCACCAAATGGCGTAGTGCCTCGATAAAAACGGACCAGTGGCCGCTGATCAGGGCATCCACGGTGTAGAGGCCCGTGTAGTGGACTGGCGGAATCGTGCGTGAGTCCAAGCGTCCCGGTCCAGGCAGCCAGCTCAGCCGAGCATAAAGGATGAAGAGCAGGACCAGGCCGGCCCAGAACACGGGCAGGGAAGACCCGACGAGGGCGAAGAACCGGGCGACGTGGTCGGCCGCCTTGTTCTGCCGCCGGGCGGCAATGACCCCAAGCCCGAGGCCGCCACTGACGCCGATCAGCATGGCCGTGAGCGTGAGCTCGATCGTGGCCGGAAACCGGTCGGTCAGGTCTTTGCGCACAGTGTTGCGGGTGTGAAAGGAGACACCCATGTCACCGCGTGCCAGGTTTCTCACATAGAGGACGTACTGCTCGGGGACCGCTTTGTCGAGTCCCCATCGGGCCTTGGCCGCCTTCACCACTTCAGGGTTTCCCAGCCCCCGCTCGCCCACGAGGGTGACGAGCGGGTTGGCCGGGATCGTACGGGAGATGATGAACGCGGCCGTCACTACCCCGAGGAGCAGCAAGGGCATGACGGCGACCCGCCTGGCGATGTAGGACCACATGGGCGCCCTCTAGATCCTGGGCGCCCGGCTCACTTGAGGCCGAGACTGCCGAGCTCCAGGTTGCAGCACGCGCTGTAAGCCATGCCGGTGATATTGGACTGGTAGGCGAGGAACAGGTCGGGATTGACGACGGGGAGGATGTAGGCGTCGTCGATCATTTTCTGGCCAAGCTGCTTGTAGATGTCGCCCCGGCCGGCCACATCCTTGGCCGCGAAGGCCTGGGTCAGCAGGTCGCTCTGGCTCTGGTCGAGGGTGGGCTTCGCCACGCCGGTCCAGGTGCTCCATTGGCTGTTGGGCACCATGGCGAAGTACTGGATGTACTGGCTCGTGTCGGTGTGATCTGGTGCGAAGTACAGCGCGGTCAGCGGTATGCCATCCTTCCCGATCTTGTCAGCCCAAACGCTCAGCTCCACCGGGTTGAGCTGGACGTTGATGCCCACATCCTTGAGGTCGGTCTGCACCTTCTGCATGAGCGTGGCCACGTCTACGCCGTACACATTGATGGTCGGATAGGTCGCCGACAACGTGAAGCCCGTCGGGTGGCCGGCGGCGGCCAGCTTCTGCTTGGCGGTCGCGACGTCGCGCACCGGCAGGGTCAGACCACTGGTCCCGAGGAACCCGTTGGGTATGGGTGCCGCTTGCTTGTGCCCGGACCCACCCACGGTCACGTCGACGATGCCGTCGTAGTCGAGAGCGAGGCGGATCGCCTGGCGGACCGGCTGGGTCAGAAGCCCTTTGCTGTCCTTGGCGCCCGGACTCAACGCCAGGTACACAAAGTTGAAGGAGGGAACCTTGGTGACGGTGACTTTGCCGCCCTTCATGTCCTTAGCCACGTCGTTGCTGATCTGCATGGAGATGTCGGCCGCACCTGACTCCAGATCCTGGCGCTGGGTGGAGGCGTCTTTAACCTGGCGCAGGATGACCTCGGGGAAAACGGCCTTCTTGCCCCAGTAGTTGTCGTTGCGCTTCAGCCTCAACTCGCTTCCGCTCTTGTAGCTCTCCAGTGTGAACGGCCCGCTCCCTGCCGAGTTGGCCAGGAACCACGGCTCGGATTTGTCCGTGGAGTCGGCGCCGACCGCAGATAGAGCGCCATTCTTAGTAGCCAGAGCGCTGTTGGTGATGCCCATGTACGAGGCGTTGACCTGGGCCAGGAAGGCGGAATTCGGCTGCTTGAAGTTGGCCACCACCGTCGCCGGATCGGGCGTGTCGATGCTCGTGATCAGGGTGGCCAGATATGACGCGGACCCTTTGATGTTGGCCAGCCGGGACCACGAGAACTTGACATCGGCCGAGGTCACCTGGCTGCCGTCCGCGAACTTGGCCGCCGGGTTGAGATGGAAGGTGAACTGGGTCTGGGCGTCATTGCCCGACCATGATGTGGCCAGTCGAGGAATGAAGGTCTTGTTGTCCTTCGGATTGAGCCCAATGAGGGTCTCGTACACCGCCGTCAGAAAGATCTGGCAGGTGTCGCAGTACGCCCGGCCGGGATCGAGCGAGTTGAGGTCCATGTCCCGGTCGATGACGAGCGGCTTGCTGGCCTTCGTTGGTGCCGTCGTCGATCCACTCGCCTTCGGGACCGTTGTGTTGGAGGCCTTGGTGCTGGTGGTCGAGCTGGAGCAGGCGGCGGCCAGGAGCCCGAGTGCGACTCCGGCCGTAGCGAACACCGAGCGGTGACGATGACGTGGCATGGATCCCCCCGTGGCTTGTCGATTGACCGAGGCTGATCCTATATAGTCGGGCGCCCGACCTACAACAGGACTGTGGCAAGTTCATCAGGGGGACACGAGAGCGGGATGCCGAAGATCGTCGATAGGGACGCTCGGCGTGACGAGATACTCGACGCCGTGTATCGCGTGATCGGCCGCCAGGGTGTGGTTAGCGCCACAACACGTGAGATCGCCAAGGAGGCCGGCTTGTCGAATGGCGTCCTGGCGCACTACTTCTCCGACAAGGAGGACATCATGGCGTCCGGGTTGCGCCGGTCGCACCGCACGGTCGGTCGCAGGATGCGCGAGGCCGCCCAGTGTCAGGTTGGATTGGTGGCGCTGCGGACCGTGATGTTGGAGGCGCTCCCTCTTGACGATCAGCGCATCCTCGAGGCCCGGATCGAAGTGAACTTCTGGGGTCAGGCCCTCGGGAGCCCGGTACTCGTGGATATTCAGCATGACGAGTTCGAGCGCCTGTGGGACACGCTCTATGGCCTCATTCAGGCCGCAGCCGAGCGGGGCGAGCTCCGGCCGGGAGCCGACGACGAGGAGCTCACGCACGAGCTCGTTGTCCTGATCGACGGCCTCAGCCTCCAGGCCGTCATGTATCCGGCCCGGGCTACGCCTACTCGCCAAGTGGCCATGCTCGATGCGGTGCTGGATCGCTGGGCCAGTGCCAAGGGCCGACGGGCCCTGCCGGCCTGAGGAGGGCAGATGACCGCTATTGCACCAACGGTGGCGAGCATCGGCGTCCATATCGTGGACATCCTGGGTCGACCGGTTACTGACATCCCGCCCGGCCAGGGCGGCCGGATAATCGAGGAGATTCGCGTCACTGCGGCCGGGACGGCGGCCGGGACGAGCGTGGATCTGGCCAAGCTCGGCGCCTCGGTGAGCGCCATTGGTGTGATCGGCACGGACACGCTTGGCGATCTCCTCGTCCAACTGCTCTCGGCACACGGCGTCGACACGACCTCCCTCGTTCGCCGCGCCGGGCCGCAAACGTCGGCGACCATTCTCCCGATCCGCCCGAACGGAGACCGCCCGGCGTTTCACGTACCTGGCGCCAACGCGACCATGACTCTCGATGACGTGGACCTCGACGTCGTTCGTCGATCCGACGCAGTGCATCTCGGCGGGATCGAGGTTATGCCGCTCATGGCCGGCGATCCGGTTGTGGAGCTGGCGCGCACGGCTCGCCGTGCCGGTGCGTTTGTGAGCCTCGACGTCCTGTCGGGCGGCAGCGCCCGGTTGCTCCCGCTGATCGCGCCCGTCCTCCCCTTCGTCGACGCGTTCCTGCCGAACGCCGAACAGCTGGAGGGTATGACCGGTTGCCCCGATCCTGTGGCCGGTGCGCGGGCCATGATCGACCTCGGCACTCCGTGCGTGGGCGTGACGCTGGGTGCTGCGGGCAGCGTCGTCGTCACTCCTGACGGCGCCCGCTTCCAACCGGCATTCGACGTGCCCGTCGTGGACACAACGGGATGCGGCGACTCGTGGTCGGCCGGCTTCATCATGGCCAGGCTCCGCGGTGAAAGTCTCGATCACGCCGCCCTTTTCGGCAATGCCTGCGCGGCGCTCACCGTACAAGGCCTCGGATCCGACGCAGGGATCGTGGATCTGGTCGGCACCCAAGAGTTCCTTGCCTCGGCGCGGCCCCTTTTCCCTACCAAAGGAGAGTCCTGAATGTCGACAACCAGCTACAAACGAACCGTGGACAGCAACCTGAAGGCGCGTGCTCTGGCCGTCATCCCCGGCGGAATGTACGGCCACCAGAGCACCGCCCGGTTGCCGGCCAGCTACCCGCAATTCTTTGAGCGGGCGGAGGGTTGCCGTCTCTGGGACTGCGATGGCAACGAGTACATCGACTTCATGTGCAGTTTCGGCCCGATCCTGCTCGGGCATCATCATCCCGGCGTCGACCGAGCCGCCGCCGCGCAGCAGGCCGCCGGCGACTGCATGACCGGTCCGTCGGCTCGAGTGGTAGAGCTGGCGGAGCTCATGACCGACATGGTGACGCACGCGGATTGGGCCATGTTCCAGAAGAACGGCACCGACGCCACTACCACCTGCGTCACCCTGGCCAGGGCGGAGACACAGAAGCGCAAGGTCCTGGTCGCTCGCGGTGCGTATCACGGCTCCGCCCCCTGGTGCACGCCGACCCCCGCCGGCGTCACGCCCGAGGACCGGGCTCATCTCATCACCTACAACTACAACGACCTGGCGAGCGTCGAGGCGGCCGCCGACCAGGCGAGCGACGACCTGGCCGGCATCGTGGTCTCGGCATTCAAACACGACGTGCTCGTTGACCAAGAGCTACCTGATCCGGCCTTTGCCGCCGGCGTGCGAAACTTGTGTGACCGCACCGGCGCCGCCCTCATCCTCGACGATGTGAGGGCCGGCCTCCGGCTGCACCTCGGCGGCAGCTGGGAGACCGTCGGTGTACGTCCCGATCTGTCGGCATGGAGCAAGGCCATCGCCAACGGGTATGCGCTTGGCGCCGTGCTCGGCTCCGACCGGTTCCGCGACGCGGCCACTCGGGTGTTCACGACGGGCTCGTTCTGGTGCGGCTCGGTATCGATGGCAGCCGCCATCGCCGTCATGAATGAACTCAACCGGAGCGACGGCATCAAGACCATGAAGGCCGCAGGAGAACGCCTCCGTGCCGGTTTGGCCTCGCAGTCCGCTGCCCACGGCTTCTCGATCCGGCAGACCGGGCCACCCCAGATGCCGATGGTGCTCTTCGATGACGACCCACACCAACGGCTCGGATCGCGATGGACCGACGAGGCACTGCAGAGGGGCGTCTACTTGCATCCGTGGCACAACATGTTCCTGTCCACCGCTCACACCGACGATGACATCGACGCCGCCCTCGAGCGCACCGACGAGGCCTTCGCCGCGGTCGCCCGGACCGGGGAGAGGTAGGGCAATGAAGAGGACATACACCGTCCCAGAGACTCCCGAGAGGGCTGCTCTTGTCGACCAGCTCACCGACCGAGCCCGTTTCATTCGACTCGAGACCGTTCGGCTGGCGCGCATCGCCAGTGCGGGCCACTACAGCTCGACGTTCTCGGCCGCCGAGTTACTCGCCGCCCTCTACTACGCCGAGCTGGCCTACGACCCAGCTCGGCCGGGTTGGCCCGACCGCGATCGCTTCGTCCTTAGTAAGGGTCACGCCGCCATCGGACTCTACCCCGTGCTCGCCGATCTCGGCTTCTTCGACCCCGGCCTCCTCGACACGTACAGCCGGCTGGGCAGTCCCTTTGGTGACCATCCGGACATGAAAAAGGTGCCCGGCATCGATTTCAGCTCGGGATCGCTAGGGCACGGGCTGTCTGTGGCGCTCGGCATCGCCCTGGGGGGCCGGGCCCAAGGCCGGCGCTACCGCACCTGGTGCATGCTCGGAGACGGTGAACTGTGCGAGGGCCAGATCTGGGAGGCCGCGATGGCTGCAGGGCACTTCCGCACCGGCTCCCTGGTCGCTGTCGTCGACCGCAACGGTCTGTGCATCGATGGCCCGACCGAGTCCGTGATGGCCGTCGAGCCCATCGAGGATCGATTCCGAGCCTTCGGGTGGCAGACCCAGACGATTGACGGTCACGACATCGACGCCATCCTCGACTGCTTCGCGGGGCTCAACGACGATGAGGACGGTCCCCCCCAGCTGGTCGTGGCGCAAACGGTGAAAGGGCGGGGTGTGCAGCGCATGGAAATGTCACTGGCCTGGCACGTTGGCAACCTGGCTGGCGTTGACTACGACGAGGTGGTAGCCGAGCTCGAAGCGGGCCTGCGACCCCTCGCGTCCAGCTTGGGTTCCCGGCCATGACCGAACTCGGGGAGAAGCAGAGCCAGGACCAGAGCGAAATATTCGTCGGCACCGCCCGCTCTCTGCGTGACGTCCGCTCGAGCGATGGCACACCGAGCTCCGCCGTGACGCCTGCATTCGTGCTCGGCGAGGAGCTGGCCGATCTCGCTGATAACGACGACCGGATTGTCGCCCTCACCGCGGACCTGGCTAACGCCAATCGCCTCAGTGACTTCTCGGCGCGCCATCCGGCGCGGTTCTTCAATATGGGGATCGCCGAGAAGAACATGATCACCGCGGCCGCCGGCCTGGCGTCCACTGGCCTCATCCCCTACGCGGCGACCTTCGCATCCTTCGCCGCCCTCCTCGGATGCGAGCAGATCCGGACGGACTGTGCCTATCCCCGGCTGCCCGTGCGCGTGATCGGACACCACTCGGGTATGTCCATGGGGTACTACGGCACCAGTCACCACTCCCTTGAGGACCTCGGGATTCTCCGCACGCTGGCCGACCTCACCGTCGTGTGCGTGACCGACTCCAATCACTTGCGGGCGGTGCTACGTGCGTCGGTTGACCATCCAGGAGCCATGTACCTGCGGCTCGGGCGGGGACGCGATCCCGAGGTCTATCAGGCTGTCCCCGATCTGCACCTGGGCCAGGCCATCCGGCTGGTGGAGGGGGACGATATGACGATCATTGCCACCGGTTCGGAGGTGTGGCCATCCGTCGAAGCGGCCGGCATCCTGGCTGGAGAAGGGATCTCGGCTCGTGTGGTCGACATGCACACTGTCGCTCCGCTCGACCACGTCGAAGTGGCGGCCGCGGCGCGGACGGGTTCCATCCTCAGTGTCGAGGAGCACAACATCACCAACGGTCTCGGTACTGCGGTCGGCGAGTCGCTCCTAGACGCCGGATTCGCCGGGACGACCCGGTTCCGTCGGCACGGCATACCAGACCGCTACGTGGAGGTCGGTCCCCCCGCTGCCCTGTACGCCACGTACCGGCTGGATCCGCCCGGGATCGCGGCGGTGGCGCGAGAGCTCCTCGACCAGCGTCCACCGGGACGAAGCAGCCCAAGCCGAGCGTCCGACTCCTAAGCGTGTCGAGAAGCCCGCTGGAGCGCTGACTCGGGGAGCGGTTCCGTGCGCCCGAGAAGCCGCCCCCTCCGTCCCGGCACGGTGAGGTCGTTACTCTGGCTCGATCAGCATTCGGTGACCTCTCGGTGCGTCAAGTTTGTGAAGGGGAGCCGGCTGCGACGTGCGACTCTCGGCACGGTGAGGTCGGGGGACGGGGGTCTACGCTGGGCGTGCCGATCTTCATCGACCGTCATGACTCGCCCGGCGCGTCTCCGGAGGAAGTCGCGGCGGATCATCTGAAAGACCTGGCGGTCCAAGGGCAGTACGGCGTGCGCTACTTCACGTACTGGTTCGACGCTGACTCCCGAGCGGTGTTTTGCGTCGCCGAGGGCCCAAGTCGGGAAGCGGTCGAAGCCACACACGTTCGCCTCTATAGAAGAGGTGCAATCGCAGTTCTGGAGATCGGGGAACGACCACTGAACGACTTCCTGGTCCGGCGCCAGAACACCCTCCCGGTACTCCCTACGTGGCTTCGGCCCTGTGCGCCATTCTCTTCACTGAATCATCGGAGCGTTGTGGAGATGGTGAAGGTTCGGACTGCCACGTTCCGGCCGCGTAAGTCGAGCAGCTGTTCCCGGGCCTGCGGAAACTCGCCTTGGACGTTCGCAAAGACGTCCTCGCTACACACCACCTCGCCCGCGCCGGCATGTTCTTGCAGCCGTGCGGCCACGTTGACCGTGTCCCCCAACGCGGTGAAATCGACGACGCCCTCACCGCCGACGTTACCGACATAGGCGACGCCCGCATGAACCGCCGCGCCAACGGTCAGCCCAGCGGTAGCTCGCTCGCTTCCAACCGCGCGGACGAGATTCACGGCCGCTTCGACCGCCCGCCGCCGATACGAGGGTCCCGCGATCCCAGGAATAAACAGCGCCATCACCTCGTCGCCGATCAACTTGTCGATGATGGCGTCATGGCGCACCAACAGCTCTGTCGTCACCTTGTAGAACCGGTTCATCAACCCGGCGAACACGTCGGCGCCGACACCCTCACCCAACTTCGTCGAACCGCGCACATCGGCGAACACGACTCCGATGTCGACGTTGGCGCCTCCGATCGGCAAGGAGTCACAACAGCGCGCGCACAAGTTTGGGTTCTTACGCGACCGGCCCCAGCCGGCGCGCCGCAGAACGCCACCACCGATCCCACCAAACGGGTTCTGACACATCTTGCAGCGCGGCGCCGACGGCACATGCCGGNAAAAAATGCTGCGCCAAGCGCAGCGGCCGATGCCCCTCAGTCAGCAGCCGCTCCCACTGGGCACTGACCTCTCCACCCGCATCCGCCATTCTCGACTCCCGGGCGGCCACGCTAGCTGGCCCTTTGTGCATCCGCCGCTAGCGCGCCTCGAAGTCGGGCCAAGGCTCCAGTGGCGTCTGGGCGACCAGGTCGGGATGGCGACTCGGTCGCCACCGGCGGTCATGGCGTTCGGCCGAGCAGGGAGAGTAGGCGGCTCTGGGCGTCCGCCGTGACCGCGACATCGACTGGGGTTCCGAACGCGCCACTGGCTTGGAGCATGTCGAGCTGGGGCTCGATAACCTCCAGGCAGGCGTCGACGAGGTCGGGTTCCAGGCGGGTGTTGTGGCCGGTGGCGGCGGCCAGGTCCCATCCGTGGACGAGGACGTCGACGAAACGGTGCCCGGCATAAATCGAGCCCGGGACGGGGCCGTAGGAGACGGCGCACGGCGCGTCGAGTGCGCCGGGTGCCTCGAACGCGGCGGATGCGGCTTTGGCCGAGCGGTCGTAAGCGCCAAGCGGGTCGTCGCCGACAATGTCGCCGTCGAGACGGTCGCCGACCTCTTCGATCGTGTGCCCGCCGGCGAGTTCGGCTGCCCAGAGGTTGCCCGAAATGAGGTGGTTGAGCAGGGCGCGGACATCCCAGGCCTCGTCGGGGGTGGGCAGCGCCATCTGGTCAGACTCGATCCCGACGACGATGTTTCGGGTGGCGTCGAGGGCTCGGCGGTGGAGTCGGGCGATGTCGCTCATGATCCTTCGTCTCCTTGTGTCGGGCTGGCCCGTTCGATCAGCAATCTGGTGACCTGGTGTGGTCGGGAGAGGAACGGTCGCTGGCTGGGTTGCAATCGGCTCTGGCCGCGCATAGTAGGGCGAGTCGGCGTTGCGGCGTTAGGACGGCCCCCGCCGCGCTTGGACTGATGGTGCTGGCTGGAATCGGGTTCTGGCTTCTTCGACGAGGCCGCCGGGCCGGCGGTCAGGCTTTCGCTAAAGCCTCCTGTCCCGCGTGCTTGGTCCTAGGATTGCTCACCGAGCGCCAGGCGATCGTGGCCGACCTCGCCTGACGTCTGACGCGCCACCCGCGGAGCTGCGAGCCTCGCCCTCAGCTGTCGGTGCGGGCGAGGAGGTAGATGCGCTGGCTGTCGTGCTCGTGGGCAAGAGGGCCGCGTTGGCGCTCCTCCTCGATCCGGAACCCTCCTGAGATCAATCGTTCGACAAGTTCCTCGCGTCGATAGAGCGCGCCTCCAACGGTGCTGATCCGGTGCCCCAAGAACTCGTCGGTGTACACGTCACCGTCGCCGAGGTGCGTCGCCACCAGCAGCACCCCGCGGTGGTTGAGGACTCGATGGATCTCCGCCAGGGCCATCGGGAGCTGGGCCCGGGGAAGGTGCTGGATCGAGTAATAGGCGATCACAAGCGCGCAGCCCGCAGGCCGCAACGGCAGCTGGCGCATGTCGGCCTGAATCCGCCGAAGACCCGGGTGGCGACGGCCCGCGACGGCGAGCATCGTCGCGGACAGATCCACTCCGACGAGGTGCTGTACCCGGTCGGTTAGATAGCCAGCGGCTGGTGCCGGTCCGCAGCCCAGTTCAACCACCCATCCCGGCTCGGCGGCCGCCAGCGCGGCGTCGAGCATGCCTCGGTCGATTGGCAGACTCGCCAGGTCGTCCCCGAAAGCGATCGCGTAATCGCCCGCTACGGCGTCGTATGCAGCCTGCACCGCCGACATCGAGAACGGGTCCACCGCAACAGTCTGCGCGCAGACCGACCTTCGATGCGGCTAAGAATCCGGGCCTGTCGAACCGCAAACCCCTACGGCCGCGCCTTCGCGCCGCGCTCGTGGCCGCCATGAAGATGCGCGACCCGACGGCCGTCGCCGCCCTTCGCTCCGCGCTCGGCGCTATCGACAACGCTGAGGCCGTCGGTCCTCGTTCTGCCCCGCGCTCCGCGTCCGGCGCGGTCGCCGGGCTTGGGCCGGCGGAGTAGCGCGTCGCGACCTGTCGGAGCGCCGCATCGTGGAGATCGTGCGAGCTGATGTCGCCGACCGGCAGTCCGCGGCTGCCGAGTACGAGCGCCTGGGTCGCCCCGACGACGCGGGGCGGCTGCGGGCTCAGGCTGACGTCCTCAGAGCTCATCTTGACATCGGGTAGGCGGTGCACCTAGCCCGGGAGTTGTGTCGACTCCAAGCCAATCCGGTGCCGCGTCGGATCGAAGGGGCGTGGTAGAGCTTCCACTTGGACATTCGGTCGGGAGGCGAGAATGGGTGCAAGGCGGGCACGCAACGATGAGGTGGAGGCCTGGCAAGATGACGGCTGGGTGCTGCTTGACGGCTTGGTCGGCACCGACGAGATCGACGCGGCCCGCGCCGACCTGGATGACATGTTCCCGGCGCCTGTCTCCTACCACGCCGACCCGGCGGGCGAAAGCGAGCGGTGGCTCGGCCGGCCCCCGGCGCCTCGGCACTCGTTCGTCTGGCCGCCGGAGGGTCCAGGGTTCCGTCCGGAACAGCACCGATTCAGGGCAGATTTCCCGTTCCCTGCAAGTGGTGTGCTCAACCGGCTCTGCGTGCATCCCGCCATCGTCGATTTCGCGGAGCGCTCGCTATCGACGACAGATCTGCGCCTGTATCAGGCCGGGGTGTCGGCCAAATACACCGGGGCCGCCAACTACGAACAACCGATGCACACCGACCGGAACCACTCGTGGCTCCCGGCCAGAACGCGGCCACCGTGGTGGCACCTCCAGGTCTTCCTGTATCTGTCCGACGTCGCCCCCGGCTACGCGCCGACACATTTGGTTCCGCTCGAGGCCTCGCGGGGCCGGTCGACGACCGTGTGGGGAGTCATGCCTGGCCAGGACCCCGACCTCTACGCGGCCGAGCGTCCCGTACCCGGCGTGCGGGGCTCGCTTCTCGCCTACCGGACCGATGTGTTCCATCGGGGCGTCGATCTGACCGAGCCGGGCGGGTCGAGGTTCTTGCTTGGACTTGGATTCAAGATCGCCGGCCAGGACTGGATCGGCTTTGACGCCATGCAATCGAGGTCGACTTCGCCGAACTGGGTGTCCTTCGTGGAGGGATCGACCCCGAGAGAGCTGGAACTGTTCGGCTTCCCGGCGCCCGGTCATCCGATATGGGATACGGCCCTTCTCGATGAGACCAGCGAGCGTTACCCGAGGCTTGATCTGACGCCATGGCGGGCGGCGCTCGAGGACTAGCGCGGCGAAGTCAAGTCGGCGGTGACGGACGCGCGAGCCGTTAACGGTGGCCGGTTTGCGCGAAGGACAGCATGGTAGGTTCACGAGGTCTTCCAGCAGCGATCCGCGTTGCTTTCGTCGGCGCCAGGGGGGGCTCCATCGTCATGATTGGCAAGAGCGCATGCCGTCGGACGTGTCGCGGCCCGCTGGCCCTTAGCGCAGCAGTGCTGATGGTGGCCACCGCTTGCTCGAAGACGAGCGCACTCGCGGAGAACCCGGCCACGTTCACCGCCCGCGGGAGCGCCGAACAGCTCTGGGTGACCGGTGCCGCGCCGGGCGCCACGCTGACGGTCACCGATGGCCGCCGGGCCAAGGTCGGTACCGAAGTCGTTGATGGCCAGGGAAGCGCCCTGTTCCGTGGCGTGGCCCCGGGTGCCGGCTTTCGCGTGCATCAGGACGATCACCGTTCCCGTACCGTCACCGCCGCGGTGACGGTGTTGTCGACTGCGCCCGCCCCACCAGATCCGAGCGTCTACGCCCAGACTCTTCCGACCGGAGGGTACGCGGGTCACGAGAGGGACGGGTACGGCTACGTGACCACGCGCGATGGCACCAAGCTGGCTGTCAACGTGAAGCTGCCTGGCCCACCAGCACAGGGCCCGTACCCAACAGTCATGGAGTACTCCGGCTATGGGTACGCCGACCCGGCGGGCGGCCAGAGCTCCATTTCCCAGATCCTGAGCCTGTTCGGGTACGCCGTGGTCGACGTGAACATGCGGGGTACCGGTTGCTCCGGTGGCGTCTTCGACTACTTCGAATCGCTGCAGTCGCTCGACGGTTACGACATGATCGAGACGGTCGCCCGTCAGCCGTGGACGCTGCACCGCAAGGTCGGCATGATCGGCGTCTCGTATGGCGGCATCAGCCAGCTGTTCGTGGCGTCCACTGCACCGCCGGACCTCGCCGCCATCGCGCCGCTCTCGGTTATCGATAACACGGCCACCACGTTGTACCCCGGCGGGATCCTCAACTCCGGCTTCGCCCAGTCGTGGGCCCTCGACCGCGTGCACGACTCCAAGGCGGCGTCGGCGACCACCGGGCAGCCGTGGGCCTGGAAGCGGATCCAGGGCGGCGACCAGACCTGCTTGGCCAATCAGGCTCTGCGCTCTCAGACGCCCGACTTGATGGCCAAGCTGCGGGCCAACACCCACTACGACCCGAAGGTGGCCGACCCCATCAATCCGACCACGTTCGTCAACAAGGTGAACGTTCCGGTGTTCCTCGCCTGCCAGTGGGAGGACGAGCAGACCGGTGGGCACTGCGCGGGGCTCGCGTCGAGATTTACGGGTACCGCCCACAAGTGGTTCACGTTTACCAACGGGACCCACATCGATTCACTCGACCCGGCCACGTTCAACCGCTGGTACGACTTTATCGAGCTCTACGTGGCCCAAAGGGCGCCGCACCTACCGGCCGCGTTACGGGCCCTGGCTCCGGTGTTGTTCAAAGCGACGATGGGGGTCGACGGTGTCCCCCTGCCCGCTGATCCCATCCAATCGGAGGCCGATTACCAGCACGCGCTTGACGCGTTCCAGGCGCTGCCACCGGTCCGGATCCTGTTCGACAACGGCGCCGGCGCCGCGCCGGGGGCGCCAGTACCGGGATTCGAGCAGTCACTTGGCTCATTGCCGATCCCAGACACCCATGCCCAGAGCTGGTACTTCGGGGCGGGCGGCACGCTCACCGGCGCCGCCCCGACCACGGCGGGTTCAGATTCGTTCGCCTGGAGACCCGACGCCCGGCCGAGCACCGACTACAGCGGCAGCTCGAGTGACATCTGGACAGCCACGCCTACCTATCAGTGGCAATCCCTCGCCGACGGCACTGGACTGTCCTATCTGACGTCGCCGCTCGCCGACAACACGGTCGTCGTAGGAACCGGCGGCGTCGACCTGTGGTTGCGGTCGAGCCAGACCGACACCGACCTTCAAGTGACGCTCACCGAGGTGCGCCCTGACGGCCGCGAGGTGTTCGTCCAGAACGGCTGGCTGCGGGCCTCGGACCGCAAACTCGGCCCGTCGTCCTCCGATGTCAACCCCGAGCCCACCTACCTGGCCGCCGACGCCGCGCCACTTCCCTCGGGTCAATGGACCGAGGTACATGTCCCCCTGTACTACGAGGGGCACGCCTTCCGGGCCGGATCGCGCATTCGCATCACGGTGGAGGCGCCCGGCGGCGACCAGCCATTCTGGGCGTTCGGGGTGCTCACGCCACCGGGACCGGTAACCGACAGCGTCGCCCGCAGCTCCTCGATGCCGTCGAGGCTCGTGTTGCCGGTCGTGAGCGGTGTCAACGTACCCACGCCCTTGCCGCCCTGTCCGGGTCTGAGGGGCGAGCCGTGCCGGACCTATCGGCCCCTCACCAACAGCCCGGGACCCTAAGCCGACGCGTCGCGGCTGCGCCCTTTCCCTTACGGATCCAGGCGTGCGGTCGCAGAGCCGGAGAAGACCTCGACGCCGTCTTGGTTGACTGTCCTGACCGAGAAGTCGGCCAGCGGTACGCCGTCCTGCTCGCGCCGCGCCGCCACCGTCGCGCTGGCGGTCAGCGTGTCGCCGGGCCATACCTGTGACGTGAACCGCCCCCCGAAGGCGATGAGCCGACCGTCGCCCACCCGGTCCGTCAGCACCCGTCCTGTCATGCCCATCGTCAGCATTCCGTGCGCGAACACCGACGGATACCCGGCCGCCTGTGTCGCGAACAGCTCGTCGGTATGAAGGGGGTTGTAGTCGCCGGATGCGCCGGCGTACTGGACGATCTGAGTGCGCTTGAGATCCTCGACGAGGACGAGATCCCAGCTCTGGCCCACCTCCACTTCGCTCGCTCTCAGTCCCATCTCAGGCCTCCACCGGTCGCTCCGTGCGAACGCCAATGCTGCGGGCGATGACGATCAGCTCGCCCGCGGCGTCGCGGTACTCGGTGATGCTCTCGCTGAACACGAGCTTGCCGGCCCGCCTGCCTTCCTTCTCCCATGTCTCGCCGGGGCTTACCGACGCAGTGAGGACCTGCCCGGCGACGAGTGGCCGGTGATACTCGTAGTGCTGCTCGGCGTGCAGTCCGGTGCCGCCCCCTCCGCTTCCACTTCCGCCGCCCGGTAACCGCTGGATGCCCGTCGGGTTCTTGCCCGAACCGAACCACGGCTTGCCGATTTCGGGCCGGAGCGGATAGTCGGGGTCGTACTGGGCGCTCGCCTGCACGAATGTCGGCGGCGCGAGGATTGCTCCCACTTCGCTGGCCGTGGCGTACGCGTCGTCGTGGTAGATACGGTTGGGATCGCCGATGGCGCGGGCGAACATCATGATGTGGCCTGCCTCGATGGGGAACCGCTCGACAGTCATCGCGGGAGCTTACCGAGCCGCAGATCGCGCCCACAGGCGGCCGCTGACGGACGCCCTGACTCGTCGCGCCCGTCCTGGCGACGCCGATGGCTAGTGTCGTGGCAACAAGCCGGGGCCACAGCGGCGCGCGGCGGGAAAACTCGGTGAGCTGACTGGAGGTCTGCATGGACGACGAGCAGTTTCAGAAGGTGAAGTTCGCTCGCGGCTTCATCGCTGCCCTGGACCAAAGCGGTGGCAGCACCCCGAAGGCGCTGAAGCTGTACGGCATCGGCGCCGACGCCTACTCGAATGACGACGAGATGTTCGCTGTCGTGCACGAGATGCGCACTCGGATTATCACGAGCCCGAGCTTCAACGGTGACCGCATCCTTGGCGCCATCTTGTTCGAGGACACCATGGATCGCGAGATCGAGGGGCGCGGCTCAGTGGACTACCTCTGGAGCGTGAAAAACGTTGTCCCGTTCTTAAAGGTCGACAAGGGGCTGGCCGACGAGGTGGATGGCGTCCAGATCATGAAGCCGATACCCGATCTCGATACCTTGCTGACACGTGCATCGGAGAAAGGGGTCTTCGGCACCAAGATGCGATCGGTCATCGAGCTCGCCAAGGAAGCAGGCGTCCAGGCCGTGGTCGACCAGCAGTTCGAGGTCGGGTGTCGGATCCTTGATGCCGGGCTCGTACCGATCATCGAGCCCGAGGTCGACATTCACAGCCCGGAGAAGGCCGACGCCGAGGCGTTACTCAAGGCGGCCATCCTCGAACAGCTCGGTCAGCTCGATGAAGACCGCTACGTCATGCTCAAGCTGACACTGCCCGAGGTTGACGACTTCTACGCGGAGCTGGGGAGCCATCCGAACGTCCTTCGAGTCGTCGCCCTTTCGGGCGGCTACAGCCGTGAAGAGGCCAACGCCCGTCTCGCTCGAAACCCCGGAGTGGTGGCGAGCTTCTCCCGGGCTCTCACCGAGGGGCTGACGGCACAGCAGAGCGCGGAGGAGTTTGACGCCGCCCTGAATGAGTCGATCGGCAGCATCTTCGCCGCATCGAACCCTCGGTCGGCCCGAACCGGCGCGTAGCCACACTTCCGGGCTGGGAGTCCCAGTCGATAGATACGTTGGCGGCCGCGTCGGCATGGTCTTGGAGCCACTCGCGGGCGTACGGGCACCACGGAACGGTGGACAAGCCGTCCGCGGCAGCCTGCTCGACCGCAGCGCGCACGAACCGCCCGCCGATCCCACGGCCCCCGAGCTGGTCGGGAACCTCGGTGTGCACCAGGATGAGCCTCTCCCCGTCGCGCCGGTACACCAGCTCGGCCAGCGCGCCGTCCTGTTCATAGACGAACCGGTCATGGGCGGCGTCATCGACCACCCCGTCGGACGGCTCCGACCCGCTCACGATCGGTTCGCCTCGAGCCCGTTCCCCAACCTACTGATCGGGCTGGGCCCGAGCAGGGGCGAGGGCGCCGGACCCCCGGACCTCCGGGAATAGTTGAGATATCAACTATGTTTCCCGGTGCAGGAAGTTGAAACATCAACCAAAAGGCAGGTTCCCATGAGCACCATTACCACCCCCACCGAAGTCCTGACCGGCGACTACACCCTGGACCCCATGCACAGCCGCATCGGCTTCTCGGCCCGCCACGCCATGGTCACCAAGGTGCGCGGCGCGTTCAACGAGGTCGCCGGCTCCGGCCATTTCGACGCCGCCGACCCAACCAAGTCGGGCTTGGAGGTCATTATTCAGGCGGCCAGCATCGACACGCGCAATGCCGACCGTGACGCCCACCTGCGCAGCAATGACTTCTTCGATATGGACACGTATCCGGAGATCCGCTTCGCGAGCACCTCGGTAGAACCCGTCGACGAGACGACCTACCGGGCCACCGGCGACCTCACCATCAAGGGTGTGACCAGGCCCGTCACCATCGACTTCGAGTACACCGGCACCGCCGTCGACCCGTACGGCAATCGCCGCCTCGGCCTCGAAGGCAGCGTGAGCCTCAACCGCAAGGACTGGGGCGTGAACTGGAACGCCGCCCTGGAAGCCGGCGGTGTGCTGGTCAGCGAGAAGGTCGTCCTCGAGTTCGAGGTATCGGCCATTAAGAACGCCGCCTGACAGCAATTTTCGTGGGCAGCGGCGCCGATCGGCGCCGCTGCCTAGCGTCTAACAAGGATCCGAACGCAAGCCTGAGAGGCACCGCATGTCCGACACCCCGCTCACCCCTCAAATCGAGATCCACCGCGCCCAGGATCGCTTCAAGACCCGGATCGGCTGGCTCGACTCCAAGCACACGTTCTCGTTCAGCAACCACTGGGATCCGGATAACACGCACCACGGGCTGCTGCTGGTCAACAACGATGACATCGTGAGCCCCGCCATGGGATTCGAAACCCACCCACACCGGGATATGGAGATCGTCACCTGGGTCCTACAGGGCTCGCTCGTCCACCAGGACTCCGAAGGCAACAAGGGCGTCATCTATCCCGGCCTGGCCCAACGGATGAGCGCGGGCACCGGCATCTGGCACTCTGAGAAGAACGATGCCTGGCGTCTCCAGGCCAACGCCAGCCGCGACGAGCCCGTCCATTTCATCCAGATGTGGGTCGTTCCCGACGAACAGGGAATCCGTCCCGGCTACGAGCAGACCGAGATCGACGACGAACTCCTGCGCGGCGGCCTGGTTCCCGTTGCCTCGGGGATGGACAAGCACGCCGACGCGACCGCTATCCGAATCCGCAACCGCCATGCGGCTCTGCACGCGGCCCGTCTCCAGCCGGGTGAGACGGTCGTCGTCCCCGACGCGCCCTTTGTCCATCTCTTCGTACCTCGCGGCATCGTCGAACTTGAAGGGTCCGGAATCTTGCACGAGGGCGACGCGGTGCGGTTCACGGCCACCGGCGGCCAGCGAGCCACGGCGGTGGAACCCGCCGAGATTCTCGTGTGGGAGATGCACGCCGGCCTGGCCGCATAAAGAGGAGTGGTCAGAATGGCTAAGACAGCGGCCGAGACCGTCGGGCCGTGGCTCGACGACCGAGAGCAGGCGGCGTGGCGCGGGCTTCTGCGGATGCACGCCCAGCTCACCGCCGAGCTCAACCGTGATCTCTCTGCGGAGTCGGGGCTGTCGTTGCAGGACTACGCCGTGCTCGTCGCCCTGACCGACGAACCCGACGGGAGACGGCGGGCCTTTGACCTTGGCCGGGACCTCGGATGGGAGAAGAGCCGGCTTTCCCACTACATCGCCCGAATGGCGGAGCGCGAACTCGTGGACCGTCAGAGGTGCCCTTCAGATCAGCGCGGTTGGTTTATCGTCATCACCCGCCGCGGCCGGCGAGCCATTGAGGAGGCCGCCCCAGGACACGCCGCGGCCGTCAGACGACTGTTCGCCGACCGACTCACGGCGGCCCAGCTCAGCGCGCTGACCAACATCTCCGAGCGCGTCGTCAAGGGCCTGAGCGAGCCCGCGCCCCGGCCGGGTTCGGTTAGCGTCACCGCCGGAAGGAGCACCGATGGAAGTTAAAGAGCTTGGTCATCTCGTGCTGTATGTGGGCGACCTGCAGCGGTCGGTCGCCTTCTATCGCGATGTCCTCGGCTGGAAGCAGGTCACGCGCAGTGTTCCGGGCATGGCCGCCGCCGCCTTCTCGAGCGGGCGCACGCACCACGAGCTGCTGCTCATCGAGGTCGGCCCTGACGCGCAGCCGATCCCAGCCGGCCGGCGCGTCGGCCTTTACCACTTCGGGTTAAAGATCGGTGACACCGACGACGATCTGCGTGAGGCGCTGGCTCGGCTCAAGGACGCCGGCGTCACGATCGCGGGGGTGAGCGACCATACCGTCACGCACAGCCTCTACCTGCTCGACCCCGACGGCAACGAACTGGAGCTGTACATCGACGTAGCTGGGATCGATTGGGCCAATGACCCCGACGCGATCATGAGCCCCATCCGCCCGTTGGTGCTCTGACCTCTACGATGGCCCGCCCTCGCCTCGAGGACCTTGTTGCGCCGGGACACTGCGCCCTTGTGCTCCAGGAAGTACAGCGGGGAGTGATGGGCGACGAGTCGGTGCTCCCCGCGCTGGCGGAGGCGGCTCGACAGGGGAATGTTCATTGACCACATCCGACAGCTGGCCGAGGAAGCCCGTCGGGTAGGCATTCCCGTGATCCACTGCACGGCGGAGAACCTGCCCGGTGGGTTCGGGATCAACCGCAACGCCAGGCTGTTCGCCGGGGCCCGCCGGGCCGGCGCCGATAACCGACCCGGAGCCACGGCGGTCCAGCCCTTGCCCGAGGTGGGCCCCGAACCCGGCGACCACGTCCTGCCGCGCTACCACGGTTTGAGCCCGCTGGCCGGCACGCAGCTGGACGCGCTGCTGCGGAACGAGGCCGTCACGGCACTCGTGGTCGTCGGCGTGTCGCTGAACATCGCCATACCCAATCTGGTGTTCGACGCCGTCAATCGCTCGTACCAGGTGGTGCTGGTCACCGACGCGGTCGCGGGCGTTCCCGAGGGTTACGGGCAGCAAATGATCGATCACACCCTCGGCCTGCTGGCCACGCTGGCGACGACTTCCGAGCTGTTGGCGGCCTGGCGTCAGTCGGCATGATCTCAGTGTCGCCGAAAGGGTGCTCCTCCAGCGGTTTCTTCGCGAGCGGCGGGGAGCGAAAGGCCCTCTGGTGTTCGGCCAGCGATCGGCAGCCGGGGGATTGGGGCCCGCGTCGGGTCAGCCAGGCCGAGATCGAGGCGAGCTTCACCGACGGATTGCGAGTGGACTCGATCGACGCCGCAAAGATCGACGTCACGATCGACCCGGCTGGTGCGCAGGCTTGGCTGGTCACGGCCACGCGAACGTGACCTGACCTCGACCATCCGAGTTCAATCTCGAAGTTGGAGGGCAAATCGCTTCGCGAACAGATAGGCATCACCCGGCCACCGCGCCGATACGTAGTTGCCGTCCTCAACGACGAAGGCGGGGCCATCGTCGGCCTCCGTTCCGCGCCGGGAGAGGGCACGGGGACCCCGCACAAAGTCGGCGGCGTCGCGCAGCGCCTCCCGGACCTCGTCCTCGACATACGCCGGATAGGTGCGGTAGTAGCGCCCCAGTCGCCATGCCGTGATGACGAATGCGGACCGCTCCATGTACTTCGGCAGACAGGTCGTCCGCCGCCCGTGCAGGAGGCTGCGCTCGGTCGTCGGATCGCAACTGCGGGCCAGGACGAGCACGCCGTGACAAGGGCGCCGACCGGCCTACCGAGCGCCCAGTACTCGCTGACCTTGCCGCGGAGCAGGTCGCTTTCCAAGTATTGACGCATCCCGGGGGCGTGCCCGCCCGGCAGGATCAGGCCATCGAACTCGTCGGGCTTGATGTCTGCCCACGCGAGCGGCGCTCGGAACTCCTCATTGGACTGCATCTCGGCGTAGAACGCCTTTGGCTCAGCGGCCGTGCCGAGCTGTCCGAAGATCACGCCGTCGAGCAAGCGCGGGTCGGCCGTGGGGGCGACGCCGCCGCCCTCAGTAGCGAAGCGCACGACATGGCCGGCGCGCGACATGGCCGGCGCGCGTCAGCAGCCGCCACGGCACCACCACCTCGGTCACGTCGAAATCGTGATCAGGCACGGGGATCAGAACAGTGGCGATCACCCAACGCTAGATGACACAGGCGCCCGCCCGTGAGTCCCGACATTGCCGGACTACGATCCGTCGGGGATACCTTGACGTGGCGGTGGAGCCCCATGGTCGAAGCCGATATGAGCGACGAGCGAGACCTGGTGGCCGGGGACTTCTCGGCGTGGATGATCGAGATCCAGGGCGCGATCCGCGGCGAACGCGCAATTGACGTGCCGTACGGTGGCTGCACCGCCTGCTGCACGTCGTCTCAATTCATCCACATCGGCCCCGACGAGACCGAGACGCTCGCCCACATACCCGCGGAGCTGTTGTTTCCCACGCCTCGATTGCCGCGCGGCCACGTTGTCCTCGGCTACGACGAGCGCGGGCATTGCCCAATGCTGATCGACAACAAGTGCTCGATCTACGAGCACCGCCCGAGAACGTGTCGCACCTACGACTGCCGGGTCTTTACTGCCGCCGGGCTCGGAATCGAGGATGACAACGACAAGGTCCTAATCGCCGCACAGGTGCGGCGCTGGCGGTTCAGTTTCCCCACCGAGGCCGACCAGGGCCAGCACGAGGCCGTGCGAGCGGCGGCCGCATTCCTGGAGGTGCACGCCGGCCTGCTACCGGATGGCGCCGTCCCGGCAAACGCTACTCAGCTCGCCGGTCTCGCCGTCGAGGTCCACGACGCCTTTCTTCACCGCGATGACGAGTCAGGCGAGACAACGGTGGTTGATCCGGATCCCGACATCGTGCGAGCTGAGGTCATACGGCGGATGGGAACCCGGCATCCGAAATGAGTTTCATCGGGAACCCGCCGCCGAGCCCTCCGCCGAAGCAGCTGCTCCTTCTCCGCCATGCGAAGTCGAGCTGGGACGACGACGAACTCGACGATCACGCTCGACCTTTGGCACCTCGAGGGCGTCGAGCGGCCGAGAAAGTAGGCACGTACCTGCGCGGCGAGGGCATCCATCCCGATCTGGTCCTGTGTTCGTCGGCTGTCCGCGCCATGCAGACGTTCGAGCTCCTCCACGTCGGGGCGGCGGCCGAGGTTCTCTTCGAGGACGGGCTCTACGGTGCGTCCGCCGGCGAGCTGCTCGCTCGGTTGCGCAAGGTGTATGACGGCGCTCGGTCCGTGTTGGCTATCGGCCACAACCCGGGCATCGAGGACCTTGCGCTCACTCTGGTCGCTGGCGGCGACGAGCTGGCCGAGAAGTTCCCGACCGCGGCTCTGGCCGATCTGCGTGCCCCCATTGCGCATTGGGGTGACCTCGGCGCGCAGGTCGCCCAGCTGCACGCTTTCGTCATTCCCAGAAGTTTGGACTGAACCGTGCCGGCGGGTTGCAAAAACAACGAACAAGCCCGGCGCCCGCGCCTACTGCGGGGAACTCATTGAGGCACTCCGAGGCCGGGATGTTGTCGACGGCGCGACCGAGTATGCCCAGCCCATCCCCGTGCGGGTGATCGCCAAGATGCTCGGTCTGCCGGAGTCCGACGCCGACGTGTTCCGCCACTTCGTCAACCACGTCCTCGAAGGCGTCGCCCTCCCGCTGGAGCAACGGGCCGAGGGGATCGTCGCCTTGTTCGGCTATCTCCAGGGCCACATCGAGGATCACCTGGCCAATCCCCGGGAGGACCTCATCAGTTTCCTGCTTTACTCGGAACTCGACGGCGTGAAGCTCGACCCGTTCCAGGTGGCCAGAACCATCGGATTGCTCCTCATCGCCGGTATCGACACCATTGGAGCGCGATCGGCGCCTCGCGGTGGCACCTGGCCAAGACCCCCAACGACCGCAAGCGGCTCGTGGCCGAGCCCGATCTGCAGCCCGTTGCCATGGAGAAGCTGCTGCGGGCCTACGCCCCGGTGACCATGGCCCGCCTCGTTCGTATGGACATGGACTGGAACGGTTGTCCCATGAAGGCCGAGGAGCGGGTGCTGCTCTCGTTCCCCTCAGCCAACCGCGACCCGAACGCCTTCGAACGGGCCGACGAGGTGATCATCGACCGCGAGGAGAACCGTCATGCCGCCTTCGGGCTGGGGATCCATCGCTGCGCCGGTTCGCACCTCGCCCGCATGGAGCTGCGCGTCGCCCTCGAGACGTGGCTCGACGCCTTCCCGACCTTCCATCTCGCCGACCCTGGTGCCGTGCGCTGGTCCGCGGGGCAGGTCCGAGGCCCGCGTCAGCTACCGATCAGGATCGGGCCGGCCGGGTAGCGACTAGGCAGACGCTCGGGCCGTAAGCCGGGCGTCGGCGCCCTGGTGCAGGGTCGCGGTCGGCTTGCCGACATAGCGGGCCGAGGGACGGATGAGCCGGTTGGTTCGCTTCTGCTCGAGGATGTGGGCGCTCCACCCGGCGACGCGTGCGCACGTGAACATCGAGGTGAACATGTGGGGCGGCACCTCGGCGTGATTGAGGACGACGGCTGACCAAAACTCGACGTTGGTCTGCAGCACCCGATCCGGATAGCGGGCCGCTAGCTCTGCGAGCGCCGCCTTTTCGAGGGCTTCGGCCACCTCCAAACGGGGGGACCCGAGCTCGCGGCTGATGTGGCGGAGCACTCTTGCCCTGGGGTCCTCGGCCCGGTAGACGCGGTGGCCGAAGCCCATGAGCCGCTCGCCCCGGTCCAGCGCCCGGCGCACCCAGCGCACGGGGTCACCGTCGCGTTCGACCTCGTCGAGCATGGTCAGCACCCGAGCGGGCGCGCCACCGTGTAGGGGACCCGACAGCGCGCCGACCGCGGCCGAGAGACAGGCGGCCACGTCGGCTCCGGTGCTGGCCACGACACGGGCCGTGAACGTCGATGAGTTCATCCCGTGCTCGGCCGCGGTGACCCAGTAGGCATCGACTGCCCGCACGTGCACGGGGTCGGGGTCCCCGCGCCAGCGGATCATGAATCGTTCGGCGATGGTGGCGGCCTCGTCGACGCGGCGTTGCGGCACGGCCGGCTGGCCCAGCCCTCGGGCGGCCTGGGCGACAAACGACAACGCCGTGACGCTGGCCCGGGCCAGGTCGTCGCGAGCCTGGCGGTCGTCAATGTCGAGCAGTTGGCGGAGACCCCAGTAGGGGGCGAGCATGGCGAGGGCGCTCTGCACGTCGACGCGAATGTCGCCGGAGTGGACAGGTACGGGAAAGGGTTCGGCGGGAGGCAGGCCGGGATCGGGTTCACCGTCGACGAGCAGGCCCCAGACCTTTTCGTAGGGGACTCGGCCGACCAGCTCGTCGATCGTGACGCCCCGGTAGCGCAGGTCGCCGCCCTCCCTGTCCGGCTCGGCGATCTCCGTCTCGAATGCCACCACGCCCTCGAGGCCTGCTTTGAAGTCCTCCATCGCAGGGCCCTCCTTCCTTACCTAGTCGGTCGTGTCCCGGGTCAGCCCGGGTCGACGAGCACGCCGAGGGTCGCGCATCGACGCCTTTGCTGTCAATGTTGATCAATAATCAATATTCACCTCGTGTACCGTTGTCTGGTGGCAGAGGAATCGAGGCTGTTGACGGTGGCCGAGGCGGCCCGCCGGCTCCGTGTCAAGCCCGCGACGCTGTACGCCTACGTCAGCCGAGGCGTCATCAGGAGCCATCGGCTCCCCGGCGCACGCGGGAGTTGGTTCGACCCGGCGCAGATCGATGCCTTTGCCAGGGGCAGAGGCCGCCTTTCCCGCCCGAGACCGGACCTGGACATCGCGTCCGCGATCACCCGGATCGACGGGCGAACCCTCTCGTATCGTGGCCACGACGCCGTCGAGCTCGGCCGTCGTTCGTCTTTCGAGGCGGTCGCCTCGCTGCTGTGGGGGAATCACCTCCGCCACGAACGGTTCGACGCGCCGAGAGAGATCGCCAGAGCGGCGCGGCTCGYRASGSGRTSSC
>JRHI01000389.1_pt1 | contig 48615 bp, 52 predicted proteins | sample 215371 | NCBI WGS metagenome assembly JRHI01 (sample SAMN02929681, study PRJNA255918) | sediment metagenome | biome: cave system; feature: Ice Cave; material: Sediment; isolation source: sediment from deep within a dark volcanic ice cave with no known source of... ... | reverse complement strand
GACTTTTGCATTCACTACACCTCGCCGGTTTAACCGGCGCACAGGAGAACATCCATGAAGTGGACCCCTGGTGGCGAAAGTCAGGACGTCGAAGATCGCCGCGACGATACGGGCGGCGGTGGCGGTGGTTTTCAATTTGGCGGCATGCACATAGGCATTGGCGGCGCCATCCTTCTGCTGATTCTCAGTTTTATTTTCAAAACCAATTTCTTTGCGCTATTGAGCGGCGGGGGAGGTTCCGTCAATCCGTCGCCTTCGGCGGTAAGCGAACCGAACGCGCCGCGTGGAACTTCCGCGCGCGATCAGGCGGAAAAGCCGCTGGTACAATTTGTTTCTTTCGTGCTGGATGACACCCAGAAAACCTGGACGCAGGTTCTGCCGCAGCAATCCGGAAAGTCTTACCGCCACGCCAAACTGGTGTTGTTTCGAGATGCGATTCAGTCCGGCTGCGGCGGCGCACAATCCGCTACCGGACCGTTTTATTGTCCGCAGGACGAAAAAGTGTATATCGATCTTGGATTTTACGATGAGTTGAAGCGGCGATTCGGGGCACCGGGAGAGTTCGCGCAAGCGTATGTGCTGGCGCATGAAATTGGACATCACGTGCAGAAAATCCTGGGCATTGAGGCGCAGGAAAGTCAGATGCGCGATCAAAATCCGCGCTTGAAGAATGCCTTGTCGGTGAAATTGGAACTGCAGGCGGATTGCTTCGCTGGTATCTGGGCGCAATCCACGCAGCAGCGCGGATTATTGGAACAAGGCGATATTCAGTCCGCGTTGGGCGCAGCGGCCGCGGTAGGCGACGATCGCCTGCAAAAAATGGCCACCGGACACGTGAGCCCGGATTCGTTTACGCATGGCACATCGGAGCAGAGGATGTCGTGGTTCCGCAAAGGCTTTGACAGCGGCTCGATCGCCGCGTGCAACACGTTTACGCAGTAATTTGTCGGCTGGTTATAAATCCGCAGTTCCGAACTGTTCCTGGTGCTGGCGCAGCAAGAACTGGTCGGTCATGCCGGCGATGTAATCGCAAACCACAATCGCGCGAGAGGATTGATTCGCGGCATCTTCGTACGCGGCGGGCATTGAGCCGGGCCTGCTCGTGTAGTGTTGAAAAAGCTCTTCAAGAGAGCGCACGGAGCGATCGCGGTCTTCGGTAATCGCCGGATGACTGTAAATCCGCGAAAACAAAAAACGTTTCAGCGCGGTTTTCACTTCGGAAGCTTCTTTATTGAATCCGGCAAGTCGTTCCGAGGCGCTGCGGACATCTTCGATTACGCGCGCCCCTGCCTCTTGAACGCGTTGTTGTGTTGATTCGATCAGATCGCTGACCAGAAAATCCAGCACGCGTTTTAAGGCTTCGTTGAATTTCAGGGTGTCCCTTGCTTCGGGATGCTGTTTTTCAACCTCGGTGTACGTGCGGCCGAAGAATGTGACGTCATTATTCAACGCCTGCACATCCAGGAGCCCGGCCTCCAGCGCATCGTCCAGGTCTGCAGTGTCATAGGCGATTTCATCGACGCAATCGATCAACTGCGCTTCCAGCGGTGGGCGCAAATCGAGAAGATATTCTTGCAGCTCGGGAAAATCCTGCCGGCGATAGTCTTTCGAATGTTTGACGATGCCCTCGCGCACTTCAAACGTTAAGTTGAGGCCGGGAAAATCGAGATAGCGTTGCTCAAAATGTTCGACGATGCGAAGCGCGTGGAGATTGTGATTAAATCCGCTGCCGTGTGCGCGCATCAATTCGTCGAGTTTGTGTTCGCCGGCGTGGCCGAACGGCGGATGGCCAATGTCATGAACGAGTGCCAGCGCTTCCGCGAGGGCAGCGTTCAGGCCCAAAGCAGTAGCCACGGTGCGCGCGATTTGCGCCACTTCGATGGTGTGCGTCAGACGATTGCGGAAATGATCGGAAAAGCGCGTGGTGAAAACCTGGGTCTTGGCTTCAAGGCGGCGAAAGGCGCGCGAGTGAATGATGCGATCGCGGTCGCGCACGTAGTCGTTGCGATAGGGATGCGAGCCTTCGGGATAGCGGCGGCCGCGTGAGTTCTCCACGTTCATGGCCCACGGCGATGTAACTGGAGAATTTATTGGTTTTCGGGTTGGCATTTCCGCGTGCGGGACAGTTTGCATGGTCCCTTTACGGGACGGTTCGAGCGTCCCTTCACTTTACGACGCTCAGGACTTGGGCGAAAGCGTGCTTAGCCCACGATCCGCTTGTTCCGAGATCGAGGTGTCCGGGAACTCTTTTTTGATCTGCTGATAAATGGTGGCAGCTTCCTGCGGCTTGTTTTGCCGCAGAACCCCGGCCAGTTCCAGCAACACAAGCGGCCGGGGGACAAAGACGGAAGACTTATCGGCAAGCGCGCGATAGATTTTAATCGCGTCGTCGGTTTTACCGGTGCGCGCATAAATGATCGCGGTCTGGTACTGCGCCATGGCGGAAAGTTCTCTATCGCCGCCCGCGCTGAGTTTCTTTAGCTCATCGAGCGCCTGGTTATGCTTCTCCAGATCTTCCAGGCACAATGCGTTGTAATAGCGCGCCAGCTTGCCGGGATTGGTGCTGGAATATTTGTTGGCGACCTCGGTGAATTTCAGCGAGGCCTCCTGCGCGCGTGAAGCGTCGTCGGGAAATGTCGGTTCGCCGGGCACGGCCGGTTCGCTGGAAGCGCCGACTCGCGCGCTATAAATCTTCTGCGCAGCGTTGAAGGAGGCGGAAGCTTCGACCGTTTTGCGGTCAATGTAAATTCGCCAGCCGCCGTACCCTGCCGCCACGAGCAGCACCACAAGCAAAACGGCAAGCGCCAGCTGGCTGTGTGAATAGACAGCCTCGGCGCCATGCTCCAGCGTCTCCTTGATTTTGTCGTGCTTCAGTTCTTTGCGCGAAATATGATCCGGCACAAACGTTTCCCTCGCATGGTTTAGAAGTCGTAATCGTAGCACAGTAGCGCACGTGGCGGCTCCGGCTTCACCCCGGTCCTTTGTGAGATACTGGCCGCGGTTTCGCCCATGACCCGCATCTCAGCCTGCATAATTACTTTCAATGAAGAACGGAATTTGCCGCGGGCGCTGGTGTCCCTGGCAAGAGTTGCGGACGAAATCGTGGTGGTGGACTCCGGCAGCACCGACCGCACGGAAGGAATCGCGCGCGAACACGGCGCCACTTTTTTCTCCCGAGCGTGGTCCAGCTACGGGGAACAGAAAAACTTTGCGGCGGAGTGCGCGACGAATGAGTGGATTTTATCGCTGGATGCCGACGAAGAGCTCAGCAGCGCGCTGCAGACGTCCCTGCTGCGCTGGAAAGAGTCGCCACCCAAATTTGCCGTGTACGAAGTAGCGAGAAAAACGTGGTACCTGGGAGCGTGGATCCGGCATTCCGGCTGGTATCCGGATTTCCAGCGCCGGCTCTACAATCGTGATGCCGGGCAATTTTCGGGGATTATTCACGAATCGCTGCGATTTGTCGGGCCACCTGGACGATTGGAAGGCGATTTGCTGCATTATACGGTGCGTTCGTTTGCGGAGCACGAAGCCAAGGTAGAAAAATATACGGAACTGGCAGCCCAACAAATGCACTGGGAAGGCCGGCGCTACTGGCGGTCCGGGATGATTTTTGCCGCTCCGTGGAGCTTGTTTCAAAATTTTATTTTGCGCGCAGGTTTTATGGATGGATACCGCGGAGTATTGATTTCCTACATGGCGGCGCGCTCAGTGCGCTTGAAATACGCGAAATTGGGAAAGCTCATCGCAGCAAATAAACGCGGCCCAGAGCGCGATTCGTGAATATTTTGTTTGTAGACCTGGAAACGGAATGGCGCGGCGGTCAGAATCAGGCGTTGCTACTCCTGAAAGGTCTGCAGGCTCGCGGGCATGGCGCGGAACTTGTGGCGGTACGCGGCTCGGCGTTAGGCGAGCGCGCGGCCGCAAACGGCATCCCGGTACACAACGTTTGGCGTAAGACGGCGAGAATTTCCGCGGCACTCAGGATTTTCGAGCTTACCCGCAGCAGGGCGTTTGAAATCACGCATGCGAATGAACCGCACGCATTAACCGCAGCGTGGCTTGCGCGAGTGCACCGGCGCTCTTCTTTATTGATTGCGCGGCGGGTCGGTTACCCGCTGGGGAAAAGTCGTGTGGCGTTCGCGCGCTATCGATCTGCAACGAAGATTATCGCGATCTCAAATTGGGTCGCGGAGCGCCTGACCGCTTCCGGTGCGCCCAAAGAAAAACTGCTGGTCGTTTATGAAGGAATCGAAATTCCACGGCAGCAATCCAGTGAAGCGCGGCGAGAAGCGCGGTTGCGATGGGATATTCCCGACGATGCCCCGCTACTGGGATCGGTCGGTGTGTTGCTGCCCGATAAAGGCCACGATCTGCTGATTCGTGCGCTGGCGCAATTGCAGACTGAGTTTCCCAGTTGCCGGCTGTTGCTTGCGGGAGACGGTCCCTGTAGAGGCGACTTGGAGCGGCTGGCCAAAGAACTGCACGTCAGGGAGTCGGTGATATTTGCGGGATTTGTGAAAGACATCGAAACGGTGTATCCCGCGCTGGACGTGTTCCTGTTTCCATCCTTCTTTGAAGGATTGGGGACGTCGTTGCTGGCGGCGATGAGCCACGAGATTCCTTCCCTGGCATTTTCCTGCTGCGCTTTCGGCGAAATTATTGTGGACGGTAAGAATGGATTTCTGGCCAAGACGGGGGACGTCGAAGATATCGTGAACGCGGTCACCTTGCTGCTGCGTGATAAGGAACTTGCGCAATGGATCGGCGAACAGGGCCGTGCGCGGATTGTTGAGAGATTTTCCAGCGAGCGGATGGTGGAAGAAACTATCAAAGTGTACCGACAAGTTTGTGAGGCAAAGTAGGATCCTGTATCCATGAATGAAGATCTGCCCTCCGTTTTTCTCAGCACTACAAAAGTTGAAGCGCCGGACAGTGGTTCCACCGTCGAGGCGCTTCGGTATTTCATAAACTTTGCGCTAGTTTTCTGTCTATTCCTTATTTCCAGCAGTTCCCTCCTATCCGCTCGCCGGTAGACGCCAAGCGCTTTTTAGAATTAAACAACCCATCGTCCTTTGGCTTCCAGGAACTCCACCCCAACTGCAAAGCCGTCGCCTTGCAGCGGTTGGCAGTAGGCCACTCGAGCCGAGGAACGAAACTCTCCTGTGCGCGACGCGAAAACCACGCTGTCACCTGGCTCCCAGCGCCGCACACTCACGACGCGGGCGCCGCGCGCACTCACATTCTCTGTAAAAGTCGCTTCCGAACCGGGCACCTGGCGATGGCCGGTAATCACCACGGGAATTTCCATGAGAATGCGCTTCTCGTTGCGGTGATACGTAAACGGTCTGGAGCGCGTCAGGGCCATATCGTCACAAGCACGCAGCGATGCGCGATAAATTTTGTACGTTGTTGTTGCCGCGATTCTTCATGCGATACAACGCGCGATCGGCGGCGCCGAGCAGTTTTTCCGCAGTGTCTCCGTCGTCCGGGTAGCAGGCTACGCCCGCGCTCGCGGAGATGGCGGGCACTTCCTCTTCGGCAGTGAGGCGTTCGCGAATTCTCATGGATACGCGCGTAGCGATGTCGCGTCCAGCTTCGGGCAGGATTAGAGCAAATTCATCGCCGCCATAACGCGCCGCGGTGTCGATGGCGCGAGAGTGGTTGCGCAAAATTTTTCCGAGGCGCACTAATGCGCGGCTGCCAGTAAGGTGTCCGAAGCGGTCATTGATGGTTTTCAGTCCATCCATGTCGAGCAGCACCACGGTGAAGGGACGCTGCGTGCGGCGAGAGCGATCCAGTTCAGCTTCCATCACGCTGATCAGGCGGCGGTAATTTGCGAGCCCGGTCAACGGATCGGTGACGGCCATGGAACGCACCTGATCGAACAATCGCGCCTGGTCCAGCAGGGCGCCGCCAAGCATCACGACGTAGCTGGTGGTTTTGCTTAATTCCGCGAGGAAGAACGGCCCATCGAAAAGCTGCCGGGAAAATGCGGCGGATACGTGGCAGATGACGCTAAGGGTGGCCACGATAAATAGCGTGTAGTCGTATAAAGAGGCCGAAGTCGCGGATTTCTTGGCGTCCGCGAGGCGCGGCCAGAAGCACACCGCGGCCAAGGCGAAGAGCAGGCTGGGGAGCAGGTCCCAGGGACGAGAGATGAAACTCGCGCGCTCCGCAACGGGCGCCGAAGGGGCTGCTAGAAAAGCCGCGCTGGTCAGGTATGCCGCAATGGCTACCACCAGGAGGACGCCAGCGGTCTCGCGGCTAGGCTGACGTGCGGTCGGCATGTAGCGCTCCACGGCGATTGCCGCGAGCAGCAGGACGGCCAGCAACGTGCGGCTTACCATCCAGCCAGCCGGAACGCTTGAGACGGCCACGTGGCCGGAAGCCAGCGCCTTATTCAATTCGAAATAACTGACCGTCTCAATGATCGCGGAGAGCACGAACCCAAAGGCCAGTATCAACGCGGTGCGGTCGTGGGTGCCGCGGAAGCGCACCAAAGCATTTGCGGCGTAGCAAAAACTTAGCAGCGTGCCACCGACTTCGAGGTATAGGTACGCTTGCGGCGAACCGCTGAAGCTGGCGAGCCGGAGCAGTAGCATGATGGCGGGGAAAATGGCGATCACCACAGCGCACGCGCTGAAGGACAGGAGAACGCGACGGTTGCAGCTAGCTGCCGCCACTGCCTTCGAATACCCCCCTATTTTGCCCAAACCGCTCAAAAGAACCCCCAATTACCGACGAAAACCTGACAACTACCTAGGAAAGCAAGTTCGTGTCCTTTCCCTCAAAAATCGGGAAGCTTATAAACTGTTTGCTTTTAATTAGTTACAGGAAGGAAATAATAAAGGGGAATGGAGCACCGTGGAGGCGAGACGGGACTCCGGGCGGATAAAGCGGCGACCGCACCTCTTATTTCTAATGTTTCGTTGTAGTTAACCCGGTCCTCGGGGCAGTATCAAGTACGCACGACCGCCGTCTCACCGTGAGACTGTCTCACGATGGGACGCAATGCGCGCTTTACCGGGCTGGCGATACCATTTTGGGAAGATTTAGAGCTTGGGCTTCGGGGGAGGCAAATCTCTGGCGGTTACCGGATCGGAGAACCCGGTTGCGTTGTGAGAACCGTCACAGAAGGGCTTATTGGCGGAGCGCCCACAGCGGCAAAGTCCGATCGCGGTGCGTCCCGCCAGGCCGAAAGCCTTGCCTTGCGGATCAACGATCTCGAAGTCGCCCTCGACCCGCAGCGATCCATTATTGTTCACGGTGATTTTTGTGGCTGCCATTCACTCTCCTGGGATTTCGCGTAACATCAGATTAGTTTTCGGGCTGTTCAATTTTTAAGCTACTAAAATTTTCGAAATGAACATTACTTATTTTACGTCGCTCAATACTTCGGCACGGAAGGATCGACTTCGTCGGACCATGCCAGAATTCCGCCCTTGAGGTTAAGTATCTTACGGAACCCAGCCTTGCGCAAAAAGTCCACGGCCTCTGCCGAGCGCTTTCCGCTGCGGCAATGCGCAACAATTTCGCGAGAGGAGTCCAGTTCGTGCACGCGACGCGGCAGCTCGCCCAGCGGGATTAAGTGGCCGTTCAGATTGCAAATCTGAAATTCGTGCGGTTCGCGCACATCGAGGATGAAGAGATCGTCGCCGCGGTCCAGACGCGATTTTAATTCGCGCGGAGTAATTTCCGGAACCTGGACATTCGACGCCGGAGCTTCTTCGCCGCGCACACCGCAAAATTCGTAATAGTCGATCAGTTTATCGATGGTGCGATGATCGCCGCACATTGGGCAGGCTGGATTCTTGCGCAGCTTTAATTCACGGAATTTCATCGCGAGCGCGTCGAACAAAAGCAGGCGGCCAACGAGACTGTCTCCTGTGCCCAGAACCAGCTTGATCGTTTCCATCGCCTGGATGGAGCCGACGATTCCCGGCAGCACGCCAAGAACTCCGCCTTCGGCGCAAGACGGCACCAGCCCAGGCGGAGGTGGCTCAGGATACAAGCAGCGGTAGCACGGGCCTTGCGGCATGCCGAAAACGGTGGCCTGGCCTTCGAAGCGAAATATCGAGCCGTACACGTTGGGCTTGCCGAGCAGGACGCACGCATCATTCACGAGATAGCGCGTGGGAAAATTGTCCGTGCCATCGACGATAATGTCGAAATCTTTAAACAGCTCCAGTGCGTTATCGCTGGTCAGCTTGGTTTCAAACGTCTCGATCTGAATATCCGGGTTCAAATTCGAAAGACGCTCTCGCGCCGCTTCGGTCTTCGGTTTGCCAACGTCGTCGGAGCCGAAAGTAACCTGGCGCTGCAGATTGGTGAAATCCACGACATCGAAATCGACCAGTCCCAAGCGGCCGATTCCTGCGGCCGCAAGATACAAGCCCAGCGGCGCGCCGAGGCCACCGGTGCCGATCAAAAGCACTTTAGCGTTTTTCAATTTGAGCTGACCATCCATGCCGACTTCCGGCATGATCAGGTGGCGGCTGTACCGCAAAATTTCTTCATTCGATAGGCTGATAGCCGGCTTGATTCCAGGCTGAGCCGTTGGAGACTGAACTTTCGTGGACATTGCCGTTTCCTCTTGTTCTAACTTCTAAAATTGGATGCGTGAAAATTCCTTAAGCGTGCCGCTACTCAACTCCACCAGCGATGGATGGCACGATGCTAACGGTGTCGCCATCTTTTGTGGGCGTGTTTTCTTTGGATAGATAACGGATATCTTCATCGTTGACGTACACGTTCACGAAGCTACGCAACTTGCCGTCTTCGGTGAAGAGGTGTTTGCGCAATTCCGCAAATTGCGTGGTCAACTGCCCGAGAGCTTCGCCCACGGTCTTCGCGGTCACGTCGGTGGATTCGCGCCTATTGGCATACGCGCGCAGCGGCGTGGGAATAATCACTTTTACGGACATCTAAGCTCCTTCGTGTCGTACATAATTCGCGTTGAATTAAGATGCGGCTTGCTGCAGCTCGATTTCTTCGGGCTCAAATTCCGAACGGTCATCGGTGAGCCGCCAGGAAGTCATGTCTTCAGGAACTCTGTTCGCGATGCTCACAATAATGTAGCTGTACCACGGCCAGGCATGCTCGCGATCGTACTGGCTGGGACACGCAGGATGATCCGGATGCGAATGATACCATCCGACCACCTCCAGCCCACGCTCCTGGGCCGCTTTTTCCGCTTCGCGAACATCCGCGGAGGTAACCGAAAATCGGTTCGTGGGTGAGTCATCACGGCGATTCACCAACGGATGAAGGGCGTGGATCTCGCGGTAGACGCGCCTTCCCGCCGTTTCGGTGTCGCGTCCCAGCAACGCGCCGCAACATTCGTGCGGATAGGTTTCCACGCCGTGGGCGCGAATTTTGTCGGCCAGCTCGGGGGTGATCTTTAATTGCTCTGAGCTTTCCATCGAGAGTTACTCCTCCTCCCAAAATCGTTCGCTTAAATACTTTGCCGCGGAGTCGGCAAACACCGTGACGATTACCGCGTGCTGGTCGCGAGGGATAGTCTTGGCCACCTGCAAACATCCCAGTGACGCAGCGGCCGCACTGGGACTTAAGAGCAAACCCTCTTCTCGGGCTGAACGTTTAACCAGGCGATAGGCCGCTTCCGTGCCCACTTCTATATTCTCATCCGCAAGGCTCTCGTCATAAATCGCCGGGCGCAACGCCGTGGCCATGTGCTTCCAACCTTCCAGACCGTGAAACGCCGCATCGGGCTGCAGGCTGATACAGCGAATTTTGGGATTCAGTTCTCGCAGCCGGCGCGTGACGCCCATGAACGTACCACTGGTGCCCAACCCAGCGACGAAATGCGTAATGCGACCGGCGGTCTGCTCCCAAATTTCGTTGGCGGTACCGCGATAGTGGGACATCCAGTTCGCGGTATTGCTGTACTGATCAGGATAGAAATATTTTTCTGGATCGGCGGCGACCATCTTTTGTACGCGGCGAATCGCGCCGTCCGTGGCTTCGTCACCAGGCGTAATTTCCAGTTCCGCACCGTATGCGGCGAGAATGCGTTTGCGCTCGTGCGACGCGCTATCGGGCAGACACAGCGTGACGCGATAACCGAGCGCCGCGCCAATCATCGCGTAGGCGATGCCGGTATTCCCACTGGTGGCATCGATAATGGTTTTGCCGGGGATGAGCGCTCCGCTCTGCAATCCGTCTTCGATCATGCCGAGCGCCGGGCGGTCTTTTACGGAGCCGCCGGGATTGAACCATTCAGCTTTGCCGCAAAATTCCACATGCTCAAATTCACCACCGATGCGCGCGAGCCGCAGCAATGGGGTGTTGCCGATGCGCGCGAGCACGGACTCTCCGACACGTGATGCGGAACCCTGCTCTGCGCTTTTTGGTGAAACCACTCGTTCTGTCGCGGACATTTTATTCTTACTCGGCATGCACTGAAATTCGGTTACGAATCGACCGACTGCGCCAGCATTCTTCCAGATCTACGAGATCCCTTATTAGATGCCGGCGACAACCCCGCCGATATAACCGTCCCGAGTGCGCGCAATCATTAATGTAATGATAGCCCGGTTCATCTGCCAAGTCTCAGATACCAGGCCCGTGGCTTTACAGGCGCAGCTTTCACATCGTAATCTAAACGTCCTATGTGGAATGTTAATGCGCGTTTTGCTCCGAAGGCCATAGAAGATTTAGCGGCGCTGGGATTTGCGGTGGGCAGCACCCGCGGCGTCGTGCGCGTGGAAAAATACGGCGCGGGGGCGGAGTTTCGCCAGGGCACCGACAAACAGTACCAGTTTACGATTCTCCCAACCATCATGCTGAAAGGCCAGTTCACGCGATTGTGGGATGCGGGCTACCAGAAATTTCTGCTAACGGATGAAGGTTTGAAATTCCCTGCACTGGCCAGTCACCTGGAAGGCTTGCGTAAATTCAACGAAGAGCTGCGCACCGCGCTGGGTGTCCCCACGTTTTACAATGAGGCCATCGGCTCGGTCAGCCAGGTTAGCGTGTACGACCGCGTGAAAGGCCGCGTCGGCGCCGTGCCCGACGATACTGTCGGCGCTCACAAACCAGACGGCGGCCACTAAACATTTTCGCCCTGCGCTTTACGAGGCATCCTGAAGCTGTCGCCGGAATTGTTCCAGGCTGACGCGATGCTTGGCCGCTTTTTTCCGCCCAATGTAAATCACCGGAACGTCGCAGCCGAAACGCTGCTCCAGGGTGCTGTCCCCGTCGATACCGATCTCCCGAAGGGTCGCGCCAAATTCGTGCAATAGCGGCGCGATGGCAATCTTGGCCTCCTCGCACAAGTGGCACCCGGCGCGCGTGTACAATGTAACTGCGGGACCAACCTTTCCTTCTACGCTTTCTTTTCTTTGAATCTCAGTCATCGCAAACGTCCGTGACCGCATCTTACCGGTTGCCATCCGCTGAAGAAAGAAGCAGGCATAATGGTCGCGGGGAGAAATCATTCTATGGGACGCGTCGTAGCGTTGATGGACGACATTTTTTTTCAAATGAAAGTGGCCGAAACCGCGAAGCATCTCGGCATCGAATTCAAAGTGGCGACGACGACCGATGCGCTCCTGGGCTTGCTGAATCCACGGCCACAGCTGGTTATTGTGGACTTGAATGCGCGCAGCCAGCCGATTGACGCCATCGTGAAGCTGCGGGCCGCGGCTGCCGACCTTCGCGTGGTGGCGTTTCTGTCTCATGTGCAAAGAGAGCTGGCGCAACAGGCCCAAGATGCCGGCTGCAATGAAGTAATGCCGCGTTCGAGTTTTACGCAAAACCTGGCGGCGATTTTGAGTGCAGCGAAGGATTGAAATGAGTTTTGCGCGTACTCGTTTAAGAAAACTCACTCGGCGGCACATGCTACGTCGCGCGGCGCTGGTGGCCGAATTCGCATTTGCACTAACGATTGTGCAGGCGAATCAGGCGCGTGCGCAGGAATCGAGCTCTCGTCCTGAAGACAACGCGGCCGCTGACACCAGCGGCCGGGCGAACACTAGAGCATTGGGCACTGGCGCATCGGACGCCGCCGCAATTGCGTCGAGTGGGCCGGCTTCCGCGCTGCGTGATGTTTTACTCGCGGCGTGTTCACAGAATGGTTTGGACTTCGCCCGCTTTCTTACCGCGCGCAGCAGGCAATCGTTCAAGAACCTCACACCTGCAGCGCGCGTAGCGCTCATGAAACGTTTCGTGTTGCTGAACGTTCCGGGTAAAGCCAGCTCCAGTGTTAATCCGGCGGGCCGTCCGCTGGTGCGCTGCGAAACGCCGGACGTGACCACGGAAATGGCCATCGGCGGCGCGGATGTGCGCGACAATCTGGCGTTTCTGCCGATGGAATTGCGCGACGCTTCCGATGCCACCGGCGTGAGCGTGCACCAGATCAATATGGGTTTCGTGCGCGAAGAGGGCCAGTGGCGTTTGCTCTCGCTGGGACTGCTGCTGCTCGATTTGCCATCATTAGAAGTGGAGTGGGACTCGGCGGAAGCGGAGGGCAACGAGAGCGGAGCGTTCGAGGCGCTGAAAAAACTTGCCGAAGCCGTCGAGACGTATCGCCGCACTTACTCCGTGGTGCCGGAATCGCTTTCCAAACTGGGCCCACCGGCACAGGGCGCGCCTACTCGGGAAGCAGCTGGGCTTGTGGATGCGCAGTTGGCCGCAGGCGCAAAAGACGGCTACGTGTTTCGCATCGTGATTGCCGGGGCCAGCACGCTGGGCGCGCCTGCGAAGTACGAGCTTGCCGCCACGCCGGCGATTTATGGCCGCACTGGAAAGCGCTCCTTCTTCCGAGATGCCGACGGCGGCTGGCACGCCGCAGATCATCGCGGGGCAGTGGGCGCCGAATCAGATCCCAAAATAAACTAGCGGCATGCCACCAACGGAGTGTGTAGCGCCATGCGACGTGCCGTACCGCTCACTAGTAAAGCGCGGCTCCAGCACGCTTTGAATCGGGATTTAGTCTGCGGCCGCTGTGTTTGCGCTTCCCGAAAAGTGCACGGTGATCAGGAAGCCATTTGTGCCATCGTAGGAAAATTTGTGGCCGTCGCCTTCAAACGCTTCGTGCTTGCTCTTCCACATGCGGAAGCCGTCGTTGGATTGTGCGCCCCAATACTTCAGGTTATGAATGACAACTTCCTGATCGGCGCTATCGCCTTTGACGCGCTCGAGAATAACTTCTCCCTTGCCGTTATCCATCTTGGCGTGAGCCTCGCCGGTCTGGGTGTCCACGTTCCAGAGGAAGGCCGCCGTATTTACGGACTTTTTCTGCCACGGAATCGGATAAAGCTGGCCAAGAATATCGGTAAGAGCGCTTTGCTGTTCCTTGCTGACGCTGGGATCGAAGTTCACCACCASCSWKGANTCTWTNKCYWGTGNWSMAAWSGCKGCNTAGATCATTGGCGAGCCAGACCTTGGCGCCGTCCAGTTTCACGTCTTTGTAGTAGCCCTTGTCCACGTGTAGAACCAGATTGGCGCGGCAAAAATGTTCGTCCATGTGATGCTCGCCCATGTGATTGGTGGAACGCGTATTGAAGTAGCACGGACAGAACATGTCGCAACTGCAAGCTTCGATGTAGCTGGCGGTCATATCAAAATCCGGCTTGGAAGATTTATCCTGCGCAGACGTGGTGAAATAAATAAGGCTGCTGGTAAGCGCGAACAGGAAAAACAAAAGGAAACGAGGCAAGCGTTGCATATTTCCTCCGTGGGAACTTTCGAATAGGGGCCCAACCAGAATCAGCGCGAGTGTACTCCCGAAAATTCGCCGATTCAAGATTGAATAAGCTGGTGAGGCGGATTAGGCGGTGGCATCAAACCACTTACCACCAATAGGCGATTTCCAAAACGGTGCCAAGATTGCCGGCTTACTTTTGAAAGGGTTTGCGCGTACCCTGCCAGATTTTTCGGTGTACAATCCGGGGCATTCGCTTTTGGATAGGTGCCACATGAGTCCAGTACAAACTTCGAACGTCTGGGTGCCGGTCTGTTGCGATCGCGTGATGCGCTACAACATGTTCGCMCAGCGRGACGGGGGGGCCTATGGTGCGCTGGTCTGCACCGTCTGCAATAAGAACGTCACCTTCGAACTGGAATCGCTGCCGGACTTAAACATCTACGGAGAAGGCTCGCGAATCCTGAGCATGCTCGGATCTCCGAAACCACCGAATGTGGAGAGGCCGAAAGCCGCTGGGGATGGCGCTGTAAACGACCAAACCTTGTAATTTAGTTTCCTGCTGCTGAAATGCGGACTCGCCAATGATTGACGGGACCATCTCTCACTATCGCATCTTGGGGAAAATCGGTGCGGGCGGGATGGGTGTGGTCTACAAAGCCGTGGACACCCGCCTGGACCGCGCCGTCGCCTTGAAATTTCTTCCCGATAATATGGCGCAGGACTCCCAGGCATTGGAACGCTTTCGCCGCGAGTCGCATGCCGCTTCCGCTCTCAACCACCCGGGTATCTGCACCATCTACGACATCGGCGAGCAGGATCATCGACCCTTCATTGCCATGGAGTTTATCGACGGCGAAACTCTGGGCCAGCATATCCACGGGCAGCCGCTTCCTATCGAGCAGATTCTCGCTCTAGGGATTCAAATTGCGGACGCTCTCGACGTGGCGCACGTCGAAGGAATCATTCATCGGGATATCAAGCCCTCCAACGTCTTCGTAACGAAACGCGGACAAGCCAAAGTGCTCGATTTCGGTTTGGCCAAGCTGGTTCCCAAGGACTTTCTGCAACTGAATCCAGACGATCCGGCATCCACGCCGACTCATCAACCCATCTCCATCGTCGGGGTCATCAGCGGGACTCCCGCTTACATGTCGCCGGAGCAGGTTCGCGGCGATGATCTGGACCAGCGCACGGACATTTTTGCGTTGGGCCTGCTGCTCTATGAAATGGCCAGCGGGCGACAGGCATTCAGCGGCAGAACCGGTGGCGCAATCATTGAATCTATACTCACGCGTGCTCCCGCTCCGGTGCGCGTTGCGAATCCTCAGATTCCCGCGAAGTTGGAAGAGATCATCAATAAGTGTCTGGAAAAGGACCGAACCCTGCGGTATGCGAGCGCCGCAACGGTTCGATCAGAGTTGCAACAGCTCAAGCGCGAAACAGAATCGGGTCAAATGAGCGTTTCAGTCGGCGCGCCCGTGCTGACTGTAGCTTCCGCCGCGAGCGAACAAACTATGGCACCGGCTCAGCGCCGCTACGGTTGGACAACACTGGCGGCCGGTGTTGCACTGCTGCTCGCCGGCCTGGGCGTGGCAAGCTGGTTTTACAACACGCACCGGGTCCACGCGTTGAGCCAGATGGATACCATCGTCCTTGCGGACTTCAACAACAAGACTGGCGAAGCCATCTTTGAGGACACTCTTCGGCAAGGCCTTGCAGCGCAGCTGCAGCAATCTCCCTTTCTAAGCCTGCTCTCCGAGCAGCGCATACAACAAACGTTGCGCCTGATGGGCAAGGCGCCTGACAGCAAACTTTCCCCGGCAATTGCCGGCGATCTCTGCCAGCGTTCGGGAAGTAAAGCGTTTTTGAGCGGTTCCATTTCCAGTATGGGTAGCCAGTACGTCATCGGCGTGAACGCAGTGAATTGTCAGACCGGGGATTACCTGGCGCAGGAACAGGTAACCGCCAACGGAAAAGAAAATGTCCTGAAAGCGCTGGGGGAAGCTTCCACCAAGCTGCGCGAAAAACTCGGCGAATCCCTCAAGACCGTTCGCAAACTGGATACGCCCATCGAACAGGCCAGTACGCCCTCTCTCGAGGCGTTGCAGGCCTATAGCCTGGGGCGGAAAACCATGCAGGGAAAAGGCGACTACACCGCGGCTGTTCCTCTGTTTAAGCGTTCCATCGAACTTGATCCCAAATTCGCCATGGCTCACGCCATGCTGGGAAACACGTATCACAACATCGGGGAAAAAACTCTTTCGGCGGAAAGTACCAGGAAAGCTTACGATCTTCGAACTCGCGTCAGTGAGTGGGAGAAGTTTTATATTGATTCGCACTACTATCACTTAGTTACCGGCAACCTGGAGAAGGCCCGCGAGACGTATGAGTTATGGGCGCAGATCTATCCTCGCGAGCAGGTGCCCCGGACCAATCTCGGCGTGTTGTACCAAACTCTCGGACAGTACGACAAATCGCTCGCGGAATTTCACGAGGCCATCGGCCTAAGTCCTGGCGATGGCTTAGATTTCGGCGATCTCGTCTTTACGTATATCAATCTGAATCGCCTTGGCGAAGCCCGGGCGACTGCGGACGAAGCGCTGGCAAAAAATCTTGATTCCGGCGACTTGCGCTTTTACCTCTATCTTCTGGCTTTCTTGAAGAACGATGTGCCCGGCATGGCGGAGCAGGTTTCCTGGTCGATGGGTAAACCCGGAAGAGAAAATGTCATGCTGTATGCGGAAGCCGCTACTGCCGCTTATGCCGGCAAGCTTGCGAGTGCCCGCGATTTCTCTCGCCGGGCGGCAACCGCCGCCGAGCGTGCCGGCGAAAAAGAAATGGCGGCGGGCTGCGAAGCCGCCTCGGCTCTGCGTGAAGCGCTCTACGGCAATGCTTCGGAGGCGCGAAAACACGTTTCCGGAACGCTTGCGCATTCGAACGGACGCGATTCCGAATATGTGGTTGCACTGGCGCTTGCTTTGATTGGCGATGCTGCGCCTGGTCAGTCGTTCGCAGAGGATTTGGAAAAGCGATTTCCCGATGATACTGTCGTGCGCTTCAACTATCTGCCAACGCTTCGCGCGCAGCTGGCTCTCAACACCCCGGACAATGGCGCGAAAGCTGTTGAAGCGCTTACCGTCGCCTTACCTTACGAACTGGGAGTTCCTGGCAACAGCACCTTTTGGACCAACCTTTACCCTGTGTATGTCCGCGGCGAAGCGTTTCTTGCTGTTCATCAGGGAGCTCAAGCGGCAGCGGAGTTTCAGAAAATTTTGAATTGGCCTGGCGTGGTAGTCAACGAGCCGATCGGCGCGCTGGCCCATCTTGGTCTCGCCCGCTCCTACGCCCTAGCGGGTGACGCCACGAAGTCCCGGGCCGCCTATAACACTTTCTTTACCCTCTGGAAGGACGCCGATCCGGACATTCCCATCCTGAAGCGAGCCAAAGCCGAGTTCTCGAAAATCCAGTAACGCGAACAAACGACGTACAGAGGTTGCACGGCTTTCGCCTTCAATTCGCCTTGTGCGTTCCCTTTTAGCCCATTAACCTTGATCGCTACCAAATAGCAGCACCACGAGCGCACCGTAAGGAGTCACCATGGCGGCTTCGGTCTGGAAAGGCTATTTGTCGTTCGGGCTCCTGTCGATCCCTATCCGGCTATTCACGGCCGCGCGTGGCGAGCGCATCAGCCTGAACCAGCTTCACGAGGTTTGCCATTCGCGCATCAAGATGCCGCTCTTCTGCCCAACCTGCGATCGCAAGGTGGAACGCTCCGAAATCATCAAAGGTTACGAGTACGAAAAAGACCAGTACGTCTTGTTCAACGACGAAGACCTGGACAAGATCGAGCCGGAATCGGCGCGCGCGATGGAGATTCTGGAGTTCGTGAAAGTGGATGAGATCGATCCGCTGTATTACGACGCCTCGTATTACCTGACGCCGGAAGACGACGGGAAAAAAGCCTATTCCCTGCTGCTGAAAGCCATGGAAGATTCCGGGTACGCGGCGATCGCCAAAGTCACCATGCACCAGCGCGAACACATCGTGGTGATTCGCCCGCGCGCGGAAGGCATGACTCTGCACACCATGTTTTATCAAAGCGAGATTCGCGAAGTGGCGGAATTCAACCACCAGGATAAGGTCGAGCCGAAGGAACAGGAAAAGAAGCTGGCCACTCAACTGATTGAAAGCCTGGCAGCTCCTTTCGAGCCGGCAAAGTATCGCGACGAATACCAGGAAAGCATGCGGGCGCTGATTGCCGCAAAACAGAAAGGCCAGGAAGTCACCGGAACAATTCACTCAGTGCGCGCTCCGGTGATCGATTTGATGGACGCCCTCAGAAAGAGCATCAACGCCAAGCCCGCCGCGACGAAAAAACCGCCGGTCCGTTCCATTTCCTCGGCTGGTTTTTCCGCATCTACGGCGCAATCGGCTAAAAAGTCGAACAAGAAGGCCGCCGGCTAACACTTCGTGGCGACGACCGACCGATTTTCGCGCGTCGAGTTCCAGCGCATCCTGGATGTAACCGACAAACAGCTAACCTACTGGGAAAAATTGCGGCTGGTATCTCCACGCAAAGTCGGCATCGAAAAATTTTACGATTTCCGCGACCTCATCACCCTGCGTACCGCCAAGCAGCTCATTGAAAAAGGCGTTTCCGCGCAGCGCTTGCAGCGCTCTATCGTGGCGCTCCATCAGAAGCTTTCCGAGGTGAAGTCCCCGTTGACCGAGCTGCGCATCCGCTCCAACGGCCGCGACGTCATCGTCGAGCGCGCCGGAATGCAACTCGAGCCCATCTCCGGACAGATCATGCTTAATTTTGAAACGCGCGAACTGAACGAAGAAGTTCGCGTCATGCCGCGGCGCAACGCCGATGCGTGGGTCGCTCTTGGCATAGAGCGCGAGCACAGTGAATCGGAAATGGAGACGGGCCTGGCAGTGGAAGCTTACGAACGCGCGTTGAGCATTGAACCGGGTCACGTCGAGGCGCTCAATAACCTGGGGATGATCTCGTACGAAGTAGGACGGCTTGAAGACGCAACGGCGCTTTTCGAGCGCGCGGTGCAACTACACCCCGACCACATGCTTTCGCACTTTAATTTGGGAAGCGTTCTGGAAGAGACCGGAGACCTGGAGCGGGCGCGCCAGCATTTACGGATGGCCGTGCGGCTGGACCCCGGATACGCCGACGCGCAGTACAACCTGGCGTTTGTGTGCGACAAGCTGGGAGCGTTTGTAGAAGCCCGCCAGCATTGGCGCAGGTATCTGGAGCTTGATCCCGATAGCTCCTGGTCGAGGTACGCGCGCCAGCGACTTACGCACAAGAAAAAGTGAATTCCCGAGCCGCATTTTTTTGCATAACAAAGGTATTCATTGATGCAGCGGAGAACATCGGGAATGTTGCTAGTTTGCTCGCTCGTGAGCGCTTTGATAGAGTCTGATCGCGCCGGAAAATTTGTGCATTAGGGAGGTCCCATGGCAATTCCGCAAGACCTGCTGGACATTCTGGTATGTCCCATTTGCAAAACTCCCGTGAAGATGCTGGACGATGGCTCGGGACTGAAATGCCAGACATGCCGGCGCGTCTATCCGATTCGCGACGACATCCCGGTCATGCTGCCGGAGGAAGCCACCGTCGTGGAGAAGTGATTCGTCTTCACGTTTTCTCAAATCGGCGCGATAAGTAATCAGTTCAGGAATGAATGATTCCCTGTCATGTCCAAAACTCTCACTGATTCCGCAGCGCGGATGAAACGTTTCATCCCGCGTTTGCGTGGAAAACGCATTGGCGTGATGGGCGATCTGATGCTCGACCGCTACCTCTGGGGCAACGCCTCGCGGCTTTCGCCGGAAGCGGCCGTGCCGGTGGTCGATTTTGTGGAGCAAAGCGAATCGCTGGGCGGAGCTGCGAACGTGGCGGCAAACCTGGCGGCGTTGGGCGCGCGCGTTGAGGTTTTCGGTGCGATTGGCAACGACGAGCCCGGCCGCGCCATTCGCAAAGGTCTGCGTACAGCGAATATCGCACAGCACGGAGTAATCGCCGATGCGCGGCGAGTCACTACCGTCAAGACCCGTATCATCGCGCGGCACCAGCAGGTGGTGCGTGTGGACCACGAACGGCGCGACCCGCTCCGGCCGGACTTGCGCGAAAAATTGCTGCGCGCGCTTTTCTCGGCGCTTAAAAATCTCGACGCACTGGTGTTGTCCGACTACGACAAAGGCATCATCAGCGATGATTTTGCCGATCGCGTGCTTAGCGCCTGTCACCAGCTCCAAGTGCCCGTTTTTGTGAAACCGAAAACGTCGCGGCTGTACGCATATCGCGGCGCGCGCGCCATCGTTTGTAATGCCAAGGAAGCCAGCTTCTTTGTAACGCGATCATTGGCCAGCGAAGTATCTTTTGCGGAAGCGGGTTTCGCTTTGCTGGCGCATTTTGGCTGCAGCGCGGTGGTCATCACGCGCGGTGAAAAAGGCATGAGTATTTTCGAAGAAGGCTCGCCAAAACACTTACACATTCCCGCGACGAGCTTTGAAGTTACGTACGCGCGCGCCGGCCAATCCGGAATCGAACACGGTGCCGGAGGCCGCCAGGTATTTGACGTGACCGGCGCTGGCGATACGGTTTTGAGCGTGCTGTCGCTGGCAATGGCCGCGGGCGTGTCGCTTGCCGACGCGGCCGCCCTGGCCAACACCGCTGCAGGTGTGGTGGTTGGGAAACTAGGAACTGCGCACGTCACGCCAAAAGAGCTGGCTGCTGCGCTCGAGGACGTGCGCGCTTAAGCTATACTGCTTTTATTGCTCGCGGGCAGGAGACTACAATGACGCTGCTGGATGCACCTGCCGAAAAACCGCAGAAATCCCGGGCCATGGCGTTTACCGTCGTGGCGCTGGCTTTCGTGGTGGCTCTGCTATTGTATTTTGGTTTTCGCTATTACCCGGAAAAACGCGCGGCGGAACATTTCTTCGATGCACTAGTGGCCGGCGATACCGCCACCGCTTATCAACTTTGGAAGCCCGGCGCGAGTTACGGCATGAAAGATTTTATGGCCGACTGGGGCCCGGAAGGCTATTACGGCCCGGTGAAGAGTTACAAAATTCTTAAAGTGCACGCACCGGAGCGCGCCAATGCCATCGCGGTGAGAGTGGCGCTCAGCCCGTTTTCGCCCATGCCGGATATTTCCGACGCGGAAAAAAGCCGCAAGACCAAAGTGCTCAGCGTGTGGGTACTAACCGCGGACCAGTCCTTCAGTTTTCCTCCATGATTCTAAAATCGCACAGGAATGGAAGTATCCTTGAGCGCTGAACAACGGAAGCTGCGCGTTGGTGTGCTTTTTGGCGGACGTTCGGGCGAGCATGAAGTTTCGCTGGCGTCCGCCGCATCCGTCATTCGCGGACTGGATACCAAAAAATACGAAGCGGTGCCCATTGGCATCACCAAAGAGGGCCATTGGCTGATCGGCAACGGCTCGCCCGCGAAGCTGCCGGAAGTTTTGCGCCATGGAAAGCGCGTAGTGATGAGCGCGGACCCGACCGACTCTGCGCTGATCGCTCTGGATGGCAGTTCGGGCGGAGAAAAACTGGATGTAATCTTTCCCGTAATTCACGGAACGTTTGGAGAAGACGGCACGATGCAGGGCTTGCTCGAGCTTGCCGGCTTACCGTTTGTTGGCGCGGGAGTTCTAGGCTCGGCGATCGGAATGGATAAAGATGTTGCCAAGCGCTTGATGCAGGTTGCGGGCATTCCCGTGGTCCCGTGGGTTACTGTGCAGCGCGCCGACTGGGAGCGTGAACCCCAGAAAATGCGCCGGGCAATCGAAAAGAAATTTAAATATCCGGTTTTTGTGAAACCCGCAACGCTGGGTTCTTCCGTGGGAATGACCAAGGTTCATTCGCGAGCGGAACTGGGTCCGGCGCTGGATCTGGCCGCGGAGTTCGCCATGAAAATTATGGTCGAGCGCTCGGTCACTGCACGCGAGATTGAAATATCCGTTCTAGGCAACCACGATCCGCAGGCGTCCATCCCCGGAGAAATTGTGCCCCATCGGGAGTTTTACGATTACGCCGCAAAATACCTGGAAGAAGGCACGCAACTTCTGATTCCTGCAAAATTGAAAAAACCGGAAATAAAGAAAGTCCAGGAACTGGCGGTTACCGCGTTTCGCGCTCTCGAATTGAGCGGTATGGCGCGGGTTGATTTTTTTATTGAGAAGCGCGGAGGGAAAATCTTCCTCAACGAAGTGAACACTATTCCGGGCTTCACTTCCATCAGCATGTATCCGAAATTATGGGAAGCCAACGGCCTCCCGTTTCGCGAACTGCTCAGCAGGCTGATTGAACTGGCTTTGGAGCAGCATCGCGAAAAAGCGCGCACCAAGTATCAGATCGAATTGCCGGAAGGCGCGGGCGGCGCGCTGGGCACGTAAGCGTGCCCCGAACATTTCGGTAGTTCACTTCAAAAAAACAACCTACAGGATTTTTTGGCCTAGGCCGGAAAGAATCAGTTCCACGCCCAGCAGTGCCGTGCGGTTGTGCTCGTCGATGATGGGATTTATTTCCACCACTTCCATGGCGGCCATGGCGTCGCTATCGGCAATCATTTCCATGGCCAGATGCGCTTCGCGGTAAGTGACTCCGCCGCGCACCGGCGTGCCTACGCCCGGAGCATCGGAAGGATCGACGAAGTCCATGTCCAAACTGACGGAAATTCCGTCGGTGTCGTCGGTAGCGTATTTGAGCGCGTCGGCCATAACCTCGCGCATGCCGCGTTCGTCAATATCGCGCATGGTGAAAACGCGCACGCCTGATTTTTTCACCAGCCGTCGTTCCTGCGTATCCAGATCGCGCACGCCGACCAGCACGATATTTTGTGGTTCGACTTTCGGCTTGAAGCCGAGCAGATCCACCAATTCCGGCGCGCCATAACCCATCACCGCGGCCAGCGGCATGCCGTGCACGTTGCCGGAAGGCGACGATTCCGGCGTGTTCATATCTCCGTGGGCATCCAGCCAGATGTAGCCAATCTGTTTTTTCTCTTTGCGAAAATACGAAGATACGCCGGTTACCGCGCCCGCAGCGATGGAATGATCTCCGCCGAGAACCAGCGGAACAAATTTTTCCGCCAGGGATTTCTCCACGATCTCGGCAAGGTCTTTGCAGGTCTCGGCAATCTCCGCCATGTACTTCGCGCGCTTTTCGCCGTACGGCATTTCCTCGGCTTGCTTCACGGGAATATTGCCGATGTCTTCAACCTGGTGGCCAAGTTGTTTTAGGCGCGCCTGCAGGCCTGCGACACGCAACGCCGAAGGACCCATGTCGACGCCACGACGGCTCTGGCCGAGGTCCATGGGCACACCGATAATTCTTATTTTTTGCGGCATATTTTGTTCTTTCTGCTGCGGTAACTAAGGATATACCCGGTAAATCATGCGCGGAAAGGGTATCACTTCCCGAATGTGCTCCGTGCCGCAAATCCAGGCCACAGTGCGTTCCAGACCCAAACCGAAGCCTGCGTGGGGCACGCTGCCATACCGGCGCAGATCGAGATACCACTGAAAGGGCTCTTCCGGCAGGTGGTACTCGTGCAGGCGCTTCAGCAATAAATCGTAATCGTGGATACGCTGGCTGCCGCCGATGATTTCGCCGTAACCTTCGGGAGCAATCATATCGAACGCCAGCGCAAGATCTGGCCGCACCGCATCCGGCTGCATGTAAAACGCTTTGATGGAAGCGGGATAACGATGGATCATCACCGGCCGGTCGAATTCCTTGGAGATGATGGTTTCTTCATCGCCCCCGAAATCTTCGCCGAATTTTGCCGGATTGTTGTTGTTATTCAGGACGGCGACGGCGTCTTCATAGGTGATGCGCGGAAACGGCGCCTTCACGTTCTCCAGTTTTTTTATGTCGCGCTTCAACGTTTCCAGCTCGCGTGGTTTATTGGCCACGACGGATTGCACCACGGCGCTCACCAGGCCTTCGGCGAGATTCATCATGTCGGCAAGTTCGGCGTAAGCTGCTTCCGGTTCGAGCATCCAGAATTCCGTCAGATGCCGGCGCGTTTTTGATTTTTCCGCGCGAAACGTCGGGCCAAAGGTGTAAACCTTGCCGAGGGCCATGGCCGTCGCTTCGATGTATAGCTGGCCGCTTTGCGTGAGATAGGCCTTCTGATCGTCGATATAGTTCACTTCAAAAAGCGTAGAGGTGCCTTCGCACGCGGCGGGCGTGAACATGGGCGCGTCGGTAAGCGTGTAGTCCTGACTATCCATGTAATTGCGCGCGGCGCGAATCGCTTCGGCGCGAACGCGGAGGATGCTGGCTTGTCGGGGAGTGCGAATCCAGAGATGGCGGTGATCCAGGAGAAAATCGACGCCGTGTTCTTTCAGTTGGATGGGATACGGCTGGCTTTCGGAAACTTTTTGCAGCACCTGAATTTTTGAAACGCCCATTTCAAAGCCACCGGGCGCACGTTGCTCCGCGCGAATTTTCCCAGTAACGATGACGCTGGATTCCTGCGTCAGGCCTTTCAATGCTTCAAACGCTTCGGGATTTTCTTTTAACGCGCAGACGCCCTGAATGATGCCGGTGCCATCGCGAAAAATGGGAAACATCAGCTTGCCGGACTCGCGGAGATTGTAGAGCCAGCCGCGAACGGTGACTTCCTGCCCGTCGTATTTGCCGGCCTGTTCGATGGAAATAGTGGTCATGCGTTCCTGAATTTCGCAAAATTAAGAGTGCCGATTCGATGAGCCCGAGGGACACAACTGAATCAAACAGTCGATAGCCTTACCGCTATTTTAGCAGTGCCGGGCTAAATGCCGAAACCGCGAGACATCGCGCTACGAAGGTGGGTGGCAATAATACGTAAATCACATGTGGTAAGTAGCTATCCCCATTCTTCTTCGAATCTATCCATGGCCTCGCGCGCGGTTCCCAGCAATTCTTTTGCAGCGGGCGCGTCGTGGCCGGTTTTTTCTTTCAGTTCCAGTACGATGGGGAGTTTGTCGCCTTCAGGAGTGGTCTTAAGCATCTTGACCGCAGCGGGCCAATCGATGCTGCCGCTGTACGGCGGGAGATGTTCGTCTTTGTCACCGTGGTTATCGTGCAGGTGAACGCTGGCCACCAAATCCCGCAACGAATCGAAACTATTCTCAACACGTTCCTCTTCCGGCCCGTCGCTGAGATGCGCGTGGCCGATATCAAAATTAAAGCGCAACCCCGATAGGCGTGTTTCGTCCACGAAAGCGCGAAGATACGCAGGATCGCCCATTTCACTGGTGGTATTTTCGAGACAGATAGTCACGCCGCAATGGTGCGCGTGCAGAACCAGATGCTCGAGAGTACTGAACGCGGCGTCACGCTTGCGCGGATCGGCGGTTTCCCGCGAACCGCCCATGTGCAGAATCATGCGCGAATAAGGCAAATCTTCGGCGACGTCGATGGCGCGCTTTAACTCGTCCATGGCTTCGATGCGGCGCACGCGCTCCACTTCGCAAATGGAAAGCGGCGTGCCACCTTCGCGAGTGGCGCTGAGATCGCGGCTGGTGGGAGCGTGGAGAGATTCAAGTGAAAGTTTGTGTATTTCCAGGGCCGAAGCCATGGCTTGAATTTCCGCGCGAGAACTGTAATCGAAATGGCTTCGCGAACAAAAGAGCTCAACGCCCTGGAAACCTTCGTCGGCGATTTGTCCCAGCAGTTCGGGAGTGACTTTGCGAGAGATAAACAAGTAGCTGGAGAGGAGTCTGCGCATAGGCCGGCTTCCAGAATTATATTCCGTGAAACAGGCGGCGTTTCGATGAGTTGTTGGTTATGACGCGAGTATGACAAGGCTGGGGCATAGAGAGTTTAGGGGTTGCTGTTGCCGCGCCGCATTCAGATGACACGTCAAGGAGCACAGGTTCCACCGGCGCCCCGCAGCACAAGTTAATAGCCAATTGCGGAGCCGTGGTCGCGCGGATCGGCTGCCCCGAGGCGGTCACCGGTTTCTTTATCGATGCCGATGGCGTTCACCAGGCCGATATGGCCGCGACGCTTGGTGGCGTGGCCACGGGCGTTAAGGGCTTGCTCGAAAGCGGGTGAAAATTCTCTTTCCATTTCGATCTCATCCGGCAGCCACTGATGGTGAAATCGCGGTGCGTTGATGGCGGCTTGCGCGTCCATCCCAAGGCGCATCCAGTTGATCACGGACAAGAGCGTGGCGGAGATGATGGTGGGGCCGCCGGGCGAGCCGGTAACAAAGCTTAATTTTCCATCGCGCAGCAAAATTGTCGGAGTCATCGAACTTAACGGGCGATGGGACGGAGCGATGGCGTTCGCGTCCGATTGGATCAAACCGAAAAGCGCGTTGGGCACGCCGGGCTGCACGGTGAAATCATCCATTTCGTCGTTGAGCAAGAAACCGGCGCTGGCGGTGACGTGCGAACCGTAACTGTCGTTGAGGGTATACGTGCTGGCGACGGCGTTTCCGGCGGCATCTACTACGGAAAAATGCGTGGTGTGCGGGCCTTCGCCAAGGCTGACGATGGTTTGCGGAATCGTCGAATTATTGGCGTCGGTGCCGCAGACGTGCGGATTGCCGGCTTTTACTTCTTTACTGGAAGAGGCGCGTTGTGGATCGATGGATGTGGCTATCTCTTTCGCGTAGCAATCGCTCGTGAGTCCCGCGGCCGGCACGTTGGAATAATCGGGATCAGAAAGGTACGCTGCGCGATCGGCGAACACCCGACGCATGGCTTCTACGACCATGTGCACGCTTTGAGGATCGTCCCAGCCTTTCAGCGGCGTCTGCTGGAGCATGTTCAACGCCTCGATGATGGCCACGCCGCCGGAACTGGGCGGTGGCGAGGTCAATACTTCCCAGTCATGACCATCGTTGTGATATTTCGCTCGCAGGATTTCGCGAATCTTCGGATGGTAATTGGAGAGATCGTCGACAGTGATGATGCCGCCCATTTTTTGCATGTCTGAGACCAGCATGCGGGCGGTTTCGCCTCGATAAAAATCGGCGGCGCCATTTTTGGCGATGCGCTGCAACGTCGCGGCCAATTCCGGTTGCCGGAAAATATCGCCGGCTTTGTACATCAGACCGCCGTTCAGAAAGATTTGCCTACTGACGGAAAATTGCTGCAAGACGGATTTTTCTTCCGCAAGTTCGCGAGCGAGCTTCTCGCTGATGGGGAAACCATCCTTTGCGAGGCGAATCGCGGGTGCCATGACGTCAGCGAGTTTCATGGTGCCGTGAGTTTTGAGGGCGAGTTCGAGCCCGGCGACAGTGCCGGGAACGGCAACGGATTTGTAACCCAGCGTGGACGCGTCTGGGATAAGTTTGCCGTCGCGAAGGTACATGTCACGCGTGGCTTTTCCTGGAGCCACCTCACGATAATCGAAGAAATTTGTTTTGCCATCAGCAAGGCGCACGAGCATGAAACCGCCTCCGCCGAGATTTCCGGCTGCTGGCTCGACCACCGCAAGAGCGAAAGCCACGGCGACTGCAGCATCTATCGCGTTGCCCCCGCGTTTTAAAATCTCGACGCCGGCTTGCGAGCCGAGTGCCTCGTCGGTGGCGACCATGGCGTGCGCGCCGCGAACGGCTTGTTGCGGCCAGACTGCGGGTATGTCGAAGTGTTTAGCGGAATGATCTTGGAGTTCGGCGGCGGTTTGCGGGTGGGTCGGAGGCGCGGTGATCGCCGCGAAGAGTGTGCATAAGGTGAGAGAAGAAAAAAAACGGAGTCTAACGTTTGCGATGGACATAAAGAAGTTGCAGCGGGTGAACGGAATGGAGGTTATTCCTCGCTGAGGAATTCTACGGAGGCGGGACCGGGCAATAGGCCGGCGGCGGTTCCGCGATTGATCAGTTCGGTGACGGCTTGCTTGCCGCGGTCGCCGTAGCCCAGGGTCCATTTATTGACGTACATGGCGATAAATTTATCGGCGACTTGCGTTTCCATATCGCGCGCGAACTGCATGGCGTAGTTGAGGGCTTCTTCGCGATGGGCGAGTCCGTATTCAACGCTCTCGCGGATGGTTCGCGAAATCTGGCGACCGAGTTCGGGACCGAGCGCGCGGCGAACCGCGTTGCCACCAAGAGGCAACGGGAGATTCGTTTTCTCGTGCCACCACACGCCAAGATCGATTACGCGATGCAGGCCCAACTGCGGAAAAAGCAACTGGCCTTCGTGGATGAGCAGGCCGGCCTCAACGGACTCGGACTGCACGGCATCCAGAATTTTGTCAAAGGGCATGACCACGGCTTCGAAATTCGGCTCGAACAATTTAAGAGTTAGGTACGCCGTGGTTTTTAATCCGGGAACCCCAATGCGTTTGCCGGCGAGTTCTTCTTTGCGTAGAGATTTTGATGACACGACGATCGGACCATAGCCTTCGCCGAAGCTGGCGCCACAATCGAGGAGCACGTATTTGTCGCGAAGAGCGGGGTAGGCGGCGAAACTGATCGCGGTGACATCGTACGTTTCCGTAAGCGCAGCTTCGTTAAGCGTCTGAATATCGGAGAGCACGTGCGTATATTTGTAGCCAGGCGTGGCGAGTTTGTGCGTGGCCAGCGCGTAGAACATGAAAGCGTCATCGGAATCCGGGGAATGCGCGAGCTTGATTTCGAGGGGTTGTTTTTCGGTGCGCGGCGCTGACTGGGTGGCAGGCATGGCGTTGATGTTTCCTTTTCTGCGTGTTGCCGGTGTCGGCTCAGTGGTTACGCCGCGCCCTTTGAGGAGAGCTACGCGCCTGCGAGCGGTGACAATGTGCGATGCAGGAGTGAGCCGAATGCGTGTGCGCCCGGGCGTGTCGGCGACGAGCCGGATCGTTTCGCAGCGCACAGACTAGCATATTGGTGGTGGGACAACAAATTCGACGAGCGAAGACTGGCGATCAGTCAGTAACTTTCTATAATCGTGCTGCAAAGTTTAGTAGCCTACTGCCAGGGCACTTGGACGATAGCATCGAGCAATCTGAATTACTCCCAACGGAACACCTTCGCTGAGAGCGCGGTGCAAACGATAAAGACCACGGCCAGCGCCGCTACATCGCCCAGATGCGCGGTCCACACGCCGCCGTTCCAGATCCCTTCAAGCAGTGACACCGCGTAGCTTAGCGGCAACACTCTTGCCGCCGCGTGGAGCACCGGCGGCAGCGATTCGACGGGTACGAAGAGTCCCGAGAGAGCGATCATCGGATACAAGATGACCGCGCCTATCGGCTGCGCAAAGCGCGCGGTAGGAACGATGCTGGCGATTAAAAAACCGATCGACAAAATGCTCCAGGTGCTGATTAGCAGCGCGACCGTAAAACCGAATAATGGAACATGAACGCCGATCGGGTAATACCGTTTGCCCGCCAGCAGCATTAAAACAAGCGTCGCTGCGGTAAGTAGAAGTTTGACGATTACGTGGGCGGTAAGGATGGTCTGCGGACGGAGCGGGGTTGCGCGGAGTCGTTTCAGGATGCCACCCTCGCGGTAGATGGAGATAATCGTGACCAGTGACAGCACTGAGCTGAAAGCGATCATGAGCGACGCGAGAACCGGTAGTCCTACGTGAATAAAGCCACTCGCAGCAAGAGCGGACGGACCAAGCCTGCGGCCGACGACTCGACCTAATATGAGAAACGCTAAAACGGGGAAACCGATCGTCCCGAAGGCCCCCAGCGGCTCACGCAGGAAGATCTTTATCTCTATCCAGGTCAATTTCCAAAGTCCACGCAGAATCATAAGAAATCCTAGTCGCGAATCAAGTGGCCCGTCAGTTTAAGAAACACGTCCTCGAGGTTGGGGACGATCATACGGAAGTCGGTGACGCGGATCCGGTTCTCCGAAAGACAATGGATTACCTCGGTGACGAGATCATCTCCCCTTCCGCGAATCGTGAATCGCGAGTCTTTGCACGTCACCTCTTCAACCCGTGGGATCGTTCTAAATCGGCCCTCAGCGGTCGGGTCGTCGGTGGCCAGCACGACGGTACGCTCAGGGCAGTGCCGATCGATGAGCCTCTGCGGAGTGTCGATGTCGATGATTCTGCCGCGCTCCATGATGGCCACCCGGTCGCACAATCGCTCGGCCTCTTCCATGAGATGAGTAGTCAAAAATACCGTCTTCCCTCGTTCTCGGATGCCGCGGACGAGGTCCCAGATCGCACGCCGCGCCTGCGGGTCCAGACCAGTGGTCAACTCGTCGAGAAACACCACTTCCGGATCGTTGATCAGAGCGAGGGCTATGAACAGTCGCTGCTTCTGGCCTCCAGAGAGGTTCATAAACCAGGCGTCCCGTTTGTCGACTAGGCCGAGTTGCTCGAGCAAGCGTTCGGCATCTATCGACTTCTTCTGGTAGAGCGAAGCCCAAAGGTCGACCGCCTCCCACACTTTGATCCGCTTTTGCAGCTGCGCCTGTTGGAGTTGCACCCCGATACGGTTCTGCAGCGTGTAGACGTTCCGGAAGGGATCAAGACCCAGAACCGAGATGGTGCCCCTGTCGGGGGTGCGCAGGCCTTCAATGCATTCCATCGTGGTGGTTTTTCCGGCACCATTCGGCCCGATCAAGCCAAAGATCTCACCATCGTTGACCTCGAACGAAACCTCGTCAACTGCCACCATGGGGCCGTATGTTTTTCGTACTCCGGAAACTTGAATAACTGGACGAGAAGCTATGAGGGTAGTCATCCCGCGTTCGCGAATGAGGTGTTGAAAAGCATCATAGAAAGATCCTGAAATGTTGTGACAAAGATTATCACGATTAAATCGAGCTTACTCTTTCTATTGCGGAAGGCGGAGATTTGGTCGCGTGATTCGCCGGGTACAACCTGAACGCGGCAATAGGATATCTCGCTACAAGTTCCGAATTCGAGGCCGAAGACCCGGCGACTAAAATCGGATGTAGTTGCGTTGAGTCGCTAGTTCCTGAGATAAATCGTTGGGCAGCTCGCGGCTAGTAACGAAGCTTGCGCGTATGAATGAAACTCTTAGTTTTCGAACTCCGTCGGCATTTCGCAAATGGCTGGCCGCAAATCATCGCCAACCGGAGGGCATCTGGCTGCGTATCTTCAAGAAAGACTCGGGAGAACCGTCGGTCACCTACGCGGAAGCTTTGGACGAGGTGCTCTGCTTCGGATGGATCGACGGCCAGAAGCAACGCCATGATGACTTTTCGTGGCTGCAGAGATTTACTCCAAGACGCGCGAAAAGCAACTGGTCCAAGATCAACACGAAACATGCAAACAGGCTGACCCAAGCGGGCAGGATGAAAGCGTCGGGGCAGACCGCTATAGACGCGGCGAAGAAAGATGGCCGTTGGAGGGCCGCCTACGATTCCCCTAGCAGGGCGACCTTGCCTGAGGATTTTTTGGCGGCATTGCATAAAAACAAGAAAGCGGCGACATTCTTCGGGTCGCTCAACAAGGCGAACCGCTATGCGATTGCCTACCGGCTTCAGACGGCAAAGAAGCCGGAAACGAAGCAGAAACGCATGAAGATCATTCTCGGAATGCTAGAGAGGGGCGAAGCGTTTCACTAGTCTCGTTAGATTCTCCCGCCGAAACGGTTCTCATGAACGTTTCATTCCATTCGACGGTAACATTTTCGCAAGCGACAACTATGTGCGCCATCGATTTTAGTTTCGCTCTAAGTGCCGAAAATCTCGATCGTTGTATTGCGGGGCGTGCGGGAGTATTCTCGCGGCCAACCGCTTGACGGAAAAAATCGCGGCTGAACCACGAACAAGGTTGCTGCCTGTCAGCGTCACCCACACAACGGAGGAATTCGATGAATCGCAAGAGGGCCCTGCTCGCAACTTGCCTATCGGTCTGCTGGACGGTTTCCGCGCTGGGCCAAAACTTGCCCTCGTCAAAACGGCCCGAGGATGTCGGCTTCTCATCGGAACGGCTTGCGCGCCTCGGCAAATTCTTTCAATCCGATATTGATAAAGGTGCAATTCCTGGAGTGGTGTTGCTGGTGGCTCGCGACAGTAAGGTTGTCTATCTGCAGGCACTCGGCTATCAGGACCGCGAGAAGAGTATCCCCATGAAGTCCGACGCCATCTTTCGCATCTTCTCGATGACAAAGCCTGTCACCAGCGTGGCGGTGATGATGCTCGCTGAAGAAGGGCAAGTCGATCTCCTCGCTCCCGTCTCGCAATACCTGCCTGAATTCAAAGACGTGAAAGTCGGCGTCGAACACTCCGATTCCGGCACGGGCAAAGCGGCTCTGTCGCTTGAAGATCCGAAGCGCCCCATGACGGTGCAGGACTTGCTCCGGCACACTTCCGGGCTGGTCTACGGGCCGTTTGGAAACTCGCTGGTTCACCAGGCCTATAACAAGGCCAATTTATTTGATGACCATCAGACATTGGCGGAGTTCGTCACTAAACTGTCAAAACTTCCGCTCGCCCACCAGCCGGGAACAGCGTGGGAGTACGGTATGTCGACAGATGTGCTGGCGCGAATCGTCGAGGTGGTTTCGGGGACGCCGTTCGATGCATTCATTGAGGAGCGCATCACCAAACCTCTAGGCATGAAGGACACCGCTTTCTACTTGCGTGGCGGGCAAGCTTCACGGCTGGCCGAACTGCAGGTGGATCCCGCCACTGGTCACCGGCCAGGCGGCAGCACTGCAGAGAATCTCACGAAAGAAAAACAGAAATGGTTTTCAGGCGGTGGCGGCTTGCTCTCGACCGCCGCTGATTACGCGCGGTTCTGCCAGATGCTTCTGAACGGGGGCGAACTCGATGGCGTACGACTTTTGTCCAGAAAAACCTTGGCGATCATGACTTCGGATCAGTTGCCACCGAACATCGCCCGGTCCGGTTACGAAGACATGGCACCGACTCCGGAAATGGGACAGAGCTTCGGGCTCGGCTTCGCGGTGCGAACCGACGTGGGCTGTAACCCGCTATCCGGTTCAGCTGGCGATTACTTCTGGGCGGGCGCTGATGGCACGTACTTCTGGGTAGATCCTCACGAAAAGCTATTTACCGTGATGATGGTTCAATTGCCCTTCCCGCAATCTGGTCGCTATCGGCGCGCCCTGCGCGAACTCGTTTATGCGGCATTGGTTCACTGAGTGGACATAGTTTGTTGAATCGCGCGAGCGAGAATACTTTTTCGAGAGATCTCTAACTGGAGAGGGTGCCGCTAGTTTTTGTCGCCGAAGCCGTGTTTTTGGCGGCACAGGCGGCAGTAGGTGGGCGGCTCGGAATTGTCGAGATAGTGCTTTACGGGTTTTACCGTCTGCAGAAAAGCGAAGATGGACTTCAGATCTTCGTCGGTCATGTTCCGGAAATAGCTGAAGGGCATCAGCCGGTTCAAATCTCGTACTCCGCCGGAGGAACGGCCAGTACGGATGGTCTTGATGAACATGGCTTCGTCGTAGTGGGAAATTCCTGAAGGATGAGTGCTGATATTCGCGGATACGACATCTCCCCAGCGGCCTACCAGTCGGTATCCGCCGCCAAACATCAGGTGCGTTTGAGCATTTCCCTTTTCATCTGCCGATGTGTGGCAGTCGTTGCACTGCGCAATTCGCGCCAGATACCAGCCATGCCGGACCTGCTCGCTGGCATCGGGAGCCAGCGCCGGTTCCATTTCCGGGTGCAGATTTACTTTGATTTCAAACGGCAACTTCGTTTTGGGCAGCGGATTTCGAATCGCGGGGAGCGAACGAAGATAAACAATTACGGACGCGACGTCTTCATCGCTTATGCTGCGAAAAAATGGGTAAGGCATGTAATCGAGTAATTCCCTGCCATCGTGGCCGATGCCACGACGAATGGCGCGTTCTAATTGTGCGTCGGTCCAGGTGCCCGCTCCGGTTTCCCTGTCGGGCGTAATGTTGGGGCAAACCAATCCATCAGGAAAAGCTTCGCCATTGTAAGCCTCATTCTTAATTACCTGGCCAGCGCCTTTGGTTCCCGGGGTCGGCTGGCCTAGGCCATTTTCAAAATCCGGTACGCTGTGACACTCGAAACAATGCGCAGGGCCTTCGACAATATAGCGGCCTCGCGCGAGGCGTTGCGCGGAAGGTTCAGCGCGAAATTCTGTAGTTTGCGCGCCCGTCGCTGAAGAATTTTGCGCGCTGGCGTGGACGAGTTGCTGCGGGAGAAGACTTTGCGGAAAAATCAGAAGAGCGGCAATCCACAAAACATTCAGCGCGAACGTGTAGCGCATCGTTGACCTCAGACTTCGCCAAAAAATGGATATCCCTCAAAGATTGCGCGGAGCGTACCGTGCGCGAAATCGTTTAGCAAGAAATATTTTGTTTTTGGCGACCCGTGGGTGATAACCGAGGACTGGTACAGATGTGGGTGGAAAATTCAGAGACCGAGCCTTTCTCAAATATCACGAGAGTGCTGCACTGCAACGAATACCTCAATACCCCAAGACCCACAATCATAAATCAACGGTGGGGCACCCGCCGCGCTTTTATGTTTTGCGATGATGAATAGCAGGAGTTAGAGCGCGGAGACCATGCGTGCAATGGCGTCGTCGAAGTTGGATTTGCCATCGAGGTACGGCTGCCAAAATTTTGTAAGCAGCTTTAGGTAGTCGTCCCAGCCGCGCTGATACAGGCCTTCGCGTATGGCGTACGGCGTATAGCCGGTAACCGAGGTAGTTGGGGCCGAAGCGGCGCCGTCGGGACCCGGCGCGGTGTTGGCTGTGATGTTGGCGCCAGCGATGACCGGGCGAATCACTTCCCCGGTGGTGTAAAAGATTAAGGCGTGCCACAAATCGCGCGGGATGGGTTTTTCTCGTTGGCGGCATTCGCGGATGATGGCTTGCTGCACCGGTTCGGCAATGCCGTGGGACGCTTCGTGGAAAAGAACTTCGAGCGCTGCGCTGTCCTGGTTGCGGGGATCGGCGCTGGAAATAGTAACGCGCAGGGGGTCGAGCGTGGTGTAGGCGCCGGAGCGATTGGCGTAGGCGCACACGTCGACGCGAATTTTATCCCTGGGCCATTTGGTTTGATACAAATCGGCGAGGCGCTGCGACAGACCGAGGCCTTGCTCGCGGACCAGCGGGGCGACGCCCAGAATCCACCGTCGATTGGCGCGGTCGTGATTGGGCCATTCATGCGCGCGATAAACCGGCGCTGCGCCTTCGAGCACGCGGGTAAGATTGCCGGGCAGACCGGCGTCACAGGTTTTCTTTTTTCTTCCGGATAATTCATCGCAGCCGTCAAAATCCCCGAGTTGATTCTTGATCAGGATGAGTTCCGTGGTGAAGAGGAGATCCTTGTCGGCGTAGTTGGCGGAATAGTAGTTGAGCGCTTCGTCCCAGGCGCGTTGCTCGGCCAGGGACAGAGGAGATTTTGCGGTTGGTGAGGTATTTAGCGTGGGGCGATTTTTTGCGGTGGATTTGTTTTTGTCTTCGGGCGGGTTAGTGCGGAATTTGGCTTCCTGGTAGAGCGTGTGATGAAGATTCACCCAGAAACCGCTGTGGAATTCGAAGACCGGGAGCGGGCCGTAGTAGGAAGTTTCATCGACTTGCGCGGAGGCGCGGGGGATTGTTACGGCTGCGATCAGGAAGAAAAATAGGAATGGCGCGGTGTGAGGGCGGCGCATGGAATCGCACGATAGTATCGTCAACCGGTGATGCACACAAATTGCGAATTGAAATCAGAGTCGTGCGTGTCGGTGAAATCGTGGCGGCCATTTTAGCAAAACCACGTAGGTTAAAGGTTGTGGGATTCGCGGAATTCGCGAACTACTACGCCGACGTCGCGTTGCTCGGCGTCGACCAGGTAGTTCAGGCGGCGCATCTCAGGCGCGGTGATTTTTCCGCCCAGCTCGGCGAGTGAGGCGCGAAGCTGCGGAAATTTTTCCAGCGTGGCGCGACGGACGATAGGCACGGCGTCGTACGGCGGAAAATAGTGGCGGTCGTCTTCCAGGACGACGAGGTGCAGGGAGTCGATCACGCCGTCGGTGGAATTGCCGGCGACGAGGTCGACCTTGCGATCCTGTAGCGCGCGATAGATGAGGCCGAGATCCATGACGCTGGGCTGCTGCGCGAAGTGCAGGCCGTAGCGCTCGCTCCATCCGCGGAAGCCGTCGCTGCGCTCCAGAAATTCGAAGCCCACTCCCACGCGCCATTTGGGAGCGAGTGGAAGAAGATCGGACATGCGCTGCAGATGAAGATGCTGCGCGTCGTCTCCACGGATGACCATGGCGAACGTGTTTTCGAAACCGAGCGGCTCGGTGACTTCAAAATTAAAACGCTGGGCGTACAGCTGTTTGACGCGCTGATAGACGGCGGCGGAATTGCCGGTGGGCGATTCGTTAAGGACGGCATTGAGCGCGGTGCCGGTGTACTCGACGTAAAGGTCCACCTGGCCTGCCTGCATAGCTTTGTGCACCAGGAGCGTACCGCCGAGATTGGTTTTGCGTTGCACGTGAATGCCGGTACGCGCTTCGACGTGCTGGGCGAGCAGCTCAGCGAGAACCACTTGCTCAGTGAAAAATTTTGAGCCGATAACGATCTGTGAGGATTGTGGTGCACGGCAGGAACTGGCGGTGGCTACTGCTACGGTCAGAAGAAGGAACAGGAAGCGGCGCATGAGGGGATAAGTTCTCATGCGCGGGCTAAAAGAGGAAGGAGGAATTGGGAGTGGCTGATTTTCGATCCAGGTAAATTATTGAACGCGGAGCCGGCGTTCGAGAAGCGCGAGAGAAAGATCGGCGAGGATGGCAAGCAGCGCGGCGGGAATGGCGCCGGCGAGGATGACCGCGTCGCTGACCATGGCGACTCCGCGAAAAATGAAGGTGCCGAGGCCACCGGCGCCGATGGCGGCTGCAATGGTGGCGACGCCGATGGTGATCACCGTGGCGGTGCGAATGCCGGCGAGAATAATTCCCAACGCGAGGGGCAGGCGAACGCGAGTGAGGATTTGCGTGTTGGTCATGCCCATGGCTTCGGCGGCTTCGAGGACCGCGGGATCGATGCTGGTAAGTCCCACATAAGTGTTGCGCAGGATGGGAAGCAGCGCGTACAGAACCAGCGCGACGATAGCGGTGCGGCGACCGATGCCGCCAATGAATGGAATCGGAATTAAAAAGCCGAACAGCGCGAGGCTGGGTATGGTTTGAAACACGCTGGCGATACCGAGCGATAAGGTGCGCAGTGCAGGCCGCTGCACGATGAACATGCCAAGTGGAACGCCGATAGCAATGGCGATGGCCATGGCGATCACGACCAGCGCGATGTGATCGAGGGTGGCGCTGAGAATTTCCGCCCGATGCGTCACGAAAAAAGTCCAGGGCGTCATGCGGGTACCCCGGGAACGGTGTGCAGCGAGGCGGTGAAGGCTTTTACCTCGGGGTGATCGATGCGGAGAAATTCCTGAGGCGGCGCGCTAGCGACGATTTTTCCATTTTTGAGAAGAATGATGCGCGAGGCGAGCAGCAGCGCTTCGCGCAAATCGTGCGTGACGAAGACGATGGTTTTTTTCAGGCGGCTGGCCAATTGGGAAAATTCCCTCTGCAGTTCGGCACGGGTCACAGGATCGAGCGCGCCGAAGGGTTCGTCCATTAAAAGAATGGATGGATCGGCAGCCAAGGCACGGGCGACACCAACGCGCTGGCGCTGACCGCCGGAAAGCTGCGCGGGGCGGCGGGCGGAAAATTCCCCGGGGTCGAGACCGACGAGTGAGAGAAGTTCGGAGGAGCGGCGAGCGATGCGCGCGGCATCCCATTTTTCGAGCATAGGAACTAGGCCAACGTTGGCCTCCACGGTGAAATGCGGGAACAGGCCGGCATCCTGAATGACGTAACCAATATGGCGGCGCAGGCGAATGGGGTCCCATTGCATCGTGGAGCGACCTTCGACCAAAACCTGCCCGGCGGTGGGTGCAAGCATGCGGTTGATCAGGCGCAGTAAGGTAGTTTTTCCGCTGCCACTACGCCCCAGTAAGACCAGTGTTTCCGCTGACTTAACCGTAAAGCTCACATCCGAAACAATAGGTTCACGCCTACCTTTAACACCGTATGTCAGGTGCCTAAACTCGATGATAGGTTCGGTGGGTTCGGAGTCCTTTCCCGGCAGTGTGGTTGGCGAATGCGGCATAGGGAGCGCCTATCATAGTGCATATGCGGGACGTTAACCGGGAATACATGAATTGCGGGTAACGTTTCCTTCATTCAGGGCGTCCAACACGAGGTCGTCCGAACCGCTGTTCTGCATCATCACCGCTACCGCCGTACCAAAAGGGCTTGAGGTTCACATTCCATGGGAGCAACAGCGAGCACTGTTAGACTGCGCCATGATCTTGCCACTAGGCTGGCGGATGCGCGAAAACGCAGCGATGAGTTGTTTGCGATCGTGCGCAGCGAATCGATGTATGACCGGCCAATTCCGGAGCGCCACCGGATTATTTTTTACGTCGGGCACCTAGAAGCGTTCGATTGGAACCTGCTGGCGGAACGCGCGTTCGGACTCAGACCATTCCAGAGAACATTCGATCAGTTGTTTTCTTTCGGCATTGATCCGGTCGAGGGAGGTTTGCCGAGCGACACGCCAGCGGACTGGCCCAGCCGCGAAGAAATTCAAACCTACACGGAGCGCGTGCGGAGAAAACTTGATCAGGCGATTGATGAAGCCCTGGAGAAACCGGGCGAGGGACATCCGCAACTCCGCGCGATGCTGGAAGTGGCTATTGAGCACCGCTTGATGCACGCGGAGACGCTGGCGTACATGCTGCACCGACTGCCGAGCGACAGAAAAATTGGTGTGCCAATTACCACCGTGGCGGCCAAGTCGCGGGTTAAAACCGGAATGGTGAAAATTCCGGCGGGTGCCGCGACGCTTGGATTGGAGATCAAAGACGGCGACGAGTTTGGATGGGATAACGAAATGGAAGCGCACGAAGTGCAGGTCCCGGCGTTTTCCATCGAGAAATGCAATGTAACCAACGGAGATTTTCTGCGGTTCATTGAAGCGGGCGGATATAAAGAGCGTGCGCTGTGGGACGAGGCATCCTGGGCGTGGAAGGTTGCGGAGAAAATAGAACACCCGGCGTTCTGGCGACTTGACGGGAATCTCTGGGTGTACCGCGGAATGTTTGGCGAAGTACGCTTGCCGCAGGACTGGCCGGTTTATTTGAGCCACGCAGAAGCGACGGCGTACGCCAACTGGCTGGGAAGAAAATTGCCGACGGAAGCGCAGTTTCATCGCGCGGCTTATGGAAGCCCCAAGACGAGCGGAACGGAGCGACGCTATCCATGGGGCGACGAGCCGCCGAGCAAACGGCATGGCAATTTTGATTTCCAATCCTGGGAACCGTCGCCGGTCGGTTCGCATCCGGCGGGAGCGAGTGCATTCGGAGTGCAGGATCTGGCGGGGAACGGTTGGGAGTGGACGCGAACGCAATTTGCGCCCTTCTCCGGGTTCAAGGCTATGACTTTTTATCCGGGATACTCCGCGAATTTTTTCGACGGCAAACACTACGTGATGAAGGGCGGTTCGCCGCGCACAGCTGCATGCATGCTGCGGCCATCTTTCCGGAATTGGTTCCAGCCGCATTATCCGTACGTCTATGCAACGTTCCGTTGCGTAGCGGATTGAAGAGAAAAATAGAGAAAACTTATGCTGACCTATTCCCTACCGACGCGACACGTATCGGAATTTGCCACGGACGTGCGCGCGGCGCTGACTAAGAGCGGGCAGCGCGAACTGCCGTCCAAATACCTATACGACGAGCTGGGCTCAGCGCTATTCGAAGCGATCTGCGTGCTACCGGAGTACGGATTAACCAGAGCGGACGCACGGTTGCTCCAGAATCACGCGTGCGAAATTGTGCAGCGCTTGCCAACGCCATTGCAGGTCGCGGAGTTGGGCAGCGGCACGGGAAAAAAGACTCGGTGGATTCTGGAAGCGCTCTCGAAGCGCCAGAAAACTTACTATTACCCCATTGAGATTTCACCTTCGGCATTGGCGGCGTGCGAAAAAGAGATGGGGCAGATCGACCTGGTGAGCGTGGTGGGCTATGAACGACCATACCTAGAAGGTCTGCGGGCCGTGGCGGACAAGCGTGCGGAGCAGGATCATCTGCTGGTGCTTTTCCTGGGGAGCACGATCGGAAATTTTGACCGCGACGCGGGAAGAAAATTTTTGCGGGACATGCGCGAAATTCTTCTGCCGGGAGACGCCTTATTGCTGGGAACGGATCTTGAAAAAGATATACGCGTTCAGATCCTGGCGTATGACGATCCTGCGGGGGTAACCGCGGCGTTCAATTTGAATATTCTCGGCCGCATGAACAGGGAGCTCGGAGCGAATTTTGATCTGGCGGCATTTCGCCATGAAGCGCGCTGGAATAAAGCGGAGCGGCGAATTGAGATGCACCTGCTATCGCTAAAACGCCAGGCGGTGGAGATACCGGCCGCGAGTTTGCGCGTGATGCTGAATGAAGGGGAAAGTATCTGGACGGAAAGTTCGCACAAATACAAAGCGGAAAAAGTTTTTCAGATGGCGGCGGAAACGGGCTTCCGGTGCGAGGGGCAATGGATTGATCAGGAGTGGCCCTTCGCGCAAAATTTGCTGGTGGCGGCGTAGGCGTTGAAAAAAAAAGGCACGCCGAAGCGTGCCGTGGATTTCAGATTTCATTCCGTAACTATTTTGCGGTGAAGAAGTCGGCGTTGACAGGCGTGTAGCTCTGCCATTTTTCGGGCAGGTCTTCGAGGGCGAAAATAGCGGTGACCGGGCAGACCGGGACGCACGCGCCACAATCGATGCATTCGACGGGATTAATATAAAGTTGCGGCACGCCTTCAAAGCCGGCTTCGTCCTTGCGCGGGTGAATGCAGTCCACCGGGCAGACGTCCACGCACGCGGTGTCCTTGGTGCCGGTGCACGGTTCGGCGATTACATAAGCCATTCAAAATCTCCTTTGTTCATTCAGCGGATCATCGCCATTCGCAAGCGCCATTTGCCGAAAAATTGCCGGCGAAGCTTTTAGGTTTTATGTAGACGCTACGCTTTGGCGAAGATGCACACTCATTGTACGTTAACGGGATTCAGATTCTCAACATGCGATGCGGACGCTAGAATAGGTGCGGGTGAAGAAATCATGATGAAGCGAATCATAGGCATGGCGGTGGTGCTTTGTTTGAGCGGGGCAATGGCGATTCCGCAGACCCGCAAAGCAGCATTGCCGCGCGATCCGGAGATAATCGACGCGCAGGGGTACCAAAAACTGCTGGAGCAATATCGCGGCAAGCCGCTGTTGGTGACGTTCTGGGCCACGTGGTGCGAACCGTGCCGGGCTGAGTATCCGATGCTCAACGAGTTGGCAAAACAGTACGCGTCAAAGGGTTTGAACGTCGTGGGTGTAAATCTGGACGATGACGGCGATCTGATTTTGATGCGCCGTTTTATGGCGCGGTATAAACCGGTGTTCCCGAATCTGCGAAAAAAGAAGGGCCGCGAATCGGATTTTGTACAGGCGGTGATGCCGGGATGGAACGGAGCGATTCCGGCTTCATTTTTTTATGCGAAAGACGGGCGGCAGATCGGACATCTGTTGGGCGAGAACAATCGCGAAACGTACCAGGCGGCAATTCGCATGGTGCTGGAATCCGGAGAGAGCGACGCCAGCTCCAAATGATATTGGCTGCGTGAAATACGACTTCCGTTTTACAACCACACGTTCGATTCCAGGGAGAGCCCACATGCTTGATACCAAAGGCAACAAAATTACGTTTTTTGGGCACAGCACGTTTTCGCTGACCACTCGTAAGGGAGAGGTGGCGCTGCTGGACTCGTGGGTCATGACCAACCCGAAGTGCCCGGAGCAATTGAAGAACATGCCGAAACTGGACGCAATTTTTTTGACGCATGCGCACACCGACCACTTTGGAGACTTGCTGGAATTGGCCAAAAAGCACAAACCGAAAATTGCGGCGATTTTTGAAACGGCAAAATGGATTGGCGGGCAGGGCTTTGGCGAGCAGATACGGCCGATGGGCAAGGGCGGCTCGCAGAAAATAGGCGAATTTGAAATTACGTTAACGCATGCGTTCCATTCCAACTCGATTGAGGAGAAGGGAAAGTTGATTTACGGCGGCGAGGCGGGCGGGTTTATCGTGCGGATGCCGGGCGGCTTTACCGTGTATCACGCGGGAGATACGGCGGTCTTCGGCGATATGAAGCTGATCGGCGAACTGTACAAGCCGGACTTGGCATTTTTGCCGATCGGCGACCTGTTTACGATGGGTCCGCGGGAGGCGGCTTACGCGATTCGACTCCTCGGCGTGAAGGATGTGATTCCCATGCACTACGGAACGTTTCCACCATTGACGGGAACGCCGGAGGCGTTGCGCGCGGAATGCAAAGACATAGCGGGGCTGGAAATTCACCCGCTGAAACCGGGAGAAAGTTTATGATCCGCAGTGAAAATCTGCGCAGCGGGTTCGTGGACGACGTTGTCGAGAATTATATCTACGGACTGCTGCCGAAGCGCGATGCGGTCTTGAGCGAGATGGAAAAATATGCGGCTGAGCACCGCGTGCCGATTATCGGACCGGCAGTGGCGCGAATGATGGCTTTGCTAGTGCAAATTTCCGGCGCCCGAAGAATATTTGAGATGGGCTCAGCGATCGGCTATTCGACGATCTGGCTGGCACGCGCGGCCGGTCCGAAAGGCGAAATTACTTATACGGATGGCGACCCGGAGAACGCGAAGCGCGCGAGCGCTTATTTTCGCCGAGCGGGGCTGTCGAAGCGCATCCGAGTGCAAACCGGCGACGCGCTGGAGTTGCTGAAAAAAGCCATCGGCAAATTCGATGTGATCTTTAACGACGTGGATAAACACCAGTATCCGGATGCCATGCGGGTGGCGCTGACGAAGTTAAATCGCGGCGGGCTGTTCATAACCGACAATACTTTGTGGTCGGGAAAGGCCGCGCGAAAAGCGGCGGCTGGCGATAAGAACACGCGCGGCGTACAGCAACTGAATCGCGGGTTGTTTGGCTCGAAGGAAATGTTCGCGGTGCTGATTCCGCTGCGCGATGGTGTAACAGTCTGTCGCAAGCAGTAAGCGCTTCAGGAGCGGAAGAGGTTGCGTGCGAAGAAGGCCACGTTTGCCGGGCGCTCGGCCAGGCGGCGCATGAAATACGGAAACCAATCGCGTCCGTAGGGGATGTAGATGCGGAGAAGGTAACCGTCCTGTACAAGCTGGCGCTGCAAGTCGGTGCGCACGCCGTAAAGCATCTGAAATTCGAAAGCATCCTTCACAATATTATTGGCAGCTGCAAAGCGAATCGTCGCGGCGATCATGGCGGGATCATGCGTCGCGATGCCGTGGTAAACGCCGCTGGGAAGCAGCGCCTGCATCAGGCAAACATAGTTCGCGTCGACGTCCCATTTTTTTGGATAGGCGACTTCAGAAGGTTCTTTATACGCGCCTTTGCATAGCCGCATGCGGCAACCATATGCCAGCAGATCGGTTACGTCGTCGGCAGTGCGATACAAATAGGATTGCACTACGACGCCGATGGACGGATTACGCGCCCGCACGCGCTTGACCAACTCGATGGTACGTTGCGTATAGATGGACCCTTCCATATCCACGCGCAGAAAATTTTGATACCCCGAAGCGCGCTCCACGATAGAAGAAACCAAGCCTTCGCAAAATTCCACGCCGAGATCAAGGCCCAGTTGCGTGAGCTTGCAAGAGACATTGGCATGCAATCGTTCCTGCGCGATGCGATCGAAAATTTCCACGTATGCATCACGGGCGCGCTGCGCGTCCTCCGCGGAGGAAACATTTTCGCCGAGGTAATCCAGGCTGGCGAGCATGCCTCGATTGTTGCACTCGCGCGCGGCTGCAATTGCTTCGTCAAGAGTTTCACCCGCAACGAAGCGGCGCGCCATGCGCCGCGTCTGTGAATTGGAGGTGACCCAATGGGCAGTGGTTTTGTTTTCGGAAAGCTTCAGAAGGGCCGCACGGAGCATGTCCATCGATTATGGCAGCGCGGAAACTTCGAAACTAGTCTTTGTGCTCTTCGAGGAACTTTTCCGCGTCGATGGCCGCCATGCAACCAGAGCCCGCGGCGGTGATGGCCTGGCGATAACGATGGTCCTGCACATCGCCTGCTACGAAAACTCCGGGAACGGTCGTTTTGCTGCCATTTGTAGAAAGCAGATACCCGTTGGGGTCGGTCTCGATTTTGCCGCGGAAGGCGGTGGTGTTGGGATCGTGCCCGATCGCGACGAAGACGCCGTGCAATTCGATTTCTCTTTGTTCGTTGCTTTCGGGATTTCGGAGGCGAATGCCTTCCACGCCGGCGTTGTTGGGCGCGAGGATTTCTTCGACCACAGCAGGGGTAATAATTTCGATTTTGTCGTTGGCCTTAACGCGATCAATCATGATTTTTGAGGCGCGAAATTCATTGCGGCGATGAATGAGATAAACCTTGCTGGCATACCGGGTAAGAAAGTTGGCTTCTTCCATGGCGGAATCGCCGCCGCCGACCACGGCGATGGGCTTGCCGCGGAAAAAGAAACCGTCGCAAGTGGCGCAAGTGGAGACGCCATTGCCGAGGAGTTGGCGTTCCTCTTTCAGGCCGAGCATGCGCGCGGAAGCTCCCGCGGCGACGATCAGGGTTTTCGCTTCGTAGGTGTCGTTGCCGGCGATAATTTTGAACGGCCGTTTGGTGAGGTCGACTTCGGTGACGACGCCGGATTTAAATTCCGTGCCAAATTTTTTGGCCTGCTTGCGCATGTTTTCGATGAGTTCGGGGCCAAGAATGCCTTCAGCAAAACCGGGAAAGTTCTCCACCATGGTGGTGAGGCTGAGCTGTCCGCCGGGTTCGTGGCCGTCAATCACGAGAGGCGTCAGATTGGCGCGCGCAGCGTAGATCGCGGCGGTAAGTCCCGCACAACCGCTGCCGATAATGACCACGTTATACATTCGATGGCTCCTAATATTTGATTCCGATGAGTGCCCGGCCGGTACAATTGCGTAAAGCAGTTCATTTATTGTACCTCGGCGCGGGGATTACGGCTTGCGACGGCCAAATTGGAGAACGGTTTCGGATTTGCCATCAAGGCCGCTGATTGACCGGAGCGCGGGATGGCGGCAAGCTCGGAATGACTGGGACAGGTAAAAGGAGAATGACGATGGATGCGCGATATCCGATTGGGAAGCTGGAAATGCCGAAAGAAATTACCGCGGCGCGACGCGCGCAGGCGATTGCAGCGATCGCGGAGACTCCGAAAAAGTTGCGCGAGGCGGTGAAAGGCTTGAGCGAATCGCAGCTGGACACGCCGTATCGCGAAGGCGGATGGACAGTGAGGCAAGTGGTGCACCACGTTCCGGACAGCCACATGAATGCGTATATTCGATTGCGATTGGCGTTGACGGAAGATAAACCCACGATAAAGCCGTATTCCGAGGCCGCGTGGGCGGAACTGGTGGATGCGAAATCGGGGCCCATCGAAGCGTCGCAAACGTTGCTGGATTCGCTGCACGAAAGATGGGACCGCTTGTGGCGATCCCTGAAGCCGGAACAATTTTCGCGCGCGGTGGTGCATCCCGAGCATGGGGAGCGCACGGTGGACTGGCTGTTGTTTGTTTACGAATGGCACGGGAAGCATCACGCGGCGCATATTACCGAATTGCGGAAGCGGAAAGGTTGGTGAGGCGACAGGTGCTTAGCAAAGACTTACTTGCCAGGACGATTTATTTGCGATGGAAGAAAATCTTAACTTTTTATAGCGAGTGGCGCGGGCCTCTATGGGTCGTGTACGATAATTCGGTACACGAGGAGAACGCATGAGCAGATCCGCAGGAACGTACGCCATTTTTGAAACTTCGCAGGGCAATATCGTCATTCGGCTGCTGGAAAAAGAAGCGCCGAAGACGGTAGAGAATTTTATCGGCCTGGCGGAAGGGACAAAAGAATTCACCAATGAAAAGACCGGCCAGAAGGAAAAGCGGAAGTTCTACGACGGCTTGAATTTTCACCGGGTGATTCCGCAATTTATGATTCAAGGCGGCTGCCCGGAAGGATCGGGGCGCGGAGGACCAGGATACAAATTTGCAGATGAGTTTCATGCTTCGCTGAAACATTCCACTCCCGGAAAATTGTCCATGGCGAACTCCGGACCGGGAACCAACGGAAGCCAGTTTTTTATAACCGTGGCGGCGACCCCGTGGCTGGACAATAAGCACACGATATTCGGAGAAGTCGTCGAAGGGCAAGAGATCGCGGACAAGATTTCGAATGCGCCGCGCGATTCGAGCGACCGGCCGCGCACGCCGATTACACTGCAGAAGGTGCGCATCGAGCGCGTACCGCAGGCCTAGCCCTAAATTCTGCGATTACCTTTGTAATGGCTTGGCTACATCGCCTGCTGCTTGCTGCGGATATTTGGAGCGTGGCGCAAGCCCAACGATTTCCTTTCGCGTTTGTACTTCCCTTAAAGCGGTGGATATCAATGCTCACGCCTGATCGGCTCCTGCGGCTGGTGATTGAAATTATTTTTGTGCTGCTGGGGCTGCTGGTGATGTGGCTCGGGATGACCGGGCACATATTTTTCAATCGGCACAAATTGTCGTGGCTGATCCTGAGTGTGGCGTTGATTCTTTGGGGCGTGCGGGGAATCTACAAGCCGGGGCGGAAGCCGTTACGCCCCGAAGATTGGCTGCGGGGGATTTCGTTGACGCTTTTGGGTATAGTGCTGCTGGCGATTTCGCGAGTACCGTTTACCTGGGTAGGTCCACTACTGGCGTGCGCAGGGGTGATATTGGCGGCACGCGGAATCGTCGGATCGGCGATACTACTGCGGGCTCGGGGATAAGTTGATCAGAACGTAACTGTACCGGGGCGGATTCATAAGCCCTTCCCTTCCCTGAACTGAAAAGGAAAAATGCACATGTGGAAAGAGTTTAAACAGTTTGCCATGCGCGGCAACGTGATTGATCTGGCGGTAGGATTCATCATTGGCGCAGCGTTCGGAAAAATCGTGGCGTCGCTGGTGGAAGACATCATCATGCCGCCGGTGGGAAAACTGCTGGGACACATGGATTTTTCGCAAATGTTTTTTAATTTAGGAGGGATGCATTACGACACACTGGCCGCGGCGAAAGCAGCGGGAGCGCCGACGATAAACTACGGAATTTTTTTGAACACGATTATTAATTTCCTGATTGTGGTGCTGGCGGTATTTCTGCTGGTGCAGCAAGTGAATCGATGGTCGAAGAAGCCTCAACCAGGGGTGGTGCCGACCACGAAAGATTGTCCGCAATGTGCGATGGCGATTCCGCTGGCGGCGAAGCGCTGCGGACACTGCACTACGCAGTTGGCGTAGCGTTGGATCGGTAAATTAGTTAGGTTGCGTCGGCTTGCGTTTGGTTTGATTGGCCTCTAGGTGAGCGCGCAGACGCTTGACGACTTCCTCTTCGTGGCCTTCGTCCAGCTCTTTCTGAACTTCTTCCAGGGCAAAATGAACGACATCGTGATGATGCAGCTCCTGGGGTGCGAGCACATCGCTGAAACGCAGCCACAGGCGGTGCAGTAGATTTACTTCGTTGCCGGTAAGATTCGGCGCGTGCGGGCCGAGCACTTTATAAACTTTGTCGCCGTTGGCCATATGGATTTCAAGATTGAATTGCGGCTTTTGATCCCCGAGCTGCTCCCACCCATCGCCGATCTGGCGAGCTTGTTCTTCGGTAGTATCCTTCGCGGAATGTCCCAGAACAATGGTGCTGGATTTTAGCGCGGTCGCCGCGCGCAAAATGCCGTCCCACAAATCATTGGCAGCCACGACGGCGAGGCGGATGGATTTGCCACGCTTTTCTGCCATGGACAGCGCTTGAGAAAAAAGTTGTTGCTCGATGCTTCCGAAAAGTTGGTCGGCGTCCAATTCGTTTTCGCCGGACGCCGAGCGTCGCAACAAACGAATGTGCAGGACGACAATGTCGCGGCGGCCGGGCTTGATGCGGTCGAGCACATTGCCAAGATGGTAGAGCGCGTAATGATTGCTGACCGGAACCAGGATATTTCCGGGACGCGCGCCAACTCCTTCGGGAGTTAATTCACTTTCCAGCGCGAGATTGAACTGATCCATCTCCACGTGGGCGACGCCACCGTGACGGCCGCGACGCTCAGAAATCGTAAACACGATGTAGAGAAGAATGGAGAAAGCGCCGCCCGCGACGGTGGCGATGGGCTTGGTAAACAGGTTTATGAACGCGATCAGGAATAATGTGAGCGTGATCAAACCGAGGCCGACAGGAACCTGCACCCCGCGAATGCTGAAGTTTAAAGGCACCTGAAAATCGCGATGCCCGGGCCGGGTGTAGCGAAGCACGAGAACGGAAAGACCGTTCATCGCAAAACTCCAGATCACTCCAAAGGCGTAAAGGTTGGCGAGGAAAGTGACATCGCCGCGGCTGATGATGATGGTTACGATCTGCAGCAAAACGACGATGTTGATGATGCGATAGCTGGTGCCGAAGCGCGGATGCGGCTGGCGGAACCAGTCGCTGAGCACGCCGTCTTCGGAAACGCGATTGAGCACCCCGTTGGATCCAACGATGGCGGTGTTCACCGCGCCGGCAAGAATCAGCGTGCCGACCACGACGACGAATCCATGGAAGATCAGGCGCATGAAAAATGGCCCTTCCAGGTTCATCGCCAAGCCGCCGATCAGGTTTTCAAGGAAGCCCTGGCGGATGTCGTCGGGAATAATCATCACCGCGAAAAAAGAAACCAGCGAAGTGAAGACTAGGCTGTACACGAAAATGACCAGGCCTGCTTTGCGCAGGTTCTGCAGCTTGGGGCTTTCGATTTCGCGATAGACCTGGGCGAGCGATTCTTCTCCGCTCATGGCCAGCACCGAGTGGCCGAGCGCGATGAAGATGGCGATGATGCCGAACATGTGCGGAAGGCTGCTGTGCGCCAGCCAGCCGAGGGCGTTGGCACCAAGCCGGAGATTGCGGGGCGTCGGCAGTGGCGG
>JRHI01000388.1_pt1 | contig 48637 bp, 44 predicted proteins | sample 215371 | NCBI WGS metagenome assembly JRHI01 (sample SAMN02929681, study PRJNA255918) | sediment metagenome | biome: cave system; feature: Ice Cave; material: Sediment; isolation source: sediment from deep within a dark volcanic ice cave with no known source of... ... | reverse complement strand
GTCTGAGTTCCCTCAGAGCGTCAGAGCGCGTTCCTGTTCGCAACTCGCTGGCGACGGCTTCGCCGACGGCGGGCGAAATTTGAAAGCCATGACCAGAGAATCCGATCGCCAGATAGAGACCCGGACGCTCTTCCATTGGGCCCACCATTGGCACTCCGTCAAAACTGTCGCCTTCGAGACCACACCAGCTTTGTGCGAGCGATGTCTTCGCTATCGCGGGAACGATCTCGGCCGCGACGTCCCAATTTCCGTGTACGCTTGATTTCAGTGCACGCACCGTGTGCTTGACCTCGTCGACCTCGCCGGGCCACCCCCCCGCCGATCAGGACCGAGCCGTCAGCGAGTTGCTTTAAGGAAAGCGCCCGATCGACCGCCGTGATCGTCGGCGCAAGGGTTGGTCCGCACATTGTCGTCAGCAGCATCTGATAGGAGCGCACTTTGACGGGGAGCGCGAGCCCCAGCTCGGCCGCGAGACGCATGCTCCATGAGCCGGCGGCTAGGACCGTCGTTGTCGCAAGCAACGTCTCTCTGCCGGCGACCACTCCCATGACCCGATCGCCGCCGCGAACGAAACCGTCGATGCGGCGGCGTATAAAGACGCTGCCGCACGCAATCGCGGCGGATGCGAAGGCACGCGTCGTCGCGCGCGGGTCAGCTTGGCCATCATCTGCAGTGTACGCACCGGCGACGATGCTGGGCGCGAGTGCCGGCGCGATCTCCCGAACGCGGCGCGTATCGACAAACTCGACGGCGATCCCAGCAGCGCGTTCCCGTTCGATGCGCTCGCGCAGCGCGGTCAGATCCGAGCCGCGTTCGATGACGTGAAGGTGTCCGCCGCGGCGGAAGCCGGTTTCCGCATTGAGGTCGGCTGCGAGCGACGGCCAGCGTGCTGCAGCAGCGACGGTTAATTGCGATTCACGTGGGTCGCGATTCTGACTTCGCACGCCGCCGGCGCTTGCCCAGGATGCGCTTGGCTCCTTGGGCGCGTCAGGATCGTCGAAGAGTGCAACCCACGCGCCCTCGCGAGCGAGATGGAAAGCGATGGAAGCTCCGATGACGCCGGCGCCTATGACGATCGCGTCGCTCATCGCGCCCGTGCCCCTTGGAAAACTTTTCCTACTCCGAAGACCCGCTCGACGACGACAACGAGCGCAAAACTAAGAAAGATCATCACGGTGGAGACCGATGTGATGAGCGGATCGTAGTTGAATTGCATGTAATTGAAAATCTGAACCGGAAGGGTCATGACGTTGGTGCTGACCACGAACAGCGCGACGGTCAAATCGTCGAATGAGGTGATGAACGCGAAGAGGGCTCCGGCGATGATGCTCGACACAACGAGCGGAAGCGTCACGAGTCGCAAGCGCTGCAACGGCGTTGCCCCCAGTCCGGCAGCTGCGCGCTCGAGCGCGGGATCGATGCCGACCAACGCCGCGGCGACCAGCCGCACGACGTACGGGATCGCGAGAATCGTGTGCCCTAGGATCAGCGCCCACGGTCCCGCGGCAAGCCCAATGGTCGTGTACCATTGCAAGAGCGCGACTCCCAGGACAACGGTCGGGATGACAAGCGGAGATGAGAGCACAGCGAGCCACAGCCCAGCGCCGGCAACGCGTTCGCGCACGATGGCAACCGCCGCGAACGTCCCGAGCGTACCGGCAAGCAGCGCGGTCCCGGTGGCGACGATCAAACTCAACGCGAGCGAACCGACGAACTCCGAATGGTGAAATATCGCCGCATACCATGCCAACGTCAAGCCGCGCGGCGGAAACACAATGTAGTTCGTCGTCGTCAGCGATGCCATGACGACCACGATAATTGGGGCGAGCAAGAATGCGTATACTAGAACGATATACCCCGTGAGGATTGCGCGCCTCCAAGTGTGCGGCTTCATCCCAGCGCAACCTCCGCGCGATTCCGCCTCAGGAGCCGGCTGAAGACGAGGAGCAGACCCGTCGAGACCGCGATGAGGACGAATCCGATTGCGGCGCCGTACGGCCAGTTCAACAGCGCGACGGTTTGATCGTAAATAAACGTCGGCAGCAGCTTCACGCGTGTGCCGCCTAGTATCGAGGGCGTGACGAAGGCGCTCACCGAGAGACTGAAAACGATGACCGACCCGGCGAGCAACCTCGGAAACGTCAGCGGCAGGGTCACGCGCCGGAACGCTTCCCACTCGGACGCACCGAGGTTTGCAGCCGCGCGAAGCACCGCGGGGTCGATCCGTTCGAGGCTGCCGACGATCGGCAGCACCATGTAGGCGAGCGAAACGTGGACCAACCCCACCACGATTGCACCTTCCGTGTAGAGCGCGATCGGCCCGTTCTTGCCGAGGATGATGACCCACCCGTACGCGCGGATGACCATGCTGACGAGGAGCGGCGAGAGCAGCAGCAGTGTGAGATAGTTGCGGACTGCGCCCCGAGTTTGCGCCAAGTAGATCGCGAGCGGATAGCCCAGCGTCGCGCAAACTGCCGTGGTGATGAGGCCGACCCGCAGCGTCCGACCGAGCACGTCGAGATAGAACCGATCGGAGAGGAATCGCGCGTAGTTGTCGAGCGTCCAGCGTACCGTAACGCCTTCGGTTTGCGAATATGCGTGGAGACTCGTGAACAACAAGTTCACGAGCGGAACGACGAAGAAGAAGGCTAGTACGAACAGCGCGGGGATCAGCAGCGCCGTGGAGAGCGGGTTCCTCCGCCGTGCGCGGTTCATTCCAGTGGTAGTTTCGTCGCGTTTGCCGGGTCCCAGTCGACGACGACGCTGGCACCGCGACCAAGCTCTACGTCATCGTGAGCCGACACTTCGACCACGAGCGGCGTTGCGAGCTTTTCGCAATGCACCGCGTACCGGCGCCGCGCTCCATGAAATGTAACCGATTCGATCGTTCCAGACAGCGCGTGCGCGCTGGCGGTGCTGCCCCGTACGAGCCGCATCGTCTCGGGGCGTAGGTACAGTGCCGCGTCGCCGGTTTCGACCGGGATGACGTTGACGTCGCCGACGAACCGGGCGACGAAAGTGGTCCGCGGATGACGGTACACCTGAAACGGCGTTCCGACGTCTTCGATCCGCCCGTCGGAGAGGACCGCGATCCGATCTGAGATGGCGAGGGCTTCCTCTTGATCGTGCGTTACAAAGACGGTCGTCAGCCCGAGGCGCCGCTGGATCTCGCGGACCTCGTCCCGCATCTGCTGCCGAAGTTTGGCATCGAGGTTGCTGAACGGCTCGTCGAGGAGCAGGACGGTCGGCTCGATGACGAGCGCGCGTGCCAGCGCGACTCGTTGCTGTTGCCCGCCGGAGAGCTGACGCGGATAGCGGTCTTCGAAGCCGCGAGATGGGTGAGAGCAAGCACAGACCGAACGCGCTCTCGCATTTGGGCGCCGGCGAGCTTTCGCAATCGCAAGCCGAAGGCGACGTTCTCAAAAACCGTCAGATGTGGGAAGAGGGCGTAGTTCTGGAAGACCATCCCCATGTTCCGCCGGTGCGCCGGAACGGCATGCACCTCCACGCCGTCGACCGCGATCGTGCCTTCTCCGAAATCGACGAAACCAGCGATCATGTTTAACGTTGTCGTCTTCCCACAGCCGGAAGGTCCGAGCAAGCACAGGAACTCGCCACGGCCGATCTCGAGATCGATCCCCCGGATCACCTCATGGTTGTCGTATCGTTTGCGCAGCCCGCGCAGGACAAGGTAGGGTGGCGCGCTCAGCGCGCTTCGTCTCCTTGTTCCAGCGATCCGTCCACTCGGCGCGGTGCTCGTTGATCACCGACCAATTCGGATCGATCAGTTTCTTGACGTCGCTTTCAGTCGTGACGACCGCGCTTAAATTCGGCGGAAGCTTCGTGCGGCGGTTCGTCGGCCCAAAGAAGACCGTTTCGGCGTTGGTGCGCTGCGTTTGCGGATCGAGGAGGAAGTTGACGAACTGCTGCGCCAGCGTCGGATTCTGGGCTCCCTTGACGAGGTTGGCCGTCGCGAGCAGCGCGCCGGCGCCTTCGCGCGGATAGACAAACTCGATCGGAAAGTTGCTCGCGCGCAGTGTGTTGGCGCAGCTGTTGCCCCACACGGTCGCGACCACTTGCCCCTGCAGGAAGTAATTCGAGACGTCGGCCGTCTTATCGAAATTGACGGCGTACGGTGCAAGCGTCTTCATCGCCGCAAAACCGGGCTCGATGTTCGTCTCGCTGCCCCCATGAAGCTTCGCCTCCATGATCAGGAGCATGATGCCGTAGGTTTGCGTGATAGAGGGAAGGACGAGCTTGCCTTTGAGTTCCGGGCGTTCCAAGTCCCGCCACGATCGCAGCGGTGCCCAACGATTTTGGGCAAAGACCCGCGTGTCGTAGGCGAGCCCAATGGCGACGAGCCTGATCGCGACCCCCACGTTGTTGGGGAGCTTGGCGACGTCGTAGGCGTCTTGCAGATTCGTCACGATCTTGGGATCGAGCGGCGCCAACAGGCCGAGGGCCGCCGCCTGCGCTTGTGGTCCCTCGTCGACGATCGCAACGTCGATCTGTGGCTTCGCGCGCTGGGCTTGCAGTTTTGCATTGGTGTCGGTCGACGCGCCGGGGATGTAGGTGACCTTGCAATTGCACTGGCGCTCGAATGCTGGAATCACCGATGATTCCAGCCCCTTTTCGAACGAACCGCCGTAGCCTGCGACTACTAACGTCGCAGTCTGCGCTTGCGCGGCGACCAAGAGAGAAACGAGCGCACACAGGGCTGCTGCCCCGGTGATCACCCGTCGAATGAGCCTCGTGGACATCTCGCGCCTCCTGGAGTTCTGGAGTTTGGGTCGGGATCGGCGGGCAGCGAGTTCGGGTTCGCGATTGGCTTTCCTGTTAGTACGCTCTTGGCGGTTAGCTGCTTGCGGTCATGGATCGGCCGGGACGGAATGGCGCGAGCCGCCCGTCCGTGCGAGCGTCGAGTAGCTCGCGTGTGGCGAGCCGCCCGAGCAGTGGCCCGAGCGTCACGGCGCTGTGGGTTACGATCGCGTACAGTCCGCCGATGGCCGGCACCGGGCCGACGATCGGCAACCCGTCGCCGGGGATCGAGCGCACGGCCGCAACCGCGCTTTCCACGACGCCGCCTGCGAGCGCCGGGAGCACGGCTTTGGCTCTTTCGAAAGTACGTCGGGTAATTTCGGGCCGCTGTTCCAACAGATCGGTCACACTCCCGAGGCAATCGAACTCGGTCGATTGCAGCAAGATCCGACCGCTGCCATCCGGACGGAGGTTGATCTCGGGCGTATTGATCATCATTCGCAGCCGTGTCGGCACGATGGAACTCGTGACCAGCACCGACGTCGTGGGCGCCATCGGCACATCGATACCGGCGAGTGCCAGAAACTCTGCCGTCCAACGTCCGACGCACGAGACGACCGAGGTTGTAGCGATCCGTTCTCCGTCGATGGAGATCGCGGATACTTTTCCTGCCGTGACGTCCAAGCCATCGACGCGTGAGAACGAATGCACGCGGCCGCCCAGCGCGGTGAAACGATCGAGTAGTGTGGCGATCAGGAGCGGCACCGCGATCCAACCCTCAGTCGGATAGACCGCGATCGTGTCAACGCCGGCTGGGGGTGCCAGCTCGGGCTCGAGCGCGCGAAATTCTTGCCGGCTGTACAATTCGGCGGGATAGCCGCCTTCGCGCAGCCGGTCGACTTTTTTCAATAAGCCGGGCGTGTCAGCTGTGCTCCACTCGGCGTTCCCACTTTGGTGCACCCAGGGGGCCGCATCGAACTCTCGCGCCAAACTGAGATGTTCGCCCATCCCGGCGACGTTGAGCGCGTGGTATGTCCACGGCTCCTTGTTGTTCGCGTTCGTCCACGCAAAGCTGGTCGACGATGTTCCCGATGCTGGATAACGCTGCTCGAAGAGCCGCACCGAAGCGCCCCCAGCTGCGAGCCGGTAGGCAACCGACGCGCCGACGATCCCGGCGCCGACCACTACGACGTTCATCGCCGGCCGGGCGCCGCGCCCGCGCGCCGCAATCGTGGATCGAGGCGATCGCGGACGGCGTCGCCGGCGACGTTGAGGGCGACGATCGTCGCGACGATCGCAATGCACGGCCAGAGCAGATACCATGGATCCTGCAACATGTAGCCGCGCGATGCCGAAATCATGAGCCCCCACGACGGTGTCGGCGGCACGACGCCGAGCCCGAGGAAGCTCAGGCCCGATTCGAGCAGGATCGCCGCGGCGACGGTCAACGAGAACTGCACGATGATCGGAGCAACGACCGCCGGCAGGATTGCGCGCAGAATGATGCGCCCATCGCTTGCGCCAAGGGCTCGCGCGGCTTCGACATAGTCCACGCGTTTGATCGCAAGCACCTCGCCATAGGTGATCCGCGCGAAACTCGGAACAAACAAGAACGCGATCGCCAAGGTCAACGTCCCCAGGCCGGGGCCGAACAGCGTCACGAACAACAGCGCCAGCACGATCGGCGGGAAGGCGACGATCACATCCGTCAGGCGGAGCGTGAAAAGCTCGACGATGCCGGCGAAGTACCCGCCCAAAAGACCGAGCGGCACCCCGATCAGCGCGCTGAGAATCGCGGCACCGAGCGCAACCTGCATCGATGCGCGCGCTCCGTAGATGATGCGGCTCAGAATGTCGTGACCAAACTCGTCGGTGCCCATCCAGTGAAGCGCGCTGGGTCCTTGCAACTTGTGAACGATGTCGAATTTGAGCGGGTCGTACGGCGCTAAAAACGGTGCGAGCGACGCAACGAGCAAGATCGTGACGATGACGGCACCACCGAAGGCCAAGCGCGCTTCCCGCCGCAACCGGACCGCGAGTACCAAATTACTCGTACCGTATCCGCGGGTCAAGCACCGAATACGTGAGGTCGACGGCCAGATTCAAGAGGATGAACAGGATCGAGATGACGATGACGATCCCTTGCACTTCGGGATAGTCGCGCTGGCTGGCCGCCTGCACGAGGAGTGCGCTCAACCCCGGCCAGTTGAAGATGTACTCGACCAATACCGTCCCGCCTAGCAGCGCGCCCATCTGCAAGCCGACGACGGTTGCGACGGGACCGAGTGAATTGCGAATGACGTGGCGCGCTAAGACGGCCCATTCGGCCAGCCCTTTCGCGCGCGCCGTCCGAACCCAATCCTGTTCGAGCACTTCCAGCACCGACGAGCGCATCATGCGCGCGACGATGGCGGTGAGACCGAACGCGATCGAGCACGACGGCAAGATGAGTTCGCGCAAATGCTTGACCGGGTCTTCCCAGAACCGCACGTAACCGCCGGCGGGCACGAGTGGAACGTAGAGCGCGAAGACCAGCACTAGGATCGTGCCGAGGACGAACGCCGGAAGCGCAATCCCGGCGCCGACGCCCAGCGAAATCGCCGCATCTAGCGGCGCGCCGCGGTGGGTCGCCGCCGCGGCGCCGGCTGGAATTCCGATGATGATCGCGACCAGCGTCGCGGCAACGATCAACTCGAGCGTGCGCGGCAAGCGCTCGACAATATCGTGACTCACGGCTCGCCCGTCCTGGAACGATCGCCCTAAGTCAAGATGGGCGAGACCGCCCATGTACTGCGCGTACTGCACCAGCAGCGGCTTATCGAGTCCGAGCGCGCGCCGCATCGTGCGGACACTCTCGGGTGACGGCGCCGATGAACCGCCGCCGGACAACAACAACTCGGCCGGGTCGCCGGGCACCAGATGAATGAACGAGAAAATCAGCGTTACGATGACAAAGATGAGACTGACCGCGACGATCAGCCGCCGGGCCACATAGCGCGCCAACGCTAGTCCGACTGCCTCCTCGTGTCCGGTCTACCGATTGACGCTCGCCTCGTCGAGCGTATATCCCGAGTAAAACGTCAGGAAACCCGGCAGATTCCGAAAACCCTCGACGGTCCGGGCCACGCCATACCCTTGGGAACGCCACGAGAGACCGACGATCGGTGCCGCTTTGAGGGCGAGCGTCTGTAGTTGGCCGTAGATTTGCTTGCGCTTGCCGAGATCGAGCGTCGTGCGGCCCTCGTCGAGCAAGCGGTTGATCTGCGGATCGTTGAAGCCGTACGACCGCAGGTACGACGGCTGACCGCTCAGCAGCACGGCGAGCGCGTCGGGGTCGTTGTATTCGCCCGATGTTCCGCCGACGGCGATTTCATACTGGCCCTTATTGCCAAGGGCGACGCGGGTGGGCCAATCGGGAAGTTTTAGCTCGATCTTCACGCCGATCTTTCCTAAATTGTCCTGCACGACTTGAGCGGTGTCTTTGTGCATGCCATACTGCGCCGTCGACAACAAGGTCGTCGAGAATCCGCTCGGGTAGCCTGCCGCGGCGAGCATCTTGCGCGCGCGCTCCGGATCGTGGGTCCAGAAATTTCCCATCTTCTTGTCGGCGAACGGCGAGTCGGCCTGAATCGGCAGTCCCGCCAGCGGTGCACCTCGCCCAAAAAAGGCCGCTTGCAAAATCTCGTCACGGTTGATCCCGAAGCCCACCGCTTGGCGAACTTCCGCCTTCGCGAACGGACCCGTTGTCGTGTTGAAGAGCAAGTACATGAATGGCCCGTTTGTCGTTTGGAGCGCGAGCTTCGGATTCTTGGACAGCGCATCCATCGCTTGCCACGGCACATATTCGATCACGTCGACATCACCGGCTTGAAGAGCGGTGACGCGCAAATTGTCGTCGGCGTAGGCGACGAAGTTCACGCCGTCCAGTCGCGGAAAGCCGGCCCGGTAGAAATCTGCAAAGCGGGTGCACACGACCTTGGAACCTTTTTCCGCCGACTTCACGCTGTAGGGACCGCACCCGATGAGCTCGGCCGGGCTCGCCGACGCGGCTTTCTTCGAAACGATCGGTGCATACGGTTCGGCGAGCAGATACAAGAGCGATGCACTCGGTTCGCGTAATACCAGGCGGATCGCGCGTGGCCCGAGGACGTCGACGCGCTCGACGACGGCTAACTGGCTGTGAAGGAACGCGGTGGAGTTGGGCGCGAGGATCGAGTCCAGCGAGTACTTGACGTCATCGGCGGTGACCGGTTCGCCGTTCTGAAACTTTGCGTTCTTGCGCAGCTCGAAAACGTACGCTTGGCGTCCGTCTGCTTTCCACGACTCCGCGACTTCGGACCGCAGCGCACCGCTGTCGTCGTAGCCCAAGAGCCCGCGAAAGGTGGCGAGGTGGACGGTCGCCGCCGCCGTCCCGGTGTTCGTGAACGGATCGAGGTTGGGCGGATAGGACGACAGCCCGAAGTTTAAGACGCCACCGCGCTTCGGCGTCGCCGCCGCAGCGTAGCCGCCGAGCGGTGAGCCGAGCGCGACTGCGCCCGCAGCCGCGCCCTGGAGTAGGCGTCGTCGGGTGATGCGCAAGTCAGTGTGCGTCACGTTCGTCTCCCTCTTTCTCGCTGGTGATGTCGTAGTGCGTCCGCGCGTGTTCGCGCGAGATCGTGTTTTCGCGCAGGTCGCGCCTCACCAAGTCGGCCGCGCGCTCGCGAGGCGGACCATAACCGCCCGAGCCCGGTGTGTAAACGGAAACGGCCTCGCCCGGGCGCAAGAACGTGAGCCCACGATTCAATGGCCGTGCGCCCTCGCTCAATTGGTAGCTGAACTTTCCGCCTTCGCCGCCGCCGAACAGGCCCCACGGCGCGGACAGCTTGCGGGTTCCGTTGAGATAGAGCGCGGCCTCGTGATCGACGACGCGAATCCGGCGATGGATCCCAAGCCCGCCGCGCCATTTGCCGGGACCGCACGAATCGTCGACCAGCTCGTATGCTTCGACGACAAGCGGGTGTTCCGGTTCCAAACACTCGACCGGCAAGTTGCTGGTGTTGGTGACGTGCACTTGCACGCCGTCGAGTCCGTCCTTGGTCGCGCGCGCGCCGAAGCCGCCGCCGATCGTCTCCAAATAGACGTAGTAGTCGCCCGTCCGGGGATTGACGCCGCTGAACGTGCACGAGACGTTCGCCCCGTTGTGGGCGGCAGTAATCCGCTCGGGGACGGCCGCCGCCAAAGCACCGTGAACCAAGTCGACGATGCGCTGACAGGTTTGAACGCGCCCGTTGACCGCCGCCGGCGAAACGGAGTTCACGATCGTCCCGCGGGGCGCGCTCACATGAATGGGCCGATACAGCCCGGCGTTGGGTAGGATCTCCGGATCGACGACGGTCTTGACGGCGTAGTAGACCGTCGCCAGCAGTGCCGTCCACACCATGTTCAGGCCGGCGCGGACCTGCGGCGGATTTCCAGCGAAGTCCAGCCACATCTCGTCGTTGCAGACGTCGATGGCGACGCGGAGGGTCAGCTCCTCGGCGCCGAGTTCTTCGCTGTCGAAGCGATCCTCGAAGGTGTAGTGACCGTCGGGGATCGCGGTGATTCCGGCGCGCATTTTGCGTTCGGCGTAATCGAGCAATGCGTTACCGGCCGCGAGGACTTTTTCGAGCCCGTATTTTTTGCACAGACCCTGCAGCCGCGCGACGCCCAACCGGTTCGCCGCCATTTGCGCGCGCAGATCGTTGATGCGCTCGCGCGGCACTTGGCAGTTGAGCAGGATTAGCTCTTGAACGTCGACGTTGAGGGTGTGCGCGCGGTACAGGCGGACCGGTGGAATGCGCAAGCCTTCTTGGAAAATGTGCGCGTGGCCGCGGTCGACGAAGTCGGCGTGGTGCGCGAGATTGCTCGCCCACGCGATGAGCCGGCCCTCGACGAAGATCGGTTCGAGGATGACGATGTCGGGCAGATGCGTCCCGCCGCCGGTGTAGGCGTCATTGCCGATGAACGCGTCGCCTTCGCGGATGTCGTCGAGCGGATAGCGGCGCAAAACTTCCTCGACGATCCCGATGAGAGACCCGAGGTGGATGGGGATGTGCTCGGCTTGGGCGAGCGTCCGCCCCTGTGCGTCGAAAAGCGCGGTCGATGCGTCGCGGCGTTCCTTGATGTTGGTTGAATACGCCGCGCGAATCAGCGTTTCGCCCATCTCTTCCACAATCGACGACAGCGCGTTACCGATGACCTCGATCGTAATCGGATCCAAAGGCGCGCGCGGGGCGGGCGAACTGGGCGGGCGCTCGGTGATCATGCCGGATTCACCTCGATGATGATGTTCCGGAATGCGTCAACGCGGGCGACATGGCCTGGTAAGACCACCGTCGTCGAATCCATCTGCTCGACGATTGCCGGCCCGACGACGCGATTTCCGGCGACGAGCTGCCCGCCGTCGTAGACCGGACATGCCAAAAGGCCGGCTTCGGGCATGAAGACCTGCCGCTCACCGGTCAGTGCCGGGCGCGCATCCTCGCCACCGAGCGGACTCGGGCGGATCTGCGCTTTGGCGACGACGCCGGTCGCTTCCAGCCGGAAGGTCACGGCCTGGACCGGCTCGTCGGGTGCGGTATAGCCGTACATCTGCTCGTGCGCCCGCGCGAAGTCTTCGACCAAACGCTGCAGCGCCCGCTCGTCGAAGGGTCCGGCCGCCGCCGGAACCGACAGCTCGTAGTTTTGACCCGCGTATCGCATATCGACCGCGCGCCACATTCGGCGCTGCGCCGGGGCGATCGCTTCGTCGTCGAACCACGTAGTGGCGCGCCGCTCGAGGTCGGCGAAGCAGGCGCCGATTTGGTCGAGCGACGCCGCGGTCGCCGGCAAGATGCGTGTAAGCGAATAGTTCGTTCGCAAGTCCGTCAGCAACAGGCCGAGCGCGCACAGGATCCCGGGTGTCTCCGGCACGAGCACGCGTGGGATATCGAGTTCTTGCGCGAGCCGCACCGCGTGAAGGGGTCCGGCGCCGCCGAACGCGACCAGCGTAAAGTCGCGCGGATCATATCCGCGCTGGACCGAGATCACGCGGATCGCCTTGGCCATGTTGGCGGTCACGACGCTGATGATCCCTTGCGCCGTCGCCATGACGTCGAGCCCAAGCCTACCTGCGAGCGCTTCGATGGCGCGTCGCGCGGAGTCCGAGGAGATCGGCATGCGGCCGCCCAACAGCGCGCGCGGGTTGAGGGTCCCCAGAACGACGTTCGCGTCGGTCACGGTCGGTTCGTCGTTGCCCAGCCCGTAGCAGACCGGCCCCGGCACCGCGCCCGCGCTGCGCGGACCGACTTTGAGATGATCGCCGCCGTCGATCCAGGCGATCGAGCCGCCGCCGGCGCCGACGGTCTTGATATCGAGCGAGGCCGTGCGAATCGGGTAGCCCTCGATTTGCATCTCGCCGGTCAGCTTCGGGCGACCGTGCTCGATCAGCGAAACATCGGTCGACGTTCCGCCCATATCGAAACTGATGACGTTCTCGAATCCGGCCAGGCCCGCGACGTACGTCGCGGCGACGACGCCGGTGCTTGGACCGGAGAGCACCGTGCGCACCGGATTGTTTTGCGCTGTTTGAAACGAGATGACGCCGCCGTTGCTCTGGGTGATGTGCGGCGGCACCGCGATGTTGATGGCGCGCAGCTCCGGCAGCAGTGCCGTGAGGTAATCGCGCATGACCGGGCCCAGGTACGCGTTGATGACGACGGTACTCAGGCGCTCGTATTCACGGAATTCCGGCAGCACGTCGGAGGACGCGCTGACGAAAGCCTCGGGCATTTCCTCGGCGACGATGCGTTTGACGAGCGCTTCGTGCTCGGAGTTGATGTAGCTGTAGAGAAAACAGATGGCGATCGCTTGCGCGCCGCGCTCGCGCAACGTTCGCACGGCGCGGCGCACGTCAGCTTCGGCGAGCGGCTGCTCGATGCGCCCGTCGTAGTGCACGCGTTCTTGAACTTCGACCCGCATGTCGCGCCGCACGAGCGGTTCGGGCTTGTCGGTTTGGAGATCGTACAAATCGGGCCGCCGCTGCCGCGCGATCTCGAGCAGATCGCGAAAACCGGCGGTCGTAATCAGCCCGGTCGCGACGCCGCGCTTTTGGAGCAGCGCATTCGTGGCCACCGTACTACCGTGGCCGAAATACGTGACTTCCGGCGCCGACCCGTTCGCAGCCGCAGCGACGAGATCGCGCACCCCCGCGACGATCGCCTGCCCAGGGTCAGCCGGTGTACTCGAGACCTTCCCCACCCGCACCTCGCCGGTCCCTTCCGAGAACAAGCAGACGTCGGTAAACGTCCCGCCCGAATCGACCCCCACGCGCCAGAGGGATCGCACCATGTCCCCTCCCTGCGTCACAACTGCGAAGTCGCTTTCTCGCCTACAACGGGCCGGGCCGGGGTCCCTTTACGCGCTGCGCCGCCGACGCTCGTCCTCGGTGCGGTCTAACGACGGTACATCTGAAACTTCGCGCCCGCGGGATCATCGAAGAACACGTACCCGTCGAGGGTTGCATCGTAGTCGAGCCGAGCCTTCGTCATCGGCAGCGGCCAAGCGTCGATGTGATAGTGCAGTTTTTGAATGTTCTCGAATCGGATGACGCAGCCTGAAATTCTTGTCGCGTGGATGGAGAGCATTGTGCTCTCGATTGGCGCTCATGATCAAACGAAGTCTCGTTGTGAAAGCCGCCGGTCGGCCGTCTTCTGTCGTCACCTCGTGCGAAGGCAACGCACGATTGAGGGCTCATCGTCATCTTCCTTCGGTCGGTGTCGCCAATGCCATATTGATCTTGTCATGAAGGCGCGTAAGCTCGGGGTAGTGCTCCCCGCTTCGTGTTAAGGCCTCAAGGACGATGCAAAGCCGTACGAGTTCGAAGGTGTCGAACACGATCGTGGTCTTCAGTGGGAGTGGTTGTGCTACTGGCATGAACTCAGACCCTCGTCGCCGATGTTGAGAAGGATTCTTCGGCGCGCCGTAATGATTGCGTCCTCAGGGATGCGGCGCCCGCAAAAAGTTCTCGGAACGTCAGCTTCACGCATGCTTGTGAAGGAGGCGTTGCAAAGCGATTCGATCCATGCAAATGTGGCGCTGAATTCGGTCAGCAGGCCGTGGCGAGAGCGGGCTCCGCTATGCGGGAACTGTCTCGGGAAGCCACGATAGAAGCAGGATCAGTCGCGAGCGCCTCAGGTTAACGATCTCAATTTCAATGTGCTTGGGTGACTTGACGCAAGTGCAGTGCGATGTGAAACTCGGTCCCCTCGCCTAGTTAACTTTGATCGGAATCCGCTTAGGCTGCGCTTCCGGACGACGACCGAGGGTCAGCGTCAGGAGACCGTGTTCCACATGAGCTTCGACGTGGTCGGGGTCGACTTCATCGGGAAGGAGCAGCGAACGGGTAAACGTTCGGCGTTCGCTCTTGCCTGAAACTGAAAGCACGTCGTCTTTGTAGGTAATGTCAATTTCATCGGGCTTGAAGCCGGCGACGGGAATCTCGACGAGGTAGCCGTTTTCGGTCCGGCTTATGTTCAGCCCGCCCTGTCCAACGGCGGCGTCGAGCGCGTGCGGCGAGTAAAAGTTGCGAAATAGATCGAGCGGATCGAGACCGAACCAGTCAGCACCGGGAGCGCGACGAGCCGTCATCGGCAGGCTCGCGCCATTGCTTCGCTCTTGGTTTACCAGATTAGCCATTCAACAACACTCCTTCCGTTTACGGCGCTAGCAGTGGCCGACGCCGGCACTCCACCCGGTCTCCGCTTTGCCGGCGTCGGGGGCTTTCGGGGTTTAGGCGCCGGAAATTCCCGGCGATTTGTATTTTAATTACGGTGGCAAACTTGTCAAGAGAGTGCTAAGTAAAATTTCAAGGGGCCAGGGTCGTTTTGCCGCGACCNGCGGGGCCGCTACGGTGCGACGACCCCTGGAAACAGCCCCGCCAATTGACCCCGGGGCCAAATTGGCGTCTAGCGCGAGCTCGCAGAAAATAACCGGATGCAGGTTGGAAAGCCCTAGAACAGGTTACAGGGCTTGGTGTCTTCGCCCCGAACGAAGGTTCGGTAAGGGCAAATCAAAAGCGCCGAGTTTGAACGGTGGCTCTTTCATGGCCACCTTTTACCATGAAGGGCGCTCAGTCGGGCCGCAAAGGCTTCCAAGGTTGGAATCGCTTGAATTCTTTGCTTGCCGGATTTTTTGCAGAGTGCAGCCGCATGTGGTCCACCGAGCCATATTTCCGGGCGGCCGGTGACGGAGTCGCTCAAGGCGCGTAGGAAGGCGGGCACGCTGAGGTCGTCGGCGGAGGCCGTGCTCCCGATCACAATCGTTCGTGCATTCATCTGTCGCGCCGCACGTGCCAAATCTTCCGCCGGCACGCTTGGGCCCACGATCGCGCTCGTACAACCACGTCCCGCGGCAATCAATGCGCAGAGTGTTATACCGAACTCGTGGTGTTCCCCCGGCGGTGTCGCAAAGATCGTCGATACGGTGGCGGTGCCGAAACGTTGCAATGCGATGCTGCCGCTGAGATTTCTAACGAGCTGCGATACGAGGTGCTCTTGAGCAATTTCGATATTCCCCGCGCCCCAATCCTCGCCCACTCGCCGCAACAACGGCGCCAGTATCCGTAGTGCGAATTCGTCAGTCGGTAATGCGAGCGCTGCGGCAGTAAGCGAATGCTGCGCTGCGCGCAGATCGTATCTCTTTATTGCGTCCAACGTTTCGGAGACGACCAAACCAGCCGAATCGTCGAGCGCACCGGACGAAGATTTCGAAGTCTGCGATCGAACTAAGCGCCGCAAAGCGGTATTGCTAAGGCCGGCGACATGACGAATAGCATGCCCTAAGCGTGTAGCGTCGCGAGCCAGCTCGAGCCGCACGATGTCCTTATCGGAATACGTGCGAACCCCCGAAGGCTCTCGCCTGGGTTCGATGAGTCGATGCCGTCGCTCCCATGCGCGGATCGTGTCCGGATAGAGTCCCGTCCTTCGCGCGACGACCGCTATCGACGAAAACTGGCCCATGCGTCAAGTAAGGCTACAGGGAGGGTCTTCTAATGTCAAGGTTTCGTCCAGGTCAAAGGTTTGACGGAGCCAATTCTGCGGTACTCTGATACGTGACGATGTCGATGCGTAGAGGATGATCTAGCGGTGCGAGTGGCCGTAACTGGAGCCGGCGGCTTCGTGGGACAGGCAATTGTGCTGGCGCTGCTCAGACGCGGAGATTTTGTCGTCGCGCTGGGCCGACACCCTGATGGCATACCAGCTCCTGGCGACGTCGTGCGTCGGCGCTTCGATCCGAACGACGCCGAACCGCAGCCACAGGTCTTCGAAGATGTGGACGCCGTGATTCATTTGGCGGGTGAAAGCGTTGCCGGCCGTTGGACCGAGAGTAAGAAACGAACTATCAGAGACTCGCGTATTGACGGGACCCGGCATCTCGTCGAATCGCTCGCGGCCTGCAAGAAGCGCCCGGCTGCTTTGATATCAGCGTCTGCTGTGGGGTACTACGGTTCGCGGGGCGACGAGCCACTTTTCGAATCGTCGCTACCGGGAACCGACTTTTTGGCAAGCGTTTGCGTGGGCTGGGAATCGGCCGCGAGCGAGGCCGAATCCCTGGGCATTCGCACGGCATGCCTGCGTACGGGCATTGTCCTCGGTGAAGGCGGGGCGCTGGCGTCGATGTCGGCGCCGTTTAAACTCGGCCTTGGCGGGCCCTTCGGCTCGGGACGTCAATTTATGCCTTGGATACACATCGATGACTTGGTGGCGCTGTATCTTTTCGTGCTCGACGGTGACCTTCGAGGAGCGATAAATGCCGTTAGCGCAGATTACGCGACCTCGGCGCGGTTCTCACAAGCTCTCGGTTCGGCACTTCAGCGTCCCGCCCTCATCCCGGCTCCGGACGTGGCCCTGCGAGTTGCCCTCGGGGAATTCGCCAGTACCGTCTTGGCAAGCCAGCTCGTCATCCCGGCGCGTGCGGAAGATGCGGGTTTCGCCTGGCATCACGCGCTTCTGGAAGAGGCGATGGCACAAGCACTGCGATCGCGATCGAGCTGGCCGCATGGGGTTTCAACTTTTGAATCCACGCAGACCGTCAAAGCATCGGCCGATCGAGTATTCGCATTCTTTTCCAGTCCGCAAAATCTCGAGCACTTGACGCCAACGACCTTGCATTTCGCCTTTACATCGTGTCCGGAAACGATCGGGCGTGGTTCGCGGATCTCCTATCGTTTGCGGCTGCATGGCGTGCCGATGACCTGGGACACGCTCATTGCGCGGTGGCAGCCGCCCGAGCGTTTCGTTGATGTGCAGCTTCACGGCCCTTACGCACTCTGGCAACACGAGCACATCTTCCAGCGAGTCGCCGCGGGTGTAATCCTTATCGACCGTGTTCAATACGTTCTGCCGTTTGCGCCGTTCGGGAAGCTAGCGACCCCCCTCGTGAAACGCGATGTGGAGCAAATCTTCGCATTCAGGCGCAGAGCCATTGAAGCGCAGTTTTCAAAATGAAGATGAGCATCGTCTGGCTGCGGCGTGACCTACGACTGCACGACAACGTTGCGCTCTTTGAGGCTTCGAAGCAAAGTGATCGCATTTGTCTTGCCTTTATACTCGATCCGGCACTGCTGCGTAGCGATCGCGTCGGCGCCCCGATCGTGCAAGCGTTTTTTAATGCACTCGACGGACTACGAAAGCAATTACGGCTGCTGGGGAGTGACCTGGCATTATTGGAAGGCGCCTGTTCAGCGCAGCTGATCGCGCTAGCCAGCCGTATAAACGCGACCGACGTGTTCTACAACGAAGATTATGAACCCGACGCCATTAGGCGCGACGCCGCCGTGGCGGGCGCTCTCCATAGTGCCGGCCTCAATACTGGCGCCTTTTTGGACCACGTTTACTTCGGTGCTGATGAGGTAGAGCAGGCCGGCGGCGCGGCATATAAGATTTTCACGCCATATCGAAAACGCTGGCTAGAGCTGCATCACCGGTCGCAGCGCTCGCCCGTGCCGTCTGCAGAAATGCTCGCTCCAAAATTGCTCAGGGCCGATGTCCTCGGTGAAACGCTTCGGCTTCCCATGCCGGAACAGTACGGGCATCGTTCGTCGTCGGCATATCCACGGGTCACTGAAGATTTAGCACGTCACTTGCTGGAGACGTTTTTTCAACCAGGCGGTCCCATCGAGCGGTATAAAGAAGAGCGGGATCTCCCAAGTGTCGACGGCACGTCGCATCTGTCGCCGCACCTGCGCGCCGGGACTATTGGCATCCGTGAATGTGTCGACCAGGCGTTCAAGCGTGCGCAAGAATGCGACGGCAAAGGCCGCGCGGGCGTCGAGACATGGATCAGCGAGCTTATCTGGCGCGATTTCTACCAAATGGTGCTGAAGCGATTTCCTCACGTCGCGACCGGGGCGTTCATTGAAAGCGCGAACGGCATTCCGTGGCGGGATTCTCCCGATGACTTTTCGGCCTGGTGTGACGGACGCACCGGCTACCCCATCGTTGATGCCGCCATGCGCCAGCTCAATCTGTACGGCTGGATGCACAATCGCTTACGTATGATCGCGGCATCCTTCCTCACGAAGGATCTGCTCATCGATTGGCGCCGCGGAGAGCGATATTTCGAGCAACGATTGGCCGACGCGGATCTTGGGCAGAATAATGGCGGATGGCAATGGGCCGCATCCACGGGCACTGATGCCGCTCCCTATTTCCGTATTTTTAATCCCATTCGGCAAAGCAAAAAATTCGATTTCTCCGGCTCATTCATTCGCAGGATGATACCTGAGTTGAGGAGTGTACCTGATGCGTACATTCACGAGCCTTGGCTGATGCCGCCGCTAATGCAAGTCGAGCTAGAATGCGAAATCAGCCGTCAGTATCCGGCGCCAATCGTGAACCACGAGTTGTCCCGCGCGCGCGCGCTTGACGTCTTCGCCCAAGCTCTTCGTACCGCCCGGCAACCGCGGCGGGCAACTTCGCTCTACCAGCGGAGTCCAACTTCCGGCGGTGAGGTGCAAAAGCGGGTGCCTCACATAGGTCGTTTACGACACTAACACACTACTATTCGAGGAGATCATGGAAAGTAAAAGCAACCAACACAGCCTGGCAACCTACGTCAGCGATATGCTCGCATTAGAACGTCACATTCGGGTGCCGTTCGACACGCAGAAGGGCGACGCGGATTTTGAGTCGTACGCTGATGCGCCCGCGTTGGTTACGCGGCTCTCTGCACTGGCGAACAGGCATATCGATCAACTCAAGACCTGCCTAGACGCTCTTGGTGGACATGAGGCGTCGGGCTTGAAAACTGCGGTAGCCGAAGTCGAGGGTATGGTCGCCGGCGCGATCGACAAAGTTCGAAAGACGAAAGTGTCAAAGGCGTTGCGGGACGATTACACGGCGCTCAGCCTATGCTGTGCTGGATACTCGGCGCTGCTTGCGACCGCGAACGCGATGAACAGCACCAGCGTCGCGACGCTAGCAGAGCGTCTGCTGCAAGATTATGCCGGCATGGTTATGGAGATCGGTAATGCCTTACCCGTCGTCGTCGTACAAGAACTGCGTGTCACCGGACTCGAGGTAGACCCGTCCACGATTGAAAGCAGCCGGCAACAGATTCAGCAAGCTTGGCGGAGTAGCAGCCCCGTGTAGATGGAGTTAACGTTGCACTGCCCCATCGCCGCCGGCGTGAACTGCGCCGGCGGCGGTCGGGGATTCACCGCAAGGCGCGGAGCTATAATTATCGCATCGACCGCTCCGGCGCAAGGAACCAATCGGGTTGCGTCCCTGGGCTGAGGGATTGGCACCAGCGACGATCGAGTGCGGGTTTCGGATAGCCCGACAAGAGCCAAACGCGCCGCACCGACTGCGGGTTTTCGGCCGGGCCAGGTGTTGCGAGCAGTCGTCGCTTCCGGCTTCCACGCGCCACGGGCTAAACGGCAGTTTTGGTACGTTTAGCTCGCGTGGCGCGGGGTGGCGTCGTTCGATTGGCGGGCGTCGATTCGCGCGATGATCTCGGCCAGTTCTTGTTTTTTCCGCATGAAGTTGGCTCGATAGCTTTCGATTTCGATGACCTTGGAGTGATTGTCGGCGGTATGAGATTCCATGGCGAGACCTCCTTTGTATTTTTGTTTCTTCGAACGGGCTGCTTTCAATCTGAAGGCCATTTTTGGCCGCGGGCCCTTTCTTTACGGAATCCTGGCTTGGTCCGCTTGCCACGCGGGGGCTGCCTGGGGGCCGGCCAAGGAACTTAACCGGAACAAAACCTAGGCACAAGCCCGCTCTCATTTCGCAACGCTGAGTGCCCGCTTACAATGGAGGCAGCCTCGCTTCCACTCAGGGGACCGGCCGATCATGGATGCTTATAATTCGTTCTGCACGATCGCCATCAGCGCGGTGATGGTGCTGTTGCCAAATCGGCCGCTGCTTTCCGCCGTTCGGCCACTCGGGTACTCGCTCATCGGGTATGGCATCTTCAGAGCGTTCGAAGCGACGTTCCCACAGATCGCCAGTACCAATGAATTCCACTATGCCAACATCGTGGTCGTCGTTACGGTGGTCATCGTCAGCCTCGCAAATCTGATAAGCTTTCTTGGAAGCCGTGCCGATCTGCGCGACGACTTGCTCTGGAATCGCTGACGGCGAAAGCGGACGGGGCAGCGTTGCACGAGCGAAAGCCACCCCGCCGCAATAGCGACCGGGCAGCCTGCGCTGGGTTGACCGTAGTCAGTTCCGTTACACCAACGATGGCTCCGCCGAGGGTATCATCCGAACTCCCGGCGCGGATGATCTATGGTGCTAGGCGAATCGGCGGCCTGAGAAGGCGCGCATGATTCCCAACAGGACCACGGCTCCAACCACTGAGACCAGGATGCTGTACAAGTTGATGCCGTTAGCCCCCGCGTGCCCAAAGGCAGTAAAGAGCCAGCCGCCAATCACGGCGCCGATGATCCCAACGATGATGTCTCCGAACGCGCCGCCGGGCCCCTCACCGGGCACGACCATCTTGGCAAGGAAGCCTGCGATAAGCCCAACGACGATCCACGCAAGTATACTCATTAGTTCGTGTTCCTTTCGTCCATGCTGCGGCCTAGTTAACTGTGACTTACCCCGCTGCCGGGAGCTTCGGTCCCCCGCGGCCGTGCGGGTTAGCCTAGCATCAAATGCCCGCGGAGTGACTCTCGTAAACCGCCGAGGCTTGCCCCGGTCGAGTGGCCTGGAGCGTGCGCGGGCCAGCGGCCCCCCCCGCCGGCGGCCGGATTATGGGCCGGTTAGGCACCATACCATTGGAAGCGCGGCCATAGCTGCGACAACGGGGCGCGCGGACGGCGGCAGATCCAAATGGGATCGGGACCCTCGACCACCCATTTGTAGGGATGCACGTACCTTGTGGCGAGCCGGACATCGGTAAACAGGCTCTTGAGGAGCTCAGCCTGCATCGCGCCGACGGCGATCATCGAGCGGCCGCTATAGCCCCCGGTCCCCCAAAGGTAGAACGTGTTTTGTCCGCTGATAACCGGCGGTAATCCATAGCGGGGTCCGAAGAACGCTAGCGCGCCGGCGTCGCCGTACGTGTCGGCGAAGATCGCCGTCTCGGCGCGTTCGCCGGGGGGAAGCGCGTTATACACGTCGGCAACGTGCTGCGCGAGTTCCTCCCAACCGAACTCTTCGGCGTAGAGCGGCTGGATCAGCCGCGGCTCGGTGTTGTTGATGCCGGTAAGCCGCAAGAATGCGGTATACGCGATGAACGACTGAACGGGCAGCACCGGCAGCGACATCGGCACCAGCGGCAAACTAAGCGCGACCGCGCACGCTAGCGAGATGCGGCGCAGCCTCTGACTATGCCACCAGCCCTCGAGCGCGACCGCACCACCGGCGACTAGGACACCGTAGATGCCGATAATGTAGTAGCCCTTGGCATTGAGCGCGACGGCCAGCATGACGAGCACGATATAGGCCATGCCAAAAACCCGATAACGTCCTAAGTCGCGGTGTCGGAAAAATGCGACCAAGCCGACCAACCACACCGGCGTGAACACGGGATTGGCATACAGCGGCTGCTCGGCGATAAAGGCGATCGCGTTACGAGCGACGCTCTGGTATTCCAGGGCGACACCGCTTTGAAAAGCGTGCCGGTTCAGGATGTTGCCGTGCAGCACCGTCAGCATCGGCCAGCCCTGGGCGAATTGCCAATCGACGTTCGGCAAGGTCAGCACTATCGTCATTGCGCCGGCGACGGCGAACCATGGAGTTCGCATGATACGCAGCTGACCGCTTGCGGCCAGACCTACAATCAGCGCGGCGACGAGAAGCAGCATCGAATACTTTCCATACAGCCCAAAGGCGACCGCCAAGCCCACCGCGAGCCACAGCCGTTGATTCGCCGTGCGAATGATTCGAATCAACAAGAATGCCACCAGCGTCCACGAGAACGGTTCGAACGACGTCGTCGTCAGCGTGTTGCCCAGCAGCAAGTACGCCGGGAACAGCATCGCGCCGAGACCTGCTAAGAGTTGCGCGTATCGGCCACCGCCCAATTCTTGCGCAACACGGCAGGTGAGCCACACCGTGGCCGCCGATGCCAGAATCGGCAGGATCCGCATGGCGACCAGGGCGTAGTCGAAAAAACCGGCAAGCCATGCTGCAACGGCCACCAGCGGCGGCTGGTCGACATATCCCCACGCGAGATGGCGGGCGCAGGCGATGAAGTAGAGTTCGTCGCGAAAATATCCGTAGCGTCCACTGGTCGCGAGGTGAAGTGCGAATGTCACCAGCGTCAGCCCGAGCCACAGGCCGTTCACCAGCTACGGCTCGGTAACGACAGAAATGTCAGCCCCAAGCCGACGGCGGCCGCCCAGCCGAGCGATCCGAGCACGACGTTCCAATCCCACCAGATGCCACTGGTCGCCGCGGTGGTAATAAAGTAGGCCGCATAGTACGATGCCGGCACAACCATGGCAAACACTCGAAAGGCTCCGGTCCTTTGCGGGCCGGGCTGCCAAAAATGAATGAGCAAATCTGCCACGATCCCGGCGCTCAAGCTCATCACGATCGTCGTGAACAGCAACGGCGTGTCGTTGGTGAATGCAGCGGCTGCCATGAAATTTCCTAAGACAAAAAAGACCGTCAGCGCTCCCGGCCGGAGTGCAAACTGCCGGACGGCAAACAGTGCGAACGCCGCCATCGCAATGCTTTGAAAAACGACGACCAAGACGCCATATCCCAACTTATAGTATTGAATCGTCAGCAGCGTCAGCGTGTCGGGCGTGAATCCGGAAACGGAGAGCGGCGCATTGAGGTGGTCGGCAGCCGGATCAAATGCGTACGCGGTTCCGAAGTGCACGAGTTCCAGCCAGGTCGCCAGCGAGAAGATCGCCGGCAGCTGATCCGTGAGGGAACCATGGACATGACGATTCGCCAGCGCCGAGCAAATCGGGCCGCTCGTAATGAGAAAAACGCCTAGGCCGAGCATTTGGTGGGTTGGGCTCAAAAGCGCGTCAACCCCCTCCTCGACTCCCAAGAAGCGGTGCCACAACAGATCGCCAAACCCAGCCGCGATAAACACCGGAACGCCGACGAGCGGCCAGCGGTAGGCGGCCGGAATCGTATCTCGCCAAGCGTACCCGCGCAGCCGGTTGCGGATGACCGTGCCGGCGACGATCGTCAGGCCAGCCAGCATTCCGCTATAAATCAGGCCGTGATACGGTGTAAAAAATGTTTCGACCGGTACGTGGCCGTGGGCCCAAGCGTCCAGGAAAAAACCACCCACGATCCATAGGCCGGCCAGGCTGATCAAATAATCGAACGTCGCACTCCGCGGTACCGGGCCGACTGTCGGTTTTGTCATCGTGACTGCGCGCGCGCTTCGGGAACGTAGCAGGAATCTCCCTCGCTTGCTCGTGATACGTTGCAATGAATCAACGTGACAAATGGATGCTTGCCACGGGCGGGATCCAAGCAGTCATGGCTGGCATGCGCCGTGCTACCACCGGCGCAAAACGTCAGACAATCACCGCGCCGCTCGGCACATGTGGACGCGCGCGCCTTGCGGCGGTTCTTGTCTTAGTGTTTGTGCTTCCGAGTTGTGCCGTGCACGATGCGAATGCCGGTGCTGAAGTTACCATCGGCGATCGTCGAACAAATCCGTGGCCGACGCCGCTTCTCGCGCCGCCCAATGCGCTCCCGCGGATTCAAGCGATCCACCTGTCCAGCGACAGCGTGCCCCGCGGGCAAAACTGGTCGGGGCAAATCGCGACGAGTACGAATGTTGCTAGTGTCGAAGTTCGCACCAATCTCTTTTCGTTCAGTGCTCCGCGTAAGTCGTTTGGACAGTTCGGATTCTCGGTGCACGTGCTTGAACTGCCGACGATCTTCATCCGACGGTATTCATTGCGCATCATCGCGCGCAACACCGCCGGTGTCGAATCCGAACAAGACATCCCATTTCGTTTGCGCTGAAGGCTAAGATCGTCCGGCCGGCGGTCGACGCATCATCAAAGAAACACGGCCAAGCCTGCGGCCAGCCGGTCGCTGGCAGGCCGCACGGCCGAAAGAAGCAAGCCGCCGTAACCGGCGCTGTTTAGTGGGCTAGCGCCTCCAGGTGGCCGGTTTCGATCGGCGTTGCGGTGGCGGCGGGGGCGTGCGGCTGTCCCAATACTCCGCGTAACAACTCTTTTGCGACCGATGGTTCGAGCGTATACTCGCCGGATTCGACGGCGGAGTCTGGATCGAGACCCTCCAACACGAGCACGCAAGCGATGTATGCGCCATGCCGCCTGATTGACAGCTTACCGGTGGACATTGACGGCAGGTCGCTGCCGGTCGCAAGGGTCGGGTCAGACCTGACATTTGCAAGGAACTGATCGAACGCATCGCGCTCGGCCGACTCTAAGGCGTCCATTTCCAGATGGAGCTTGAAGTCGTTGAGCAGCTCGTCAATCGCGGCTGCGACGTAACGGCGGCCCACCGCCCCATCGGTAACCGAACCAATCCAACCAAACATCGGCTCATAGGCGACCGTGATCTTGAGGCGGCAGCCGGTGTTCTGCGGTCGGGCGGTGACAACGCCGCGAATGGCCGCAAGCGAGCCCAGGACCTTGGGACTGAATTCGAAGGCCAGCGAATGACGAAAGCGCAAATCGCCCTCGGTATCCGCCGCCTTGCCGTAGGTTGCTCTCACCTCGACGGTGACCTTCGGATCGGGAGGCCGACGGGAGGGACGTAGCGGCACCCGCAGCACCAGCCGTCCGTTGCGAGCGCGCAAATACTTGTAGAGCGCATCGATCGCATCGGAGGCCGGATACTGAACGTCGACAGTTTGATGAAGGAGCTTCATCAGCGTTCCTCTCCCCAGCGGTCCGGTGTCCTCTAGGTTACCACAAAAAAGGTCCGTCAAACGTCGCAGGCCCAAGTTTTTGAAGTCTGCATCGTTGGCTAAAGCAAGCGAGCAAATTCGCCGATGGAGCGGCTCGTGACCCCGAACGGCCTAAGGGAATTTGCCGGCAGGCCGGCAAACTGCTAGGCTAGACTACACCCCCTGCGTGCCGCCCCTCAGTTTTGGAGGGCGGTGGTGCGCGCCGGCTCGATATCGGGGGGATCGGCGGAAGGTCTGGTCGACGCAGATGCTCGACCGGCACCCTGGACGCTAGATGCGTCGCTTGTCCGCCAAACTTGGAGTGAGTACACAACCTCGCACGTGATCTGGTCAACTCTCCGACTGCGTCCGTATCAAGTCGAGGCGCAGAATGCCGTTGTCGCCGCCCGTGAACGGGGCGCAAAGTCGCAACTCGTCTCACTCGCGACGGGCCTAGGGAAGTCTGTCGTCATCGCGACACTGCCCGAGGTTCTCGAGCTGCGAGCGACTGACGTCACGCTCGTCATTGCGCACCGCGACGAGTTGATACAACAACTCGTCGAAAAGATGCGGGCGCAGAATCCAGATCGAGTTGTCGGCATCGAAAAGGCCGAGGACCGGGCTTCCGGTGATTGCACGATCGTCGTCGCAACGGTCCAAACGTTGACCGGCAAGCGGCTCACCGAGTTCATCACGCGTTTCGGACGCAGGATCGCGCTGTTCATCATCGATGAAGCACATCACGCCGCGGCCCCGACCTATCGGGCGATCATCGACAAGCTCAAGTACCGCCGACCCGACGTCATGATCTTCGGCTTCACCGCGACTCCAACTCGCGGCGACGGCGCTAAGCTGACCGATCTCTTCTCGGAAATCGTGTATACGATGGATGCCCGAGCCGCGATCGATGCAGGTTATCTGGTTCCAGTCCGATCGTACGCCGTCTCGACGCAAACAAGTCTGGATGATGTCGCCACGCGTGGCGGCGATTTCGTCCTCGGCGCACTGGCGGAGGCGGTCGACAACGAAGAGCGTAACGCGTTGGTGATTGACGCCTACCAGCGGCTCGTGCCGACGTCAAAAGCGCTGGTGTTCACCGCTTCGGTCGAACACGCGCGGCACGTCGCGCAGATGTTCCGCGACGCCGGCGTCAAGGCCGCGTTCGCAAGCGGTGAGACGCCGACGGCCGAGCGCGAAACGATCGTGGCAGATTTCCGCGGCGACCGGGTCGACGTCCTCGTCAATTGCGGCCTCTACTTGGAAGGCTTCGATGTTCCCAACATCGAGGTCATCATCAACGCCCGACCGACCAAGAGCACGACCTTGTACACACAGATCACCGGCCGCGGGCTTCGACCACTCGATGAATTCGCGTTCGTGCTCTCGAACTTGCCGAGCCCCGAAGCGCGGCGCGAAGTGATCGCGCAGAGTGCCAAGCCGTATGCCATTGTGCTCGACGTCGTCGATCAGGCTCGTAAGCATCAGATCGTTACGTTGCCGTTTCTGTGGGGATTGCCGTCGCAGATTGACGCCGAAGGCCGCCCGATCTCGCAAGTCGCCGAACATTACGAGGACCTGTGCCGGCGTTCGCCGCGGGACGCGGCGCGGGTGCGGACGGCCGAGCAGATTGAGACGGCGCTCATCGAACTCGACGAGGCCGCCGATTCCGCGACCCAAGCCGCAGCCTGGCAGCCGATTTCGATCGACCACTGGCGGCTCGACCGGCCGCCGCACAAAGTCGCCCGCGACCGTCGCGGCCGCTCGGTCCCGCATTTCACGCAGCAATTCGACCGCTTGACCGCAATGGCCAAACAAATTGCTCCGAATGAAGACGCCGCCGGTTTCGCGTTGCGGCTGCTCAATGTTGATCGGCGGTCGGTTCGTGAGGAGTCGGTGCAAGTCGATGTTGCGCCTCGCGAGACCCAGTATGCTGCGGTCGCGATTTCATCGAGCGGCACGGTGCGCGAAATCGCCGTCACCGATAAGTTCGTCGAAGCAATCGCTGCCGCCGAAGCGTGGTTGCAGACCGGCGCGTCATTCGAGGTTTCTCGTAACGGTGCGGCGAGCCGACGGCGTGCAAGCAAGAATGGCGCAGCGAAGAAGTATCGGTTTCGCCGCCGCCGCAGGCGCAACGGCGATGCAAGCGTGCGCGCCGGTTAGTGGGGCGTGCCCCGCTTTTCGAGATACCGCTGGTGGTAGGGTTCGGCCGGGTAGAAGGTGGCCGCGGGAACGATTTGGGTGACAATCGGACGGTGAAAACGGCCCGAACGTTCGAGTTCCGTTTTCGAGTGCTCCGCGATCTCCCGTTGCTGTTCGCTATGGTAGAAGATGGCCGAGCGGTACTGCGATCCGCGATCCGGTCCTTGCCGGTTGAGGGTCGTCGGATCATGGAGTTTCCAGAAGGCGTCGACGAGTTGCTCGTAACTCACGACCCCCGGATCGAAGGTCACTTCGACCGCCTCGGCATGACCCGTGCGGTCGGAACACACTTGTTCGTAGGTGGGATTCGCGGTTGTTCCGCCGGTGTAGCCGGAAACGGCATCGATCACGCCCGGCAGCGCGCGAAAATCCGCTTCGACTCCCCAGAAACAACCCGCCGCGAAGGTCGCGCGCTCGTTCATCGTTGAGTCGCCGTCGCGCCATCGGCGTGCGAAGTCGTCGCGAATTCGGCCGGCGCAGTGATTTCGAGCACTTCAAAGTCTTCGGAGTGCGCGACTTCGGCATGGGCAATCCCCGGCGGCTGGAGCGCGCAAGAACCAACCTCGAGCTTCACGTCGCCGACTCCCTCGTAGTTGAAGATGACCCAACCCTTCAGGACGTAGATCATCTGAAAGTCCAGGTCGTGGTGGTGCTCGGAGGAGGTCGCGTGCGGATCGCGGACCCGAATCACCTGCGCGCCGAACCGGCCCCCGGTAGCCTGCTTGATGCCCAGGTCTCGATACTCATAGTGACGCCGTAAACCGTTGGGGCGAAAGTCTGACTCGGCTAAGTGGCTCACGTTGAATTTCATTGCACGGTCTTTCATGCACGAATCATACCACCTCATCGAGGCGGAAGCAGTCGCTGTGGACCCTCGGCCTGCCCGCATTCCCTGGCTGTGACGGAAGTACGGAATGCGAAGCGCCCACAATTCGAAGAATCGGCGGAATGCCCGCCGCTGAGCGTAACCGGGTACCGCATCAACTGTAGGCCGGCAGCACGATCTCCGCGGTAGCCCATGAGGGAGGAACCCTGGGTCGTGCAATCAGGCACTGACGTACTTTCCGATCGGCATTAGATGGCGTCCGCGTTCCCAGAAAAGGTTGATCGCATGATTCCACCAGCCAATGCCGACAATACGGAATGGAAGGGTACGTCACGGCACGCGACGGCGTTGTTGGTACCACGAAGCACGGCGGCTCAAGGGAGCGGAACACCGCGTGGATGCGGCGTAGACGTACGATCTCAGTTCTTTTGGAAAAGGTGCCTGTGTTGCCGCTCGCTCGGATGCTTTGGATGGTCATGTTGCTCGGAGGCGCGGTGATAAGCGTGTCGAGCGCCCAAGGCGAGCCGGTTCCCTCGGCGACGCCTGCGCCGCCAAATCCGGCGGCGACTCCCGCACCGAGTGGGTCGCCTGGCGCGGCGCCCGTCAACCCGTTAGCCGGTGGTTTTCCGTTCGGGGTTCCCAGCCCCGCGAATTACAGCACCTTCATTCGCGGAGTCGAGCGGCAATCAGGCCTGTTCGATGTTCTTAAAAAGGACGAGGACTACTACTTCGAACTCGGCGCCGATCAATTGAACAAACCGTACATCATCGCGCCGGTATTGGCGGCCGGCATCGGCGGAAACGGCTTCGCCGGCCGCGTGTTCCCGGAGATTGTTGTCGAGTTCAAGCGGGTCGGCAAGCGCGTGTTGTGGGTCACGCCAAACTACAACTTCCAAGCGATTGACGACCCGGCGGCGCGCGCGGCGCTAGCTATCTCGGTCGCTGACTCGGTCATCGCATCGTGGCCCATCGTCGCCGAGGATAAGGACCGCGATCGAATCGTGATCTCGGCGTCCTACTTCGTTGGTGATCCCGTGGGACTGGGGCCGTCGTTAGGTTCTCCCCAGGCGGGACCGTTTGGGCTTTCGCTGCGACCGTCGTTTACGGTCGACAGTTCGAAGTCGTATATCGAACGCGTGAAGGCGCTGCCGAAAAACATCGAGATCTTGTCGGACCTAGCGTTCAACGGACCGGTGGGTTCGGTGATGGCCGCACCTGACGCCCGCGGCGTCCGCGTCAAAATGCATTATTCGATTGTGCAGGTTCCAGAGACGACGGGCTACGTTCCGCGACTCGCTGACGATCGGGTCGGCTATTTCATCACCGCGCTCAAACGGTTCGGCGACGACACTGCATCGACGCCGCTGGTCCGGTACATCGAGCGCTGGAATATGGCTAAAGCGCCGATCGAATTTTACCTCACCAACGAGATTCCGGCCCAGTATAAGCCCGCGATTCGTGCCGGACTTCTCGAATGGAACGACGCTTTTAAGAAGATCGGATATCCAAACGCCATCGTCGTGAAGGATCAGCCCGACGATCCGGCATGGGATCCGGACGACGTACGCTATTCGACCGTGCGCTGGCTGACCAGCGACCGCAATCCCTTCGCCGCCGCCGCGCCATCGATCCGCAATCCGTTCACCGGCGAGATCATTCGGGCTGAGGTCGTCATCGAGGGCGAGACGATGCGGTCCATTAAGCGGGGCTACGTCGAAACGATCCGGCCGACCCGCGGTCTGCGGTCGCACCAGGAACTCGAAGGCTGTGAGGCGGCGGATTGCACCTATGGTGAGCAATCGGTCGAGATGGCTGCCGCTGGGACCTTGGCACTGCGCCTCGATGGGGCAACAGCCGCGCAAACCGAACAGTATGCCCGCGACTATCTGCGTTCGGTCGTCCTGCATGAGACGGGTCATACGTTTGGTTTGCGGCATAACTTCCAAGCGTCGACGTTATATTCGCTGCGCAATCTGCACGACAAGAAATTTACTCGCGAGCACGGTCTGGTCGGTTCGGTGATGGAATACACGCCGGTCAACCTGTCGCCAAAGGGTGAGTCGCAAGGTGATTTTTTCCAACTCAAACTTGGTCCGTATGACTACTGGGCGATCAAGTATGGCTACACTCGGTTTCCCAATATTAAGAAACCCGAAGACGAAGTCGCACAGCTGCGCACGATTGCGCGTGAAAGCACGCGGCCGGAACTTGCCTACGGAACCGACGAAGATGCCGAAGGTCCGGCGGCGCTCGATCCGCGAATCGCGACGTTCGATTTGTCTAGCGACCCACTGGCGTACGATGCGAACCTGTTTGCGGTCGCCGACGGCTTGTTCGCTAACCTCGACCGGCTCTACCCGCGCGATGACCGCACCTTCTACGAAGAGCGGCTGGCGTTTTTGACGACGATGCGCAGCTACGAGCGCGCTACATTTTTGGCCACCCGGTATATCGGCGGACTCTACACGTCTCGGACCCACCGCGGTCAATCCGGTGGCCAGGCGCCATTTCGATCGATTCCGCGCCAGACCCAGCGCCAAGCGTTCAACTTGATCGCGGGGCACGTGTTGGGAGCTGGCGCGTTCCATTTCTCGCCGCAGTTGCTTGCGAACCTCGGATCGGATCGTTACAAATTCCATTGGAATGCGACGCCGCTGACGTCGCGGCCGGATTTTCCGATCTCTGATTACTTGGCGAGTATCCAGGATGGGGTCATCGACGAACTGTTCTCTCCGATCGTGCTCAGCCGACTTGTCGACCAGCGGCTGAAGACCGGTCGCGGCGACCAAACGATGTCAATCGAGGATCTCTTCGGGTGGACGCAGTCGGCCGTGTGGAGCGAGTTGAACGGGACGGTACGTTCGATCGAGCCGATCCATCGCGGCGTGCAGCGGCGGTTCACCAACCTCCTGATCGCCTACGCGCTCGCGCCGAGTGCGCTGGTCGATCGCATCGGCTATCCCAACGAAACCCMGGCACTCGCCCGTTATCACCTCAAGCGCCTTGAGCCGGCGGTCGATCGAGCGCTGCGCGCCGGCCGGCTCGACGTCGGCACTCGCGCGCATCTCGAAGACATCCGCCACCGTGTCGCCGAGGCGCTCGCTGCCCGCCCGACGCAGTCACTGTAGGAAGCTTCTGGTAAGGCTGCTCACTGCCAAGGCGGCAGGTGGGGCGTAGGATCAAGGGTATGGTTGCCCTGAACTTCTTGCCGGTGATCCCTAAGGACGAGCCGCTCGAGAGCAACAAAATTTGGTTTCTGCGGCAAAACCGGCTGTTCGCTCAGGCGGCCGATCAGTCGATTCTCAATTGCGAACACCTGTTCCACACCGGCATCTTCCCCAAGCGCGCTCTTGTGTTCGATCAGGGTGATCCGACGCGACTGGTATATTTGATCAAACGCGGAAAGGTGCGTATCGCTCGACTGACGCCTGATGGCAAGGAGGTCACCGTCGCCGTCCTGGGCGCCGGCGATCTGTTCGGCGAAGAAACGCTTTTCGGAGAGGCGACCCGCACCACGGTGGCAGTGTGCATCGAGGAAACCTTGCTCTGCACCGCGCGCGCTGACGACCTTTTTGCGCTCTTGTCGAGCGACTCGAACCTGGCGCTCAACGTCGCGAAAATTCTGAGCGAGCGGCTCGGTGATGCATCGGCAACGATGGAAGACCTGGCGTATGCGCGCGTCACCGATCGCATCATGCATTTGTTCGCACGGCTGGCCGTCGAGCACGGCGTCGAACAGCACGACAGCGTTGTCCTGAACGTCAAACTCACCCATGCTGATATCGCGTCGCTGGTCGGCAGCACCCGCGAAACGGTTTCGCTCGAGATGTCACACCTGGCGCGCGCCGGCCGCATCCGCATGGACGGCCGCGCGATCGCCATTCCCAAAACGGAGTTAGCCGCTCTATGAAACGCCGCGTGTTTTTCGCCCTCGGGCTGGCCTTGCTAACGATGCTCGCGCCGACACCGCCCGCGACCGCGCAACCGTCGTCGCTGTCGACGCTCTTGTCGGCAAACTCGTGGATCAATGCGCAACCGACAGCTCAATCGCTCAAAGGCAAGGTCGTCTTGGTTGACGTCTTCACATTCGGTTGTTACAACTGCAAAAACGTTACGCCCAACCTGAAGACGTTGAATCGATCGTACCCGGCCGACCTCGCGATCGTCGGCATTCACACGCCTGAAACCGGTTATGAACGCGAACGGGCAAATGTGATTTCCAATCTCAAAGCGCAGGGGATTTCGTGGCCAGTCGCCGTCGATAATGATTACGCTCTGTGGCATGCCTTTGGCGTCGAATACTGGCCGACGCAGTTTATCTTCGATCGTCGAGGGCACTTGCGCAAGACCGTGATCGGCGACTCGCAGGACTCGCTTGTCGATACGACGGTCAAGGAGTTGATCGCCGAACGTACGTGAGCGCTAGCGTGTTCGCGCGTGTCATCGTTGCGCCGCCTGGAGGCCCCGCCGAGCGCCTGGCGGAGTACCTGACGGATGGCGAACTCAGTGGAGCGATCGATGCCGCGGCGGTTCCGATCTTGATCGTCGACGATCCGCCGCCGGCCGCCAGCGCGGTCGCCGGGGCGCTGAATGCTCGCGCCGCCTTCGCCCATCTCGATCCAGAGCGGCTGATCGTCATCGCCCGCCGGTCGCAACTGCTGGCGACCCTGGCGTACCTCGAGAACGAAGCTTCGGCCGCCGTCATCGCCGGCGAGCTATTGCGCGCGTTCGATGCGTCCGGCCGGTCTGTGATGCGTATGCCGCTCGCGCGCCGTACGCTCGATTTCACAGACGGCGCGCGTGTCATGGGAATTCTCAACGTGACGCCCGATTCATTCTACGATAGGGGCCGCTTCAAACACGTTGATCGCGCGCGCGAACGGGCTGCCGAGATGACGCGCCAGGGTGCGGCCGCGATCGACGTCGGCGGCCAGTCGTACGCGGACGGTATCGCGCGCATCGACGTGGCCGAGGAGTGCGCCCGCGTCGTGCCGGTTGTCGAAGCGCTCGTGCGCGATGATCTCGGTGTCGTGCTGTCGATTGACACTTGCCGGCCGGCCGTCGCCGATGCTGCGCTGGCGGCCGGCGCTGATGTCATTAACGACTGCAGCGGTCTGGCCGACGCGCAGCTTGCCCGAGTTGTCGCTGGCCACGACGCCGGATTGGTCGTGATGCACTTGAAAGGCGAGCTCAACGTTCGCGCTGACGAGTATTCCTACGGCGATGCGCTGGCGGAAGTTGCGGGTTTCCTGCGTGAGCGCACCGAGCGCGTGGTCGCGATCGGCGTCCGGCGCGAGCGCATCATGATCGATCCAGGTCTAGAGTTCGGCAAAGAGCCGTGCACCGATCTCGAAATCCTCAACCGATTCGCCGATTTGCGCGGTTTAGGGTTTCCGATCTTGCTGGCGGCGTCGCGCAAAAGCTTCATCCGGCGGATCGTCGGCCGGCCTTACGACGAACTGTTGGTTTCGTCGCTTGCCGCGGCCGCTGTCGGGGTTTTGGCCGGTGCGGCCCTGGTGCGTGCCCATGACGTTACCGAGACGGTTGAGCTGTGCCGCATGCTCGCTGCGGTCCGGCCACAAAACGGGCGTTCGCCGCGATTGTAGTGCCAATACGGCCGGGGAAACTTGCCGTCCGCGACGATGGTTGTGGACAGCATATGCCCACCGTCTATCTTGGACTCGGATCGAACCTGGGCGAGCGGCAAGGCAACCTGTTGCAGGCGCTCCAGAAACTTCGCTCGCGCTGCACGATCGAAGCCGTCTCGGCGTTCTATGAGGCGCCACCCGCCGCCGGCGTCGCCGGCCCCGCTTTCCTTAATGTTGCGGTGAAGGCGACGACGAGCCTCGATCCGACGAGCCTTGAATCGTACATCCGGGGGCTCGAGGTCGCGATCGGCCGTCAGCGCGCTCAGCATCTCGCGGCCCGGCCGATCGACGTCGACATCCTTTATTACGACGATGTCGTAGGAAATTTCGGCCGGTTCGATATCCCGCATCCCAACATCGAAAGCCGGCCATTCAACCTCGTCCCGCTCGTTGAAATCGCTCCCAACTTGGTTGATCCGCGGACAAAAAAGACGGTCCGTGCGATGGTTGACGCATTGCCCTCGCATCGCATTGTGAAAAAGTCGCGCGCGATGCATTTTTTCGCCAACCGGCAAGAAGAAGCACCTGATATCAAGCTTGCGATCGATCGTGCCGGGGTGGCCAATGTAAAGCGCATCGTGCGCCTTAATATTGACGGCGCCGAGACGGTCTTCAACGGCGAGTTCTCGATGGTCGCCGATCTTGCGCCCGACCGAGCCGGCGTTCACATGTCGCGATTTTCCGAATTGCTGGAAGAAGCCACCCTGGATGTTCTCGGCCGCAGCGAGAAGCCCGGCCGGATCGAGGACCTCGTGGCCCACATCGCGGGCGAGATCGTCGGTTCGCAAAAAGCGCTCCGGGCCGATGTTCGGTTGCGTGCGGCGTTTGGACTGGAACGCTGGACGCCGGTTAGCGGCAAACGGGCCGAGGAGACCTACATGCTCATCGGAATTGCGCACGCGGACCAGGACGGCGTGCAGCGCGTCGTTGGCGTCGAAGCCGAAGGGATGACGGCTTGCCCGTGCGCGCAGCTCATGATTCGCGAGCACTCCCTGCGCGAACTCGTCAAGGCCGGCTTTTCCGAGGCCGATGCAAACCGCGCGCTGGACGCGCTACCGGTGGCGACCCACAACCAGCGCGGCCGGGGGTCGGTCCTTATCGGTGCGCCGGACGGCCACGATCTCGCCGTGCGGGCTGAAGATCTCGTCGAGATCGTTGAAAATTCGATGTCGAGCGAAACCTACGATCTGCTCAAGCGGCCCGACGAGTTTTTCATCGTGAACAAGGCCCATCACAATCCGAAGTTCGTTGAAGATGTCGTGCGCGGTATCATGGCCCGCGCTCTCGACGTCTACGCCGACTTCCCCGACCGCACGTTCATCGCTGCTTCACAAGTCAACTTCGAGTCGATCCACAAACACGACGCGTTCGCCGAAGCCTGCGGAACCTTTGGCGAACTCCGCCAAGAGTTACGAACCAGCACTTACGTCGGGCGAAAGACTGATCTGGCGACCTGGCTCGGCACCCGCCCCTCCCCGATCGTAGCGTGACCGCTCGGGTGCGGTTGCCTATCTGAGTGCGGGCTTTGTGCCGATCAAGGCGGCAAGCTCTGCGGACGGTTCGCAGTCGAGTTCAGCCTTGAGCGTTTCGCGGTATTGGCGGAAGTGGCGCAGCGCGCCGGCGTCGTCGCCTGTGCCCAGCAGGGCACGGATAGCGATTTCGCGGGCGGGCTCGTCGCACGGATCGTGCGCGATCATCTCGTGGGCGAGACCCAGCGCAGCGGCGTAGTCTCCACGTTGGAGCGATCGTTCGGCGAGTCGCTGGGCGACTTCGCAGCGCAGTTCGCGAATCCGGCGCTCGATCGGGGCGAACCACTCCCAGCTCGAGACTCGGCTTGGCCGCTCACCATTCAGTCGTGCCGACACAACCCGGAACGCGTCGTAGTCGGCATCGACCAGCACGTCGCGTTTCCGCAGCCCGGCAATTGCCCGGTCGATTTCCCAAAGATCGACGCGGACGTCGTCACGCATCCGGTATCCGTCGCTGGTTCGCGAGATCCAGGCTTGCGGGCCCAGGTGAGCGCGTAACCGGTGGATGCACACATTGAAGGCATTGCGAGCGGCTTGCTCTTCGAGATCGGGCCAGAGCAGGTCGGAAAGTTCCCCGCGCGCGCTGGCATCGGGGCGGCGTGCGATGGCGAACAGCAGCGCTAGTTCGCGATCGGGAAGCGGCACCTCCGTCGCCCCGATTCGCACTTTGCCGGTCACCAATTCCACTTCGAGAATCGGGTTTTGCACGGTTCGATCGCGCTGAAGCCGCCGCTTCACGAACGCGTCCAGCATACCAAACTCCGCTTCGTCGGCGACGATCTTGCCTACGGCCGCCTGCAGCGGAGCCGAATCCGTCGACGCTGCAACCTCGACTGCCGTCGCCAGCAGTTGAGCGCGCTCGCCGGAGGCAAAATTGGCGAGCGCCAGCAGTGCCAAAACATACGTGAAGGGCGATTGGAAGGTGCGCGCGGCCGCGACTGCCGCGCGCGCGTGTTGCTCGGCGGCTTCGATCGTGGTCGCGTCACCACAGGCAACCAGATGTCCGCTCGCGATCCATTTAAGCAAGTCGATGTCGGTCGGAGAACGGTCCACCGTTCCGCGCGTGCAGGCCGAAAAGAAGGCGAACGCTTGCACACCCTCGGCTTCGACGATTGCCGCCAGCTCGGCGGCATAGCGCGCGTACGCGCCGTCCTCGCCCGCCAGCCATGCGCCCAAGGTGGCCTCCGCTAAATCGAAGGCGATAAAGTTCTTTTGTTCGGAACGCCGGACATATTCGGTGGCGCGTTCGATCAGATCGCGCTCGCGCTCGCGTTCGCCGCGGACTCGCGCAACGTCGGCGCCCAGGGTAACCAAGGTCCCTGAAGCCATCACGTCCATGTTGCTCACCAGCGGCCAGATCAGTTCGGCGTTCCGTTCGGCGGCGGCCAGGCGTCCGGTTCGCGCTTGAACCAGGAATCGGAAATAGAAGACCCAACCATGGAATCGCGTCTGAGGAACATCGGGAACGCCGGTGGCGCGAGCAAAATCGTCGATCAGCTTTTCGGCTTCGCCGAACATGCCGATATAACTCATGAACAGCGGGCGCATGAAGAAGATGTAGAAACGCTCGACCGGCGGCGTTTCGGGAGGCAGCCGCTGCCAGAACGCTTCGGCCTCACGCAGCAGCACCGTCGTGTCGGTCAGCCACAGACGCAGCAAGCTGGTCGCGCCCCACAAGCGCGCGAACTGCAAAGCGAGTGACCGATCGATCGACGAGAGGACGCGAGCGTACCGCATTGATGGCGCGGACTCCTCAATTACTTCGATCTTATTGAGTGCGAGGGCCGCGGCAGCTTGATCGCCGTGGGACAAATGGAGTTCGGCGGCGCGCTGAAAGTTCTCGGCCGCCGCGTGCGATTCGGCGACTTTCGTCAACAGTGCGTCCCGCCGGCCGGCGTGGCGTTCGAGCAGCAGCGAAGCGACCAGCGGGTGAACGATGTAGCTCTTCTCGGCCGTGCGAGTGACGAACGGGGAGTTTTTTTCCAGATCGCTCAGCAGTGCACCGACGGTGCTCTGGTCCAATGCCAGTGCGACATCCCGTTCGGTCGCGTTCGGGATTACCGCGCACGCGAAAATCACGTCGGCATGTTCCGGCGGCAGCGTGTCGAGCACTTGATCGGTGAGGTACTCATGCAGTTCTTCGAAAGCCACGTCGTCGAGCTTGTCCAGCAGCGCACCTAGCCGGCCCTCGCTCGCAAAGCGCGCCAGCAGAAAGACGGCGATCGGCCAGCCTTGAGAGACGGCCTGCACGCGTTCGATCGTCGCCTCGTCGAAGTCGGGTGCCGGGAAGATCTCCCGCAGCTCCTTGCGGTCGAACGTCAAATCGGCGGCCCGCAAGGTGATGATCTCATGCGGCGCGGCAAACCGGCTGAGGTGCATTCGCAGGCTCTCACGCGAGCAGATCGCGACCGACCGGCCCTCGGGGATGTTGGCCAGTAGACGCGCCAGAAATTCGCGCGCCGGCGCGCACATGCTCAGATATTCGGCGTTTTCGAACACGAACGTCGAGCGATCGCTTGGAGCGCGCCAGGCATTGAACGCAAGGGCTAGGCGCTCGCCGCTGGGGGCATTGCCGTCGCCCAGCATCAGCTCGCGCTGCGTTAATGTCGCCGATCGTTCCGGATGCTCGTCGGCGAGGGCTGGGATCAGGCGGCGCGCAAAGTCCAACTCGTCGGCGACGTGGGCGCAGTCGCAAACGGCGGCGCGCTCCCGGCCCTGCAGGTATTGGCGGATGAGAGTCGACTTGCCAAACCCGGCCGGTGCGATCAGCACGACCAGCCGGGGCCGTACGGCCTCAAGGCGCGAGAGCAACGCGACGCGCCGCACGACCGGGGCCGAGGTAACGGACCCGTGGGCCATGGAGCCGTCCTTTGGCGCTCGTGCGAGCGAACCCCCTGTTTTCCGGTAAGTGGAATGTAAGCGGGCGGGCCCCAATGTAAGCGCCGTGGCCGGCAGGTAACTCGGCTGAGTTGCCGCGTAACCGATCCTCGGCCGTCGTAACCTGATTTTAAGCTGTCATCGCTAGAGTCGACGTATGGCACAATTACTTCGGCGTCCACCCGCGGCTCTTCAGATCGATCTTTTCGGCGAGCCGGTAATTCGTTTGCACGGCAATCCGTTGCCGAGCCTCAACGCAAAGGCAATGCAGTTGTTAGCGCTGCTGGTGATCCGCCGGGCGGCTCCGACGTCGCGCCGGCTCGTCGCCTACACGTTATGGCCCGACAACGAKSNAAGWGYCKKYGYYRRCGRWYKTCMGSCRNCSAGCWTYRCTTGATCAAACGCGCGCTGCGGACGGTCGATCCGATCGCCGCCCTCGGCGATGCGCTCTGGTGGCAGACCTCAGCCGAGGTCGAAGTCGACGTGATCGAATTCGAACGCCAAATCGACGAGGAATGCAACATCGCCGCGGCGGTCGCGCAATACCATGGCGATTTGCTCGAGCCGTTGGCCGAAGACTGGCTGGAAATGCACCGCGAGCGGTATCGGCGCCGGTACCTTGAGGCGCTAGCCGATCAAGTCGATCGCGAGTTGCGTCGCCGGAATTGGGTCGCCGCCGAGCGCTTCGCGCGCGAGTGGTTGAACACCGATCCCTGGAGCGAGCTCGGCTGCCGGCGTCTGATGAAGGCCCTGTACCGCCTCGGGGACCGCGCTCGCGCAGTGGTCGAATTCAACCGATTCGCACAGCGGCTGCACGCCGAACTCAGCATCGAGCCGATGGCCGAAACCCTCCAGTTGCGAGACACCATCGTCCGCGCCGAAAGCGCCTTCGCCCTGGCAAGCTAAATAATCGAGATCGTTTCTTGAAGCCTGGGCTTTGCGGCGATGGCGGCGGTGAGCGCGTCCGCTAAGCGATCGGTGATCGGATCGTCGATTTCTTCGACCCGGCCGGCATCGGCGAGTTCCATCAAGCGCGAATCGATTGGGATGCGCGCCAGCACCGGGGCGCCTGCCAGATCGGCGACTTGGTCGGCATACGATGGGCCGAAGATGTCGTAGCGCTTTTTCGTGTCGGGGGCGACGAAGTAGGACATGTTTTCCACGACACCCAGGATCGGCTTTTTCAGCTGGTGGATCAAATTGGCGGCTTTACGGACAATCATCGTGGCTAGCGCCTGCGGCATCGTGACGAGTACGACGCCATCGACCGACAGCGACTGCAGCACGGTGAGCGGCGCGTCGGAAGTGCCAGGCGGCAGATCGACCAGCAGATAATCGAGGTCGCTCCATAACACTTGCTCGTAGAACTGCCGGATGACCCCCGAAAGAATCGGACCGCGCCAAATCATCGCGGTGTCTTCCTCGGCGCTGAGCAAATTGGAACTCACGATCTCGATCGCCGACCGCGAGATTGCCGGCACCATCAACGGCCGTGTTTGTCCGGCGGCGTTGGGCGGCGAGTTGGGATCGGCTTCGAGGCCGAGCGGCGTCCGTAAACCGAACAGCCGCGGGATCGACGGGCCGGTGATATCGGCATCCAGGATGCCGACGCGCAGGTTCTTACGGCGCAGGCCGACGGCGAGCAGCGCCGTCGTGAGCGACTTTCCGACGCCGCCCTTCCCCGACATAATCGGGACGACGTGCTGGAAGGTGGCGCGCTTCGCAAACGAACCTGGTGCTCGGCGTGCGGGTCGCTTATCTTCGTTCATGATCGTCGGAACGCGCCCCGACAGCCGTGCCTGGCCGAGCGCCGCCAAGATTGGCTCAACGCGCAAGCCGTGCGCCTTCGCGCCCGCCTCGATCGTTTCTGACGTGTTGACGCTGCAACCGGAGCAACCAAGCCCAAAAGCGCTCAAGACGTCCTGGGCGATCGGCAGGCTCGCCACGAGTTCACTGATATTCGTCTGGGGCGTAATTTCGAGCGTCGGCATTGGCATAGGGTTCAACACCTACCACCGAAGTTCCGATGCGACGGTCTCGGCCACCGGCCGGCAGTGCGATGGACGGCAGGGCCGGCGGGCCGTGACGAACGGATAGAGACGGCATGTACGTATTGCTCAAGGCATTCACTTGCTTGCCGTGGTCGCGTTCGTCGGCCCGGTCGTGGCCGTCATGGTGATGGTTGCGAAGCCGGAGCTGCCCGCTTTTCACCGCTGACGGTGTCCTTGCAGCCGATCGTCATCATCGCAGCGGCGTTGCTGCGCGTCGGTTCGCGGCGGCTGCGCGCGCTGGCCCGTGGCGACGACGGTGCGCTGCGCGAATGGATCGCCAGCGAATCGGCAGTCCGGCTGGCAGAAGCTCGACGCGATGCGGCCCGAATGGTGAAGCGTTTGGAATCGCTCGCAGCGCGATTATACACGATCGAGGACAGCGCGTTCCCGGAGGCGTTCCGCGAGTTGCGCGATCCCCCGCCATTCTTGATCGTTCGCGGGACGCTGGATCCGGCGCCGCGCGGCGGTCGTGGGACGGCGATCATCGGTAGTCGTCAGCCGATTACCGCCGCCCTTCGTTTTGCCGGCGAACTTGCCGCCTCGGCCCCGCCGCCGATCGTCAGCGGGCTGGCACGCGGCATCGACGCGGCGGCGCATCGCGGTGCGATCGCCAATGGCCGTTCCACGGTTGCATACGTTGGGCATGGATTCGGCGCCACGCACCCACCCGAACATCAACACCTCGAAGACGAGATCGTACGCCATGGAGGTGCTGTCGTCACCGAACGGCTGCCCGACGAGGCGGTCTCGAACTGGTCACTCGTTCGGCGCGACCGGCTGCAAGCGGCACACGCGCGCGCGGTAGTATTGATTCAAAGTGAACCAGACGGCGGCGCGATGCACACGATGCGCTTTGCGGCGCAGCTGGGCCGGCGTCGACTGGCACTCGCACCGCCCGGCGAAGGCTTCGGCGGCAATCATGCCGCCCTCGCCGGCGGCGCACGGACGATCGACTGGGATGCGGCTACCGCGCTCGAAACGCTTTCGGCGATAGGTCGCGAGGAGTTCGCGGAGTAAACGCTGTTCAGTGAGCACGTCGCTCGACATGCCGTCGCCCGCGCGCGCGATCCTCGCCGGCGGCGCCAGTTCGCCGGTGCGCGCGGGCAAAGCTGCCGGCGGTGTGCCGTTCGTGCAGGCTTTTGGTCGTGGCGCGCATGCTTACGATGAGGTTGGTCGGGCATACGTCGACTACGTGATGGCCTACGGCCCGCTGCTGTTTGGTCACGCGCATCCCGCCCTCGTCGGCGGGCTCGATGGTGTTGCCGCGCGCGGAACGGTGTTCGGCGCGACGAGTACTGAGGAGGTGCGACTCGCGCAGCGGATTGCCAACCGGCTGCCGTCGATGGAAGCGTTACGGTTTACGACGACCGGAACGGAGGCCGTCATGAGCGCGGTGCGCGTCGCGCGCGCGTACACCGGACGCAGCGTGATCGCACGGTTTGCCGGTAATTACCACGGCCACTTCGATCTCGTGCTGCACGACGCGGGGGCTTCGGCTCAGGGCTCCGATCTGCTGCCCAATGGAATTCCGCCGAGCACGCGCGCCCAAAGCGTCATCGCGCGCTACAACGACCTGGACGATCTCGACGCCCAACTCGCGGATTGCGGAAGTGATCTTGCCGCGATTCTCGTCGAGCCGGTGGCCGGCAACATGGGGTTGGTGCTGCCGCGTTCAGGCTTCTTAACCGGTATTTTCGAGCGTGCCCGGCGCCACGGGGCGCTTGTCATCTTCGACGAGGTGATTACCTGGCTGCGCCTGGGATTGGGCGGCGCGCAGCGCCTGTACGGCTGCGTTCCCGATCTCACCGCCCTTGGAAAGGTTATGGGCGGGGGGTTTCCGCTGGCGGCCTTTGGTGGTCGGGCCGACGTGATGTTAGCGCTGGCGCCCGATGGTGCGGCGTTCACCGGCGGCACATTTTCCGGCAATCCATTTAGCGTCGCCCTCGGGCACCGCGTTCTCGATCTCATTGACAGCCAACCGGAGATCTACGACCGGCTCGAAGTGGCGGCGCAGCAGTTGGCCGATGGAATGCGAACGGTCATGCGGGATATGGGACTGCCGTACACGGTCAGTCAGTTGGCAAGCATGGTCGATTTCAAGTTTCGCGCCGGACCGCCGGTGCGTAATTACGACGAGGCCCGCACCGCCCGCGCCGACCTGTTCGCGGCGTATTATCACGCGATGCGCGAGCGCGGTGTGTTGCTGGCGCCGTCGCAAAACGAGTTGATGTTTGTGTCGACCGAACACCAAACATGCGACATCGATCGAACGATCGAGGCCTGCGCGTCCTCGCTGAGCGATCTGCGCAGGAAAGGATTATTGTGAAGAAATTGGGGCACGACGAAATCACCAGCAAGCTGGCGGTGCCGTCGGCGGGCATCACCACGGCGATGCAATCGATTGACCTATCGACCGCGGTGCTTTCGACGGCTCGTTGCGTTTCGTCAACGTCTTCGCGAAAGTGGCGAATGCCCGCGAACGCCGCCAACCAACCTGGAGCTTACCCGCGGTCTGCCGGGCCGTGACGTCGGCTTGGCAGAACGACCGACGCCTACGCGCCTCGCAAATCTGTGAGCTGTTAGGCAGAGCCTTTCTAGGACTGAGCGGGCTCGGATTCTTCGGATTCTTCCCGGACGGCGTCGGGGTGCGTTCCGGTCTCCACTGGAACGAACGGTCGGACGTTGCGGCGCGGTTCTTGCAATTCGATCTGGCTGATGAGATCCTTGAGTTCGGTGAACTCGTCGGCGGCATCGAGCAATTCGTCCGAAGCGCGGGCCGGAAACGGTCGCGGATGCTCGGTGCTCGTGTTGTAGGCGAATGGGACTTGCGTCCCAACGACTTGAATCCGTACGCCGCGCATCCCGACGGCGCGGACGACGGGAACGAAGTCGGAGTCGCCGGAAACCAAGATCATGCGGTCGCAGTGGGGTGCGAGGGTGAGCATATCGATCGCCAGCTCGATGTCGAGGTCGGCTTTGGTATTTCCGTCGGCGAACACACGGACGGGCTTTTTGATCACCTGATAGCCGTTACGGTTGAGCATCCGGATGAAGCCTTGCTGCTGGACCCGCTTGCGCTCGCTCTCCTGCGGGTCGACGGTAAAGACGCCGCCTTCGACCAACCGCGCGCGGCGAAGATTTTGCAGTAACGAGTAGCCTTCTTCAGTCCACTCGCCGATGTAGTAGAACGCGCGAAGCAGCGTTCGGCCGGCGGTCAACGTCGCCAACAGGCGTTTGAAGTCGACCCGAATCCCCAGCCCCTCATAGGTCGCTTTGGCAAAATTCCACCCATCAATAAAGATCGCCACGCGCTCGCTGGCACGGATTTGCTCGTGATCGTGCATAAGTGATTCCTAACGGATTGGGGTTGGGAAGCCAACGACGCTACGATGGCCGGCCGCATCGACCGACCGCACGCCAAATAACCAGTCGTCTTTGGAAATCCCGGTCGCCGTTACCATCGTTGCGGCGCCGACGTCACGAACGTGGGTCCACGTCGAATCAGTCGTCGACCGCCAGACCAGTTCGTAGCTCTTGGCGCCGGCGACCGGCTTCCATTGCAAGGTTGTATCGTAGCCGAGTTCGCGGTTGAGCATTTCGACGTTAGGGTGCGGCGGGGCCAGCGCGAGAGTCGCCAGGGCGGCGACGTTGAGTCGCGCAACCCGACCCAAATACTCGAAGTCCATGAACTCCATGAGGTCACCGTATTGGAGGCCGCCTTCGCGCCGGACGTCCTGATGCTGGTGGTCGAAGTTTTCGTGCGCCTCAACGAATCGAACGGCTGGGAAGCCTTGCTCCAAAAATGACAACTGATCGCCTCCACGCAGAAAACGGTCCGCACGGTAGATCAGATTAACGTGCATTGTCGGAACGTACGCCTCGCCCGTCTCTTTGACGAATCGAGCGAGTTCGCGGCCGGGTGAATCGTTCTCGGCGCCCAGCCGGTTGACGCCGACGCGATCGGCGCCGGCCGCAACAGCTTCGCTGAACAGTCGAACTTCTGTCGGCGAACGCTCGCCCCCGTGGCCGACCGATGCACCGATGATATCGTTGTTCAAATCGGCATCGACCCGAACGCCCGCATCGCGGAGCACTTTGGCATGGTGGGCCGAGCCGAACAAACCTTGCTCCTCGCCGTCATAGGCTACGAAGATTAACGTGCCGGCAAAATGCTGCGGGGCCATCACGCGAGCGGCCTCGAGGACGGCGCAGACGCCGCTGGCATTATCATCGGCGCCCGGCGCATCTTTTGTGGCATCATTGCCGTCGGAGTTGCGCGAGTCCAGATGCGATGAGATCACGTACGTGCCGCGGGTCGGATCATCGCCACGCAAAACTGCGACGACGCTCGAGACCTCGACGGCGTTGGGGGTGCGCGGCGTTTTTTCTTGCGTGTACGTGTCGAAGCTCACCGTCAACCGGCCGCCGCTGCTTTTACCGATCTCGCGAAATTGCTCGGCAACCCAGTCGCGCGCCGGATAAATGCCGCGCCGACGATCGCTGCCGACCGAAAATGTGTTGCGGGTACCAAATGCGACCAGCCGCTCGTCGATGTTCCGCATCCTCGATGGTGAGATGCCGGCGAGCATTGCGGCGATGCGGGGGTCGGTTGCCAGCGCCGTCGGCGAACGATCGTCAGCCCGGGAAAACGTCGCCGTCGTGCCGACAAGTGCGGCTACAACCAGCGCGCCAAGAAGCTTCCATCGCTTGAACATCGCGTCGATGCTCTTACACGCATGTGAGGGCCGACCTTTCGGTGGCGGCTCGCCGGAGCCATTCGGACCTCAGCGCTGGGACCAATAGCCCGCCAGAGCTAGAGGCCCGGCACGGCGAACGCGTTGCCTTCATGACGGCTCGGGCAAGACCGCGTATACCGAACGACCAGCGGCAGCGAAAAGGGGTGGCTGCTACCGTGTATGTGCTCGTATGTGCGGACGGCTCCTTGTACACCGGCTGGACGACGGATTTGGCCGCGCGTCTGGCTGCGCACCGCGCCGGGTCGGCCTCGGCGTTCACCCGTTCGCGTCTGCCGGTTAGCTTGCGTGCGTGGTGGAATGTCGGCGGGCGAAACACCGCGCTACACGAGGAAGCGCGCTTCAAAGCGATGACGCGATCCCAAAAACTGTCTGCGCTGGCGAGTGGGAAGGTGTTCGGCCATCGCGTGCGCAACGCCCCGGCTTTCGCCCACGACCCCGCGCCCGTTCAGCGCACCGCGAAGGGAGCCTCTGTGGCAACTCACACCGCGCCGACCGGCGCCGAACTCGATTCGCTGGCGGCCGAAGCCGAACGTGTGCAGGCGCGGATTACGACGAAGAAAGGCGAAATCGTCTTTCGGTTTTATCCGGTCGATGCCCGCCAGCACAGCGCAGCATTCATTAAGTTAGCACGCGCAGGTTTTTACGACGGGCTGACCTTTCATCGGGTGGAGCCGAAGTTCGTCATTCAGGGCGGTTGCCCCAACGGCACTGGCACTGGCGGGCCGGGCTATCATCTCGATGCCGAGTTCAACGCGCACCCGCACGTGCGGGGAACCGTGGCGATGGCCCGCGCAACCAGCCCCAATTCGGCCGGATCGCAATTCTACATTTGCTTGGGCGACGCGCGGTTTCTCGATCGTCAATACACCGTGTTCGGCCAGACCGTTTCCGGCCAAGATGTCGTGGACGCGATTCGGGTCGGTGACGTCATGGAGAAGGTCACGATCGAGCCACTGGCGGCCTGATTTTCGATGTCGGCGTAAGCTGACCGCATCGACCTCCGCTCGTGGCATGAATGCGGCGGCCAGTCAAGCCGTCGTATCTCTGATGAAGGTAGACGAATGGCCGATAACCCCGTATATGGCAAGAGCTAACAAGGGAATTTCCCCGCCGCCTCCCGATGCCAGAGACGTTCAGAATTTTGGCTGGCTGGAGTCGTGGCTGGGGCGAGGCGGCGAGCCTAATCCGACTGGGTTTCGATGGCTCGTGGAGCATGGTATCGTCACGGTCGTCAACCTCCGGGCCGAAGACAACACCGAAGCGGTGCTTGGCCGGCATTTTAAGATCAAACACGTGCAGATTTCCGTCGCCGACAATCGCCCGCCGACCGACGCGCAGGCAATGCAGTTCTTAGGGTTGTGTGCGACGGCGGAGCGCCGGCCGCTTTATTTCCATTGCCAAAGTGGCCATGGGCGCACCTCGACGTTCTGCATTCTGTTCCGGCTGGCGCAAGGAATCAAACTGACCGATGCGATTCGTGAAGAGACACGCCGGTATGGTTTCTTGCCAATTCACGACCCCAGCCAGATCGACTATTTGCAAAACTTCCGCCGGCGTATAAAGACCGGACAACTCGTCCTGCCGGCGATGGAATAAAGGACGCCCGCCGAATGGCCTTCTTAGCGATCTCGCCGTAGGGAGTCAGTGCCATCGCTCGCTCGCCGCTCGTTCCCTCGGACCTTTACAAGCTCGCATTGCTCAGCGATCCACAGATATCGCCAACGGGTCGAGTTTTCTATGTTCGCGCCACCAGTGATGAAGCAAAGGATGAGACGCAAACCGCTATTTGGGTGGTGCGGGCCGGTGAAGCCGGCCGGGCCTTTACCGCCGGGACCAAAGACCGCATGGCGCGCCCCTCGCCCAACGGGGCGCAGCTGGCGTTCGTCGCCGATCGGGGGGAGGGTATCCGCGTGTATCTCATGCCGATCGATGGCGGTGAACCGCGCGCGCTGACGCCGACCTATTCGGCGATCGGGTCGCTGGCGTGGTCGCCCGATTCGCGGCGGCTGGCGTTCACCGCAACCTCGCAGCACGATCCGGTCAGCGCCCGAATCGCGCACGACGAACCCAGCGGTGCGCGGCATATCCGCGCGCTGCCGTTCAAGAGCGACGATGAAGGTTTGCTCGACGGCCGGCGCAAGCACCTGTACGTTGTCGATGTCGATGCAGCAGCCGACCCGGTTCAACTGACCAGCGGCGATTTCGACGTCTCTATGCCGGCCTGGTCGCCGGACGGGTCCAAGCTTGCGTTTGGCGCGCAAATCGATGCGCCCGAGACGGCGTTCTATTCCGACATCTATCTTTTCGAAATCGTGACCCGCGCGCAGCGCAAGCTCACTGCCTCAAATGGCCCGATGAGCCATCCGGCGTTTTCGCATGATGGAGCCGAGATTGCTTTTCTCGGCCACACGAACGGCGATGATGGTGGCGGTCGGTTTAATATCGAAGTGCTGATCGTAGCGGCCGCTGGCAGCGATGTGCGATCCGTTTCCGCGGCTATCGATCGGTCGGTGACCGATTTTGTGATCTGCGATGTGCGCGGAGTCGGCGGCACCCAAGCGCCAATCTGGTCGCCCGACGATCGCGAACTCTTCGTACCGCTGTCGACCGAAGGGACCTGCGGCATTGCGGCCTTTACCCGCGATGGAACCGCGCATCGCACCGTTGCGGCCGGACCCTGTGATATCGTCGCGTTCACCCGGCTCGCTGACGGCACGACGGCCGCTGTCTTCTCCGATCCACGGACACCCAGCGACCTCGCCCTGATCACTGCCGACGGAACCGTTGCCCAACTCACGCGCGAAAATCCCTGGCTCGAAGGGCGTGCGATTCGCGCCCCGCGCCGGCTGCGACCGCAAGCTAAAGACGGCACCCCGCTCGATCTGTTTATCTTAGATCCCGACGAACCGGCGAATGCGCCGCTGGTCCTGCAAGTGCATGGCGGCCCGCACACTGCATACGGCTATGCGTTCTTTTTCGAATTTCAACTCCTTGCATCGCACGGAATCGGCGTGGCGTATGGGAACCCACGCGGCAGCCAAACGTACGGGCATGCCTATGCCGATGCGATCACCGGTGACTGGGGCGGCATCGATGCCGCCGACGTCCTAACCCTGCTYGACGGCGCCGAAGCTGCCGGCACGTGGGATCCGGARCGCATTGGCATCGSCGGCGGTTCGTACGGGGGATTCATGACCACTTGGCTCCTCGGTCACTCCAAACGGTTCGCCGCCGGCATTTCGATGCGGGCGGTGAACGATTTCGTGAGCGAAGTGGGTGCTTCGGATATTGGTTGGTTCTTGGAACGCGAGCTGCGCGCGCCGTGGACCGACGCCGGTGAAAAACTCTTTGCCGGCTCGCCGATGCGAGCGGCGCACGACATCACAGCGCCGCTGCTGGTGGAACATTCGGAGCGCGACTATCGGTGTCCGATCGATCAAGGCGAACAGCTTTTCAGCTTACTCCGACGGCTGGGAAAAACCGCCGAGTTCGTGCGCTTCACCGGCGACGGTCACAACCTCTCGCGCACCGGCAAACCACGCAACCGCGTTTTACGGCTGCGCGCGATCGCGCAGTGGTTCATCCGTCATCTGCGGCCGGCCGGCATCGTGGTCGGCGAAGATGTGGCCGGCAGCCTGTTCGC
>JRHI01000387.1_pt1 | contig 48739 bp, 46 predicted proteins | sample 215371 | NCBI WGS metagenome assembly JRHI01 (sample SAMN02929681, study PRJNA255918) | sediment metagenome | biome: cave system; feature: Ice Cave; material: Sediment; isolation source: sediment from deep within a dark volcanic ice cave with no known source of... ... | reverse complement strand
CGAGCACGACGGCAGACTGGTTTGATCGGGGCCTGACGGTTTCTCCTTGTCTTTCGTCTCGCGCAGATCGTTCGGCTCTGCCGGGTGCAGCGTTCTCTTCGCGGTCGAGCCGTGCTCGCCGCACCATGGCCTTCGAGGGGTTCGGCGCCGCAATGTCCCGAACGCGCTCACCGAGGTGTCGCGGGAAGAATCGCGCGGTCGCCGAGGCCCGTCCCGGCAGGGACGACGGTTCGCTGCGTGAGACAGCGAATGGAAGTTGTGCGACGACGATCAGGCCGCGGCGGAAGCCGGTGACGCGGTCCAGCGGAACGGCTCTCCCGTCGTCCACATGCGATGCAGAATGACCGCAAGCTTGCGAGCGACCGCCATGGTCGCCTTCTTGGAGCCGATGCGCTTGGCAAGCGCTCGACCCCAGGCCTGCAAGTCGCTCGGCTTGGCTGACCGGCTCAGGAGAACCTTAGCCGCCTCGAACAGCAGACCTCGGACCATTCCGTCGCCGCATTTCGAGACGCGGCCGGCCTTGTCGACCTCGCCGGATTGATAGCGTTTCGGCGTCATGCCGAAGTAGGCGCCGACCGAGGAGGAGTGGGAGAAGCGGGCAGGTGTCTCGATGCCGGTGACGTAGCCCATCGCGACGATCGTACCGACGCCGGGTGCGGTCATCAGGAGACGCACGGTCTCGTCGCTGCGTGCGTGCCTGTTTGCTGCCCGGTCGTAGACCTGCAACTGCTCCATCGTCGCCGCGAGCGTCCGCAGCATCGGTTCGAGGATCGGCTCGAGCGTGGCGTCGCCATCAATGGTCTCGCGCGCATTCGCGATGAAGGTGGCGCGCAGCTTCTTCGGCAGCACACGGCCGAACGTCTTGAGGATACCGCGCACGCAGTTTTTCAAGGTGGTGACTTGCGACACGATCTGGGCACGGGCAACCAGCAGCGCGCGCAGCGCTTGGCAGTCGTGCCCCTTCACGGCAACCTCGCGATACCAACCAACCCGCATGATCTGGGCGAGCCCAAGGGCGTCGTTGGCATCCGTCTTGTTCACCTTCAGCGACAAGGCTGCCCTGGCGTGGCGCGCATCGATGCAGATCACCGGCAGGCCTTTCGCCACCAACCCGTGATAGAGCCACGACGACAGCTGACCGGCCTCAAGGCCAATGCGCACCGCATACCGCGCGTGCTTCTTCAGGGCCTCGGCAATGGCCTCCGGCGTCGAGGCGACACGGCCGCGCCAGACGACCTTGTCGGACTCGTCGATCACGGCGATCGACGTCTCCTTCAGCGACACGTCGAGACCGACATACTGTTTGGGATGGGACATGACCGTGCTCCGGTTGGCGTTGGTAGGACGGCCACGATACCCGCCCTACGATTACGCCATGTCCCGACCCTCGGCAAGAATGCACAACTCGCCGCTCGAGCCATCAGGACCCGCCAGAATGTGGCGTCCGTCGACCAGCTCATCGGCAAGGGTCGTGAGCTGCTCGGCACCGCGCAGGCCAGACGACCACGCATCTAGCAGCAACTTCAGGGGGTCATCCGGAAGAAGATGCTCCCGCTTCCGTGGCCGGCTTAGGAAGTCGCCGGCCCGAGTGTCCGCGCGCGCGCGACCGACGAGTAACATAACGCGCGATACGGCTGCATTGGCGGTCGTCAACGCCTCGCTGCACCAACCATCGCGGTACCATGTTAGTCGGTAGCGACGGGCCGCCACATCTCGGACTCTGTCCGCGGCGGCAAGAAGTGCGACGTCATTGACCTTGCCGGGGTGGAGCCGAAGCTCGCACTCGACCTTGCTGATGCGGAAGGAGATCCAACCCAGATTTCTGGCGAGAAAATCCGCAAACATGGTCGGTGGCAGACGGGTGCCGAAAGCTGCCTGCAACCGGTGCAATGGCCTGAAAAGGCGACCTCGATCGTCTATCAAAAACAGCACTGCGCTTTCCTAGGTGGCACGGCCCTGATACGGGCGGTGCCCCTCCATCATGAGTTCGAAGCAAGCGGTTCCCCTAGCGGGGCAGGGACAAGCACTCGAGCACGATCTTTCATCTTTTAAGACCGAACGCAATCAATTTTCGCCACGCGGTCTGAGGCCCGGACGCCGATGACATGGAGACTTTTCGAAACGTGGAAGATGCAAGACCTGGATGAGCACTCAATCACTGGTAGAACCGGCGCTGATGGAATTTGGCTAAGACTGCTGACGTGCAGCGGGGCGTCCAAGGCGTCGCCGGCTCGGGCAATGCTAAACCTAAGATAGAAGGGCGTTGTCGCACCGGACAACGTAGGCCAACAGTGACGCATGGGTTTCATTGTCGAGTACGCGCGAGGTCGCTTGAGGTGCGCGCGTGAAGTTCACAGCATCGACAGTTCTGCGATCCAGATGATGAGGTAGGGCGCAAGCGGGCAATGCGACAACTAATTCCGTGCGCCGCAGGTCCTCGGGGTTTGCCGCATTTTAGCGATTGCCAAGCTATGCCCCTGAACAACGCACCGATCCTCGTGATGTGTTGGGACGCACCGACCGCGCATGCGCTCGTGAACGTGATTTCCGCGGGACGTGGTGATGTGGTGTACGCGGCGAATGCCAGGGAGGCCTTGCAACGGCTCCAGCAATTCAGTTTCGACGCAGCGGTGCTGTACTGGCAGACGGGGGCGGAGACTGTCGCTGTGGCTCTGCGGGTGCATGGCGTGCCTTTCTTCGTGTTCGGATTGCCCGCGACTGGTACTGCGGCAATAGCCAACGCTTTGGTCGTCACCGATATGGATCAGGTGGTGCCGATGCTCGGGATGCTGTTGGTGCCGTAGGGGGCAGGTATTCGAGTGCTTCGCCGTCGCGATACGCGGAGCGCGCGAGACGCCTCCGCGGGATGGAATGGGCTCAATATGTGAAGGAGACGTGAGCTGTGAGCGGGTGGGAATACAAGAAGATGGCGCTCAACGAGTTGCCGCGCAAGAACGATGACATCGACGTGCTTTGCGACGCCGGCGAAGAAGGATGGGAGCTTGTCGCGATCCTTCCGAACAATACCGCGTACCTGAAGCGCCGAGTGGATGACTTGATCTCGGAGACGACAGCGGCAGCCGAGAGAGAACCGGTCGTTCGGCGAGAAGACGCGAGCGAGAGTGCTTACCGAGAGAAGGCCTATGAGGTGAAAGCGAAGTATCGCGACCCGAAGACGAATGAGACCTGGTCGGGGCGGGGGCGTATGGCAACCTGGCTCAAGCGCAAGCAAGATGCGGGCGAGGATATCGACAGCTACCTTGTTTAGCCTCGCGTCTCCCTGCGGGCCCCCTCCTCCCACTCGGCCATGGCCGGGAGAGCGAACAAGGCATCGACGTAGGCCTGCGCCACCCCGTCGTCGCCATAGGGTGCGAGGTCCGGCAGATAAGTGCGCAAACGCGAGGCGACGGGCCCGTACATCGCGTCGGCCGCCGAGAAGCCGCCGAACAGGAACGGTCCCCGGCCGCCATGCCTGCGCCGGCAGTCCCGCCACAGCGCCACGATGCGGCGCACGTCGGCGGCAACGAGGTCCGGCAGGGCGGCCATCGGCAACCGGGCAAGGAAGTCCATCGGGCAGTGCTCGCGCAGGGCGGCAAAGCCCGCATGCATCTCCGCCGCCGCCGAGCGGGCGAGCGCGCGGGCCTCCCGCGCCTGCGGCCACAGCCTGGCTTCCGGGTGCGCCTCGGCCAGGTACTCGAGAATGGCCAGGCTGTCCCAGATCGCCTGCTCGCCGGCCAGCAGCGTCGGCGCCCTTCCGGAGGGCGAGTAGCGCAGGATATTCTCCTTCGAGTCCGGCTGGCGCAGCTTGATGTTGATCTCGGCGAACGGGATGCCGGCATGCCGCATGGCGAGCCAGGGCCGCAGGCTCCAGCTCGAGATGTTCTTGTCGCCGATGACCAGCTGATAGCTCATGATGGCCGCTGCCTCGCATTCTCAGCCGAGCAACACAGACCTTGTTGTCATACCGGGGCTTGTCCCCGGTATCCAGTTATCAACAAGCGCCGGGGCGAGCGACCCGATGAATCCCGATGACAAGCACCGGGATGACACCTTGGGCAATTGTCATTTACCTGCATGCTGCCGATAATGCCCCAGCGTCCTCACCTTCTTTGACGAAACCATCCATGGCAGCAAGAGAAAAGAAGCAGGCGTCGGCAGCGGCCGCCGTGCTGCTCCCCGCCGACACGAAGAAGAAGACGGTGCCGATCTGGCTCGCCCGCAATCCCGGCTGGCTGCGCGAGGCGCCGCTGAGCGAGGCGCAGCGCACCTGGGCGGAGGCGCAAGGCTTCAAGGGTGCCGCGCGCAAGCATCTGCTACTGCCGGGGCCCGATGGCACGCTCGCCGGCGCTGTCCTCGGGCTCGGCGAGGAGCGCACCGGCGATCCCCTCGACAAGCCGGAGCTGGCCGTCGGCCTCCTGCCGGCCGTCCTTCCATCGGGCTGCTATCACCTGGCCGACGACCTCGCTGAGCCCGAGCTCGCGGCCGTCGCCTGGGGGCTCGGCGCCTACCGCTTCAAGCGCTACAAGTCGGGCGCCGGCGGCGATGACGTGGCGCAGCTGAAGTGCCCGCGCGGCGTCGACCACGCCGGCGCGCTTGCCCAGGTCGAGGCGGTCTGGCTCGGCCGCGACCTCATCAATACGCCGGCGAGCGATATGGGGCCGCAGGAGCTGGAGGATGCCGCACGCCTGCTCGCCAGGACGCACGGCGCCGACGTCTCGAGCATCGTCGGCGACGATCTGCTGGTGCGGAATTTCCCCTTGATCCATGCCGTGGGCCGCGCCAGCCCGCGCGCCCCGCGGCTCATCGATCTCACATGGAGTTGCGGGGGGGGTCGCGAGGGGGGCCGCTCGGGGGGCCGTACCGGCATCAAGCAGATCACGCTCGTCGGCAAGGGCATCGCCTTCGACACGGGCGGCCTCGACATCAAGCCGGCGAGCGGCATGCTGATCATGAAGAAGGACATGGGCGGCGCCGCCAGCGCCCTGGCCCTCGGGCACATGGTGATGGCGGCCAAGCTCGACGTGCGCCTGCGCATCCTGATCCCGGCGGCCGAGAACAGCATCGCCGGCAACGCCTTCCGCCCCGGCGACGTGCTGACGAGCCGGGCGGGCAGGACCGTCGAGATCGGCAACACCGATGCCGAGGGCCGGCTCGTGCTCGCCGATGCGCTGGCGCTCGCCGACGAGGAGCGGCCCGATACGGTCATCAGCTTTGCCACGCTGACGGGGGCCGCACGCGTGGCGCTGGGACCCGACCTGCCGCCGCTCTACTGCGACGACGACGGCCTGGCACAGGCGATCGTCGTCGCCGGCAACCGTGTCGGCGATCCGGTGTGGCGCATGCCCTTCTGGTCCGCCTACGAGGCCAACCTCGACAGCCCCGTCGCCGACATGAACAACGTCAGCGAGTCGCCGTTCGCCGGCTCCGTGACGGCAGCCCTGTTCCTGCGCCGCTTCGTCAAGCAGGCCGCGCGCTTCGTGCACCTCGACATCTACGGGTGGCGGCAAGCGCCCAAGCCGCTGGGTCCCAAGGGCGGCGAGCCCCAGGCCGCGCGCGCCATATTCGAGGTGCTGCGCGCCGGCCACCTGCGCTGAGGGGTCAAAGTGTTCGGGTGCAAACAAAAGCGAATCCGGTTGTCATCCCGGTGCTTGTCACCGGGATCCATCGTGCCGCTTGCTCCGGCGCCCGCTGACGGCTGGATCCCGGGCACAAGGCCCGGGATGACCGAGTAGGATCATGACAGCGAACACGACCACACTCGATCGTCGCCGCAACGCCTACCGGGCCGATCTCGCGGCCGAGGCGCTGCGCGGCAAAGTCTCGGCCCCGCGCTATGCGGCCGGCGAGGCGCGCCAGGTGATCGATGCCGCCGTGCCCTTGCGCGACACCCCCGACGCGCGAGCCAGCTGGTCCACGCAGGTGCTGTTCGGCGAACGCGTCACGCTCTACGACGAGCGCGACGGCTGGGCCTGGGTGCAGCTGGCGTGCGACGGCTACGTCGGCTATCTGCCCGCCTCCGCGCTGTCCGCGCGCCTGCAGCCCCCGACGCACAGGGTGAAGGCGCTCGGCACGTTTCTGTATCCGTCCGCTGATTTCAAATCCTGCCCGGGCCTGGACCTCAGCATGAATGCGGCGCTGTGCGTGGCGGAGACCGGGCAGTCCTTCGCCAGGCTCGCGGACGGCCGCTTCGTGCCTACCCCCCACATCGCCGAACGCGACCGCTTCGCTCCCGACTTCGTCGCCGTCGCCGAGGCTTTCCTCGGCGCGCCCTATGTGTGGGGCGGCAAGACCCGGCTCGGCGTCGACTGCTCCGGGCTGCTGCAGGTTGCCATGCACGCCGCCGGCGTCGCCTGCCCACGCGACAGCGACATGCAGCTGGCGGAGCTCGGCACGACCCTATCGGTCCGCGCCGACCTCGCTGGCCTGACGCGCGGCGACCTCGTGTTCTGGGTCGGCCACATCGGCATGATGCTCGATGCCGACCACCTCCTGCACGCCAACGCCTACCACATGGCCGTCGCCGCCGAGCCCCTGCGCGCCGCCGCCGATCGCATCGCACGGTCTGGGGCGATCATCACCGGTATCAAGCGCCTAAAGCGAGATCGTTCCTGATGGAAGCACCGGGGCTTCCATTAGGGAACGTGAATCTCGCGCTAAGGCTCAACAAATAGAGCCGGATTCACGCTTCAGCCCGGCGTTGAAGCGATCCTGCTCTAGCCGCGCGCTGAGCACAGGCGTCATTCGCCGGTCGATGACAGATGGGTGGCTTGCGGGGATGCGGTGCGCATCCTGAGCTCGCTATCGGGCTTGATATCCAGTGGCGAAGTCATCCAAAGGATCCAACCGGGGAGACTGATCGCCATGCCCACCAAACCCAGTAGGACGGACAACAGGAGCGCTTGTTCGGATGCGATACCGATAAGATTGAGCACGAAGACCATCACGCTCTCCCGCACGCCCCAGCCTCCGATCGAGACCGGTAGAAGGCTGAGCAAAATGACCGGTGGCATCAGAATCATGCAATCGAGAAGGCCAATGCCAATGTCGAGAGACCGCGCCAGCGTGTAGATGGCCGCGCATACGAAGGCTTGACTTGTCACCGCGAGAAACAGCACCGAAGCAAGGGCAGCGGGGTTCAGAAATACCCGGCGCGCGCTCAAAGACAATGTCAGCAAGCCAGCGATCGGCATCCGTGATTGGACCCACGCAGGCAGCTTGTCGAGCCATATCAGCAGACCTAGCCCAGCAATCGACATGAACGCAAGCAGCGAGAACAGATCGACCGAGCCCACGATTTGAAATCTGGATCGAACGGCCGGCGGCAGGAAATACTGCAATAACGTCGTTGCAAGTATGAGGCTCAACACCACGGCTATGCGATCCAAAGTAACCGAGCCGATCGCGAAGGGAAGCGTCAGGCCGGCTCGATGCGCATGCCAGATGCGCACCGCGTCACCGAGCAGCCCGCCCGGCGTGCACATATTGAAAAATACGCCGATATAATAAATTCTCACCGTTCTAAGAAGTGCGACCTTGGCCCCCATGAACAAGATGATCGAGCGCCAGCGCACTGCTCCTATTACAACCTGGACAAGAAAAACGCCGCCTGCGAGTGCAAGTAGACCGAGGTGGATGGCCCTCAGCTGGACCAACAGCAAGTCGAGGTCGACACGCGTTGCCACATAGGCGATGAGCGCGCTGGAAAGCAGCACTTTCAGGGCAAGAACCACGATCCTCCGCCCCAATCGTGTATGCATCACAGCCAATACACGATCTGCCGCCTGCTCCTTTGGAATACCCATAGTGCGAGAAGCGAACCGCCGAGCGCCATGCAGACGCTGACGATCCAGGAGAGTTGGGCTGGTTGTTGGCCGAGCAGCGGCGCACGCACCAGGTCGATCAGGTGATAGACCGGGTTGATGTCCACGATAAAGGTGTTGTCACCCACCGAGCTGACCGGCCACATGATGGGCGTTGCGAATATCGCGATCTGCACGATCGTCGCGACGATCAAGGAGACGTCCCGGAAACGCGTGCTGAGGACCGCAAGGAACAATCCGAGCCAGGCTAGATTGATGCAAAGCATCGCAAGCCCGGGTATGACGAGCAGGATAGCTGGGGATGGCATCAAAGAAAAGATGATGGATATGGGAATGAAGATGCTGATCGTGTGCAGCAGCACGATCAGATTGCGCCACAACACGCGCAGAATATGAACGGAGTACGGCACCTTGATCTGTTTGATGATTTGATTGTTTTCGCGAAACGCTTCGCAGGACTCGGTGATGGTCGACGATAGAAAACCCCAGAAGATGAATCCCAGCGCGAGAAACGGCAAGTAGGTCTGAATTTCCATTTTGAAAATGTGGCTGTAGATATAGCCGAGCACCGCAACGAGCACAGCCATGCTGATCGTGATCCAGAACGGGCCCAACACCGATCGGCGGTAGCGTTGACGGATATCGTTCCAGCCCAGTGCCGACCACAGTCGCCAGGCGCGCAAGCCTTGATAGGCGTCGTAGCCGAATACGTCCTCGCGACGGTTTCCGCTCAGGCTTGGAGCTTTGGATGGGGCAATGCTCTGGGTCATCCGGCTTCCACACGCGCTACGCGCCAATGCCGACCTGCACGTTCACCCGCCACGAACGACCCGAGCTCCCCAATCAGGCATTTGTGCAGTGGATCGGAATCACGACGACGATAGGAAGCTCGAATTCTTCGGGGTCTGCTGGCTTCGCGCCCGCTATCCGATGAGGATTCTCCCTGCAGTGCCAGGGCCAGCATCCAACCCATCGGAGTGTGCCGGTTACGCTCACGACGGGAACTTGTCAATCGAACGGTGGGGGCCTCTCATTGCCCCGCAAAGGTTGGTCGGGGGCCTTGTGGGCGCGCCGATCCCGCACCATGCATGCACACCACTCGAGAAGACGGGAACCTTCGAGCGCGGCCAGATGTCTCCTCGCTCCAGTGCTGCCGGGAGCGCCCGCTGGACGGCGGGGATTGTGCTTGCGAGCCCTCGCGGACAGCCTGCTCACTCAGCGTCATGGCATTCTCGGCGGCGATGAGCCGCGGTGCGCACGCAGCCCACGTGAATAGGCGCTATTTTGCGGGCTGCGGTGCATCGACGCCAGATATTGCGGACAGCGCGTCGGCGAGAAAGGGTCGCCATTTGTTGGAAGCGGCGCGTATATCAGAAACGATTTTCTGCTTTTTCTCCGGTGGAAGATCGTTTTTCGGATCGGCCGCTCGCTCCAGCTCCCTTTCCAGCACGGTCCAGAATGCCTTGGCGCTCATGTTTCCTGAAAACATCGTCTCGACGCGTCTGTCGAGCGCCCTGAGCCGCCGATCCACGATATCGTCTATTTTTTCGATGACCAGATCGCTGATCAGCCAAGCCGAGACGAAGGTGATGACGGCCACCACCGCGGCTCTCGCCGTAAACTGACCAAGAGATGAGCCGGGACGATACGTCACGCCGCCGGTGGGATCGGTGCCGCTCGACATCATGGTGCATCGCTCCGTCGTCACGAGTCGCGGGAATTTAACCGGGCGTAGGTTGGGTCAAACGAAGTGCCGACCCAACACCACACCACGTGCGAAGTTGTGCTGGGTCGTCCCCCGGCCTTCGCCAGGGTTGACCCAATCTACGGCTGCCCACGAGGGGAGGGAAGCGCGGCACGCAGCGCCACGCCCAGACCGCCATTTACGACAATGCTTGGCGCATCGGCGGCGCGCAAAATACCGCCGAAGCCATAGACGGCGGCGTGAATGTCGGCGGCAATGGCGCGCGCATCGGCGCCGGGGATAGCGGGGAGGAGAGTTAACGGCGGGGATAGTTTCACGTGAAACAATTTGGCCAGGCAGCCGCAATGCGCCGCACGTCGTTCTCGCCCAACGACCACCGAGAGGATCAAAACCGCTCAGGAGTGACGGCGCCCGTTGCTGAAACTCTTGATGGCATTCGCCACGTGGACTTGATCTGCCTCCGTCAGATACTGATGGATCGGCAGCGATAGAATTCGCTGCGCCTGCCTTTCCGTCACGGGAAAATCGCCCTTCTTGTGACCGAGCTCGGCGGCGGCCGGCTGCAGGTGGATCGGAATGGGGTAGTGGATGGCCGTGCCGATGCCCGAACGAGCCAGATCGGCCTGAAGCTCGTCGCGGCGATCGGTCTGGACGACAAAGACGTGGAACGTATTGAACTCGTGATTGCGGCACGGCGGGATGAAGACGGGCGTGCCGTCCAGGAGCTGCCGGTAGCGCTCCGCGTTGCGGCGCCGGCGATCGATGATCTGCGGCAGCCGGCGCAAGCGCATGCTCAGAAGCCCGGCCTGCAGCACATCCATGCGCGACACGGTGCCCCAAACCGCCACGGTGTTGCGATCGACGAGGCCGTGGCTCCGATATAGCTTGACCTTCTCCGCCAGCGCCTTGTCGTTGGTGGCCAGAAAGCCTCCGTCTCCCGCCGCGTTGAGATTTTTCAGGGGATGCGCCGAGAACGCGGCAAAGGTGCCGAAGCTGCCGCTGTTGCGATCCTCGTAGCGCGAGCCGATCGATTGCGCAGCGTCCTCGATCACGGCCAGCCCATGGCGCTCGGCCAGTTGCATGATCGGTGTCATGTCGGCGACCCGGCCGGCCAGGTGCACCGGCATGACGGCCCGCGTGCGCGGGGTGATCGCGGCGGCGACGGCCTCCGGATCGATATTCTGATCGTCGCGCACATCGGCAAAGACCGGCCGCGCACCAACGGCCACGATGGCCGCCGTCGAGGCGACGAAGGAGTTGGGCGGCGTGATGACCTCGTCGCCGGGCCCCAGGCCCACGGCCCGCATCCCCAGGATCAGCGCATCGGTGCCGGAATTCAGCGCCACGACATGGCGCACGCCGATGTAGGCGGCGAGCTCTTCCTCGAGCACTCCCACGCCAGCACCGCCGACGAACTCCCCGGCCGAGAAGACCTTCTCGACGACTTTGTGAATCTCGCCTTTCTCGTCGTCGTACTGCGCGCGAAAATTCACATAGGGCACCTGGCGCATCTGTCACGTCTCCCGATAGAAGTTGCGCACGGTAGCGATGACGTAGTCCTGCTGCTCGCGGCTCAGGTGCTGATCGCACGGGAAGGAGATGATCTCCCGGGCGTGCCGGTCCGCGACCGGAAAATCGCCGGGCTTGTAGCCGAAGTGAGCCAGTCCCTTCTGCTGATAGAGCGGTATCGGGTAGTGGACCTTGGCTTCGATGCCCTTGTCGAGGCAGTACTGGAACAGCTGGTCGCGTCGCTCGGCGAAGACGATGTAGAGATGGAAGACGCGCTTGCAGTCGGATGGGCGAGGCGGCACGCGCACCTGCGAAATCTTGCGAAAGGCCGCATCGTAGTGGGCCGCGTTCTCGATGCGCTTGGATGTGATGTCGTGCACGTCCTTGATCAGCCAGTTGCCGACGATCGCTTGCACGGAATCGAGGCGGCTGTTGTAGCCGAGGATTTCTATCTCATCGCGGTTCTTCAGCCCGTGGTTGCGCAAGAGCCGCAGCTTTTCGGCCATGGCGTCGTCGTTCGTCACCATGATGCCGCCGTCGGCCCAAACGTTAAGGTTCTTCAAAGGGTGCAGCGAGAAGCCGCCGGCGATGCCCCAGGTGCCCGATTTCTTGCCCTCGATGTCGGCGAGAATGCCCTGGCAGGCGTCCTCGACCACCGGCAGCTTGTGCTTCTTGGCGATCGGCATCAGGCGCCGCATGTCCGTCATGTAGCCCGTGAAGTGAACGGGCATGATGGCCTTGGTGCGCGGCGTGATGGCGGCTTCGACCTGGCTCACGTCCATGCAGAACGAATCGTCGCAATCGACGAACACCGGCCGCGCGCCGATTTCGTTGATGGCTCCCACGGTAGCAATGAACGTGTTGGCGGTGGTGATCACCTCATCGCCGTGACCGATGTCGAGTGCCTTGAGCGGCAGCTTGAGCGCGTCGGTCCCCGAACCGCAGCCGATCGCGTGTCGCGTGCCGATGACGTCGGCGAAGCGCCGCTCGAACTCGCCCACGGGCTTGCCCAGGGTGAAGTCGCCGGTCGGCACGAAGCGCCGCAGTTCCTCGAGGATTTCGCTCGGGTCGGCGAACTGCTGCGGCAGGTAGGAGTAGCGAACTTTGAACATGGGCCTCTCATGCGCTCGTCAGTGAGGCCCGTTGCTCCGTCTTCGGGTGGGCCATGAATTTCGCGACGGCGGCGGCAATGCCTTCCGCGTCGAGACCGTAGTGCTTGATGAGCCCGTCCTGTGAGCCGTAGTTGTGCGTGAAGCGGTCGGGCAGACCGAGTCTCAGAACCGGCTTGTCGAACACGCCGCTGTCGGACAGGCCTTCGAGGACGGCGCTCCCCAGACCGCCGATGCGCGTGTGCTCTTCGATGGTGACGACGGCGTCGACGCCGCTCGCGAGATCGAGCAGGGTCGCCGTGTCGAGCGGTTTGACGGTCGGAAAATGCACGACGCCACAGGCAATGCCGCACTCGGCGAGCAGCTTGGTTGCGCCCAGCACGTGATAGACCATGATCCCGGTGGTCGCCAGCAGCACGCGGCCGGGATCGCGCTTGACGATCGCCTTGCCGATGGTGAAGCCTTCCTGGGCTCGGGACGTGATGGGATCACCGCCCTTGCCGAGGCGAATGTAGATCGGCCTGGGCCATTCCGGCGTCTGTTCCATGAAGCGGCGCATCTCGTCGCCGTCGGTGGGGCATACGATGGTCATGTTCGGCAGGGCGCGCATGATGGCGATGTCCTCCACGGCCGTGTGCGTGGGCCCGAGCGGGGCGTAGACGACGCCCCCGCCATTGGCGATCAGCCGCACCGGCAGCTCGTGCAAGCACACATCGACCGCCACCTGCTCGTAGCAGCGGCGCGTGAGGAACGTGGCGATGGTGTTGACGTACGGGATGTAACCTTCCATCGCCAGGCCGGCCGACATGCCCACGACATGCGCCTCCGATATCCCCTCGATGAAGAAGCGGTCTGGAGACTCCTTGGCCATGGCGTCGAGGGTGCCCGAGCCCGGATCGGAGCCGATGTAAAGCACGCGTTCGTCGCGCTTGGCGAGTGCGTGCACCATATCGAGACAGGTCTTGCGCATCTCATGCTTCCCCTAGAACCAGGCGGATGGCAGCCAGCTCGCCGGACGTGAGCTTGTTCTTGTGATGCCAGTCGGCATTGTTCTCGGCATCCGGTACCCCCTTGCCCTTCGTCGTGTGACACACCAGCGCGCTCGGGCTGCCCGTCCTGTAGGGCACGGCGCGCAAGGCCTCTCGCAACGCGCCCACGTCGTGGCCATCGACTTCGCGGGTGGCAAAGCCGAAGCTGCGCCACTTGTCCACCAGGGGCTCGAGGTCCTGCACGACCGAGGTTGGACCGTAGGACTGATACTTGTTGTAGTCGATGATGGCAGTCAGGCTGTCCAGCCCGTGCTTGCCCGCGCCCAGCGCCCCCTCCCACACCGAGCCCTCGTTGAGCTCCCCGTCTCCCATCACGACGAACACACGCGAGGAACGCTTGCGCATGCGCAGTGCGATGGCCTGCCCGATGCCTATCGACAGGCCGTGCCCGAGGGCGCCCGTGGAGGCCTCGACGCCGGGGATCAAGCCGAATTCGGGATGACCGCCCAGTATGCTGTCGTGCTTGCAGAACGTGGCCAGCGTCTCGGCCGGGAAGAATCCCTTGTCGGCCAGGATCGCGTAGAGCGCCAGGCAGCCATGGCCCTTGCTGAGGATGCAACGGTCCCGGTCCGGCCAGCGCGGCTCCGCGGGGCGCACGTCGAGGATGTCGTCATAGAGCACGCGCATGATCTCGATCAGGGACATGGCCGGCCCGAGATGCCCACGCCCGGCCGCAACAATGGCTTCTACGACTGCGCGCCGAAGTGTCTTCGAGCGAGCGTCGAGCGGCGGCGATACCGACTGAAGCGTCGTCCTTGCTGCCTTCATGAGAGATGTCGAGCGAGCAACTCGCGCGCCTTTCCAAGTTGTCTTGCCTGCGCCGTGGTCCGAGCGGCGGTCTCCCCGGCAAGGGTTCGACGCACCCACCGCTCCGGCAGATACTCGTTCAGCAAGATGAGCGACCAAATCAAGACGATGGCGGGGAAGAAAAGATCGAGGCGATGGGCGAGGTGCTCGTCCTGGTCCTGCAGGGCGGTTTCCACGCGGGAGCGATAGCGACGGGCCAACTCCGCAGACAGCGCCGTGCCCGGATGCAGCATCACGTCGGCTACGGCCTTGGCGGGATCGTCCCACCCGAAGTATTCGAAATCGACAAAGGTCAGACCCCCATCGGGCCTGCGCACGGCATTGTGCAATCCGAAATCCGACGGACTCAAGGCGCACTTCGATCGCGCCAGCGGCTGCTCGAAGTCTATCCCGCCACGATCGCACCCCTTCCGCAACCGATCGGTGACGGCCGCGGCCCTGGGCCTGATCGTGCCCTCGAGGAAGCTCGCCAGATCAGAGCTCTTCGCCGCGACTTCGCCGATGCGGTGCAGGCGCTCCTGCAGCTGCCGGGCGACCATCTGCGCAGAGAAGCAGGAGGCAGAAGCTGCAGGTAGCGCCTCGGCACCCGGCCGGCCACGCAGCTCCTGCAACGCAACGAAGAAATCGGCCAGGCAATCGACCTCGGCCGGGCCAGCCTCCCCTGCAGGCGTGCCCGGCACCCATTCGTACGCGGCGCAGCGCCGTACCCGATCCTGGGCGAGGGGCCGGGGCACCTGGCGAACGCCGCAGCCCCACAAGAACGACAGGGCGGCAAACTCCTGTCCCAAACGATCGCGGGCGTCGTCTTGCTGCAAAGGGTAGAGCTTCAGCGCCGCCATGCCGCCGGAGCCTTCGAGCCGGAAAATTCGGTTGTTGCCGCCACCGCGCACCGGGGTTGCCGACGCGTTGCGCCAGCCGAGCAGCGTGGCGCCCGTGCTCGCGACATCATCCAGCGCGGGCGAGGGGCACATCATGCGAGGACCACCGCGGCAATGTCGCGCCAATGGGCGTACGCGTCAGGCCGAGGCGCCACCCTCCGAGCACCGTTCGTGAACAGGAATTTCTCAACGCCGGACGGAAACGCGGGGTCGTCGAGAACCTCGGGCAGATCGTCGATGAAATGCGTGCAGCCCAGCGCGGCGATGCGCGCAAGCTTGTCGGCGCGCGTGGCCTCGAAGACCACGGCGTCGGCCGGCAAACCGATACCTGCTTCCTGAAAGAATCCGCGAGCCGTCATCCAGTCGAGCGCCGCCTGCCGCAGATTCACGCGCGTCGCGTCGAAATGGCCATACGCCGTCTTGTGGCTCACGATCGACACCGGATATCCCTTGGCGCGACAGCCGCGCAAGAACGCCTCGACACCGTCGAACATGACGGCATCCATGATCGCGGTGCCGTAGACGTGGCCCTGCAAACGTTGCCAGGCGTGCTCCCCGTCAGGCAGCTCGCGAATGACGTCGCGTATCTGCTCCTTGCCTCCACCGAACCGCGGCGCGACGAGCCCAAGCCGCTTGGCCGCCGCGAGAAACACGGCATCGTAGTTTATGATGGTGTTGTCGAAATCGACCCCTATGCGCTTCTTGCCGGATGTGCCCATGCCGCGATCGCCACTGCTCGCCTAGAGCGAGATCGTTCCTGATGGAAGCACTGGGGCTTCCATCCAGGMACGTGAATCTCGCTCTAAGACTCAATAAGTAGAGCAGGATTCACGCTTCAGCCTCACGTTGCATTTGGGAGCAGGCGATTCAATCTGAAGCGATCCTGCTCTAGAGGTCTGCGCCAGCGGCTGACAACGCTATTCCGCAGACAGGCGATGCCCGGCGCTTGTGCAACCGCCGAGGCAGGATTGCTATCGGTTGAGCCAGCGCTTGGCGAAGCCGAGCAGGCCCTGGGGCAGGAAGATGACCATCAGGATGAAGACGACGCCCAGCGGAATGAGATAGGGGAACTCCGCAAGGTGGGGGATGTTCAGGTAGGACGCGAGATAAGGGAACAGGCGGGAGAGAAACTCGCGCATGGTCAGGAAAAAGGCGGCACCCAGGATCGGCCCCACCAGCGTGCCGATGCCGCCCAGGACGTTGAAAATCACCACCTCGCCCGAGATCAGGAAGAGCACGAAATCGGGCGCGGCAAATCGATTCTGGAAGGCGTAGAGCACGCCGGCGAGCCCGGCGAACAGCCCCGACAGCATCACCGCCACGATCTTGTAGCGCGCGACCGGATAGCCGATGGCGCGCGTGCGCGCCTCGTTCTCGCGGATCGACTGCAGCACCATGCCGAACGGCGACTGGGTGATGCGGCGTAAGATGAGATAGGACGCCGTCACGACGGCCAGCACGAACCAGTGCAGGGTCTCGGAGGTGAACGGTATCGTGTAGACGCCGGGAATGCCCAGTTGCGGACGACTGAAGTTGAGGCCGTTCTCGCCCCCGGTGATCTCTGTCAGCGTGAAGATGGCGACGTAGAAGATTTGCGAGAAGATCAAGGTGCTGATGGCGAAGTAGATGTCGCGCAGCCGGGTGGCAAAATAGGCCACGAACAGGGCCGCCCCGGCGGAGAGGGCAAGGCCGTAGAGGATCGCCAGCCAGAGGTTTGGCGGCTTGACCATGAGCAGCGCCGCAGCCGCGCCGTACAAGCCCAGACCGAAGAAGGCCGAGTGCCCGAACGACACCATGCCGGTGTAGCCGATCAGGATGTCGGAGGACATGGCGAGCAGTCCCCAGATCAGGATCTCCGTCAGGAACCGGCGCCAGAATTCGGGCAGCACCAGGGGCGCGATGATCAGCAAAACGATGATGATGCCGAAGCCGGTCCAGTAGACGGTGGCGTGGCGCTTGCTCGATGGGTTCATTTGGGTGTCGGGACGAAGAGGCCGGTGGGCCGGAACAGCAGGGTGACGATCAGAACGATGAAGGGAACGACGACCGCCAGCGCGGGACTGAGCGGCTGCCCGCCCACATAGATGTAGCCAACGAGGATGACCGCGTAGGCCTCCAGCAGGCTGACCAGGATGGAGGCGGCGATCGAGCCGCCAAGATTGCCCATGCCGCCGACCACGACGACGATGAAGGCCTTGAGCACCCAGTCGAGGCCCATGGCGTGATTGATGCCGATCAGCGGTCCGAACAGCACGCCGCTGGCCGCCGCCATGCCGGCGCCGATGGCGAACACGCCGGTGTGCACCCACGGCACGGGGATGCCCATGGCCTGGGCCATGAAGCGGTCTTGCGTGGTGGCGCGAATCCAGATGCCGTAGCGGCCGTACTTGAGGAACAAATAGAGCCCGCCGATGATGGCGGCCGACAGCACTGCGATCAGCACCCGATACCAGGGATACACGAGGTAGAAGAGCTCGAATTGCCCCGTGATGGGCTCCTGGATCTTGCGCGGCACCGGACCGAAGTGCCACAGCGCATAGTTCTGCAGCACCAGCGATATGCCGAAGGTGGCGAGGATCGTGGTCAGAGGATCGCGGCCGAGCAGCGGCCGCAAGGTCGTCACCTGCAGCGCGGCGCCCATCAGCGCCACGGTCAGCGTCGAGACCACCAGCGCGACCCAGAAGCTGCCCGATGTCACGAGCGCGACGGCGCCGATGTAGGCGCCCAGCATGAAGAGCTCGCCGTGGGCGAAGTTCACCACGTCCATGATGCCGAAGATCAGCGTGAGTCCCGAGGCGACCAGCGCCAGGATCATGCCGGTGACAATGCCGTTGACCGTCTGGATGGCGATGATGTCCCAGGGGATGTCGGCAAACATTCCCATGCCTCAGACTCCCAGGTACTGGTGGATGATGGGATCGTTCACTTTGAGCTCCGAGGCCACCGCGTGGTGGCGGACCACGCCTTTCTCCATGAAGTAGACCCGCTGGCTCGATGCGAGCGTGAGCGGCACGTTTTGCTCCACCAGCAGGATGGCGACACCTTCCTTGTGCAGTGCGTCGATGATCTCACTGATCTGCGAGACCATGCGCGGCATCAGCCCTTCCGTGGGCTCGTCCAGCAGGATGATCTTGGGCTCGAGCATCATGGCCCTGCCGATGGCCAGCATCTGTTGCTCGCCGCCCGACAGCGTGCCGCCTGCCTGGCTGCGCCGCTCGGCCAGCCGCGGGAAGTATTCGAACAGCTTGTCCAGCAACTCCTGCTTGCGCGCCTCGGTGACGCCCTGCCGGTCGAGGCCGGTGCGCAGGTTCTCCATGACGGTGAGGAGCTTGAAGATGCGCCGATCCTCGGGAACATAGGCGATGCCCAGCCGTGCGATCTTGTGGGCCGGCATGCCGGTGATCGCCTTGCCCTCGAATAGCACCTTGCCCTGGCTCGGGCTGACGAGGCCCATGATGGTCTTGAGGGTCGTGCTCTTGCCGACGCCGTTGCGCCCAAGCAGACCCACCACCTCGCCCCGTCCCACGGACAGGGACACGCCGTGCAGGATATGGCTCTTGCCGTAGAAGCTGTGCAGATCCTCGACGGTGACGAGGGATTCGGTGGGGGTCGCGTTTGAGGTCATGTCTTGAGGTAGACCTCCTGCACCCTGGGATTCTGTTGAATCTCCGCCGGCGTGCCCTCGGCCAGGATCTCGCCGTAGTGCAGCACGGTGATGCGCTGGGCCAGCTCCATCACCACCTGCATGTCGTGCTCGACAATGAGGATCGTCAGGTCCTTGGCGATGCGGCGCACCAGCTCCATGGTGTCATGGGTCTCAGACGCGCTCATTCCCGCGGTCGGCTCGTCGAGGCACAGGAGCTGCGGCTCGGTAGCCAGCGCGATGCCGATCTCGAGGTTGCGCTGCTCGCCGTGCGAGAGGTTGGCGGCGAGCTCGTCGGCTTTCTCGCCCAGGCCGACAGACTCGAGCACGGCTTGCGCCTTGTCGATGATGTCGTGGAAGTCGGCATGGTGGGTCAGCATGCTCCAGGCGTGCCGGCGCGACTGGGCGGCGATGCGCACGTTCTCCAGCGTCGTGGCATTGGGGAGGATGTTGGTGATCTGGTAGGACCGGGCGATGCCCTTCTGCGAGATGCGGTTGGGGGGCAGGCCGGCGATGTTCTGGCCGTTGAACAGAATTCGCCCGGACGTCGGGCCGATGACGCCGGTCAGGCAGTTGAAGAACGTGCTCTTGCCCGCCCCATTCGGCCCGATGATGGCGCGAATCTCGCCCTGCTCGACCGCGAAATCGACGCTGTTGAGCGCCATGAGCCCACCGAAGCGGACGGTCAGCGCTTCGGTACGCAGGACTGGTGCGCTTCCTCGGTCGACGCCGGCAGAGGAAGACGACTTGGGCGGAGGAGCAGCTGACACGTATGCGTACTTGCGAGCCTGGCGATTTGTTGGTTCGCGCCTCCCGGCCCGTAAAAGGCCGGGGGCGCCGCTGTGACGGACGGACTGGTTGGATCGCTCAGGCGAACTTGCAGGCCGCTGGATACGCCCCCTGCTCTTTCGAGATGGTCTCGAGGATGCGGTGCTTGCCGTCCTTGATGTCGAAGATGAACTCGCGCAGGAACGCCTGGTGGTCCTCCTTGCGGAGCACCTTGTCGCCCTGCGGGAAGTCGTCGCCTTCCTTCATCTCCAGCCCCTCGAGTGCCTCGATCAGTTTCATGGTGTCTTCGCGGCCCTGGAACTTGGACTTCTCCATGCCGATCTTGAGGGCATTCATGGCCTCGTAGTTCGACTGCACGTAGCGGTCGGGCAGCGGTCCCGACGGATCGATCTGCTTGAGGCGCGCCACCGCATCGTCGAAGAATTTCTTGTGGTGCGGGGTGTTGAGCGGTGGGTCCATCACCGGCACGTAGCGATTGATGCCCACGAAGCCCTCGATCTTCTGGCCAAGCGCCGGCAGGTGGGTCGACTCGGCCATGGCACCGTCGCCGGCCAGCTTGTACTTCTTGGTGAGCCCGAGGTCGTAAGCCTGGTTGACGAACGTGACCGCGTTGGCACCGAAGAGAATGCCGAAGATGCCGTCGAAGTCCCCGGTGATCTTGGAAATGAACGGCGTCATGTCTGCGGTACCGAGCGGGATACCGGTGGTGCCTACGACATCGCCGCCATTCTTCTTGATTTGCTCGACGAAGGCGTCGCGGGTGGATTGCCCCCAGGCGTAATCGAGATAGGCGATGTGCCACTTCTTGCCCATCTTGCCGACCAGGTAGGGCGCGAACCCGACCGCCTGCGCGGGCGCGTAGTCGAAGGGCCGGAAGGTGTAGCGGCTGCACTTGCTGGTGGTGATCGTGGTGTCGAGGCACACGCTGACCATGTTGACGATCTTGGCCTCTTCGTACACCGGCATGCAAGCGAGGCACACGTTGGAGAGATATCCACCGACGTGAGCGTCGATCTTGTCCTCGACGACCAGCTTCTCGGCCTTGCGGCGGCCGACGTCGGGCTTGGATTCGTAATCTTGAATCAAGAGCTCGACGGGCCGGCCGTTGATGCCGCCCGACTTGTTGATGCGGTCGACGGCCATCTGCACGCCCACGAGCGCGGTCTTGCCGCCGGCAGCGGCCGAGCCGGACAGCGGCTGCAGGGTGCCGATCTTGAAGGGCTTGGCTTGGCCGAAGGCGGCCCGCCACGGCGCCGGCACCAGCATGGTGGCCCCGAGCGCGCCGGCGCCGTAGCCGATCAACCGGCGGCGCGTGACTTTTCCGCTGTACCAGGACGTATCGTTTGCATCCCTCGTCTTCTCGTTGTCAGACATTGTGAGTTTCTCCCTTCGGTCGTTTCCAACTGACGTCTCGGTCGCCGCCACGAGCGGTTGGCGGGTGGTCCAGCATCGCGCGTCCTGCGTTCTTTACAGTCTTTATAGACCGAGGGGACCTGTCCCAACAAGCGCAGCAACGCGCTGCGCAGGCACCTTTTCCGCACGGTGCCAAATACCTTGCCGCAATGCGAGCACCAGAGCGAGATTCACGTTCCTGGATGGAAGCCGAAGCGCTTCCATCAGAAACGATCTCGCTCTAGACAGATGCCGGCGTCTCCGCTGGTCGCCGGGCATCCTATCTGCCGCTGTGGAGTTGGCCGAAACGACGCTCAGCCAATCACCCCATTGGCCAAGCTTTAACGGTGCCTTAGCCATTCGGTTCCACGCGGGCGGTGACAAATATCGCAGGCGGCCTTGTGCCTGCAGAGCGGCCGTATCGCAACATCGTTTTTGCCCGCACCTCCGCGTCTGATAGGCTTCGGCCGCAAAGGCTGGCGGTATACCGCGACGCCGCTCGATGGCGCGGCCCTCCGCGGCTGCGGCGAAACAGGGAGGCTCGGTCATGGACTTCGGCGTAGCGACCTCGTCGCGCGGCGCGCTCGGTAATCGTGACGGCTACATCGCCGCTGCGGAACGCGCCGAGCGGCTGGGCTTCGGCTTCATCAGCGTCAACGATCATGTGGTCGTGCCACGCGACATCGCTTCCCGCTACCCCTACAGCGAATCGGGAGAATGGGCGGGGCGCACAGCCGGCGAGTGCCTCGACCAGCTTTCCACGCTGGCCTTTCTCGCCGGCCGCACCGAGCGTCTGCGGTTGCTGACCTCGGTCATGGTGGTGCCGCAGCGCCATCCGGTGCTGACCGCCAAGATGCTTGCAACCATCGACATCCTCTGTGGCGGGAGACTGATCGTGGGTTGCGGCGTCGGCTGGCTGCAGAAGGAGTTCGAGGCGCTCGGCGCCCCGCCCTACGCCGAGCGCGGGCGCGCCACCGACGAGTTCCTCGACGCCTTCAAGGTGCTCTGGACCGAGGATGCTCCGAAGCTGCAGGCAAAGCACGTCAGCTTCGACAACATCATCTTTGCGCCCAAGCCGGTGACCAAGCCGCATCCACCCATCTGGATCGGCGGCGAGAGCCCCCAGGCGCTCAAGCGGACGGTGCGCGCAGGCAACGGCTGGTATCCGGCCTCCAACAATCCCCAGCACCGTCTCGATACGCCCGAGCGGCTAGGCAAAGGGGTGAGCGAGCTCAGACGCCTCGCCGAGGCCGGGGGTCGCGATCCCCAGACCATCGATGTGGGTTATCTGGTGCTCTGGCCCGTGGACTGGACCGCGCAGAAGTCCGTCGACGGCGGACGGCGCTTGCTCACGGGCCTCTCCGAGGACATGGCAGCGGACATCGCCGCGCTGGAGCGCGCGGGCGTGCGTCACCTCTGCCTGACGTTCCAGACGGCCAGTCTCCCCGAGACGCTGGAGCGCATGCAGCGCTTCGCCGAGGAGGTCATGCCGCTGGCACGGTAAGGTCGTGCCGCGATCTCCGCCCTGGTTGAGCTTGTCGGAAGACGGCGCGCGCATTGCCGTGGTTCGACGATGTAGGGTGAAGGTCGTCCGCCGCTCGGATCGGCAATTGACTCGATGACGCCTCCCAACCCACAGTCATCGGCATGTTATTCCCTGACTTCACGCTGGAGCACATTGTGGTCGCTGGCGGGAGCATCCGCCTGCGGCGCGGGGGCTCCGGTCCACCCCTGCTCCTGCTGCACGGCAACCCGCAGACGCACGTCATGTGGCACGCCGTGGCACCGGCGCTCACCGAACGCTTCACGGTGATCTGCCCGGACCTGCGCGGCTATGGCGGCTCCTTCAAGCCCGAGGCCACGGCGACCCACGCGCCCTACGCCAAGACGGAGATGGCGCGCGACATGGTGGAGGTGATGGAGCGCCTCGGCCATCGCCGCTTCCTGGTCGGCAGCCACGACCGCGGCGCGCGCGTGGCACACCGGCTCGCGATCGACTTCCCTGATCGGGTTGAGAAGCTCGCCGTGCTCGACATCGTACCCACCATCGAGCACTTCGAGCGCGCCGATATGGCCTTCGCGCTTGCCTACTATCATTGGTTCTGGTTCGCCCAGCCGCATCCTTTCCCGGAAACCCTCATCAATGCTGCGCCCGAGGCCTGGTTCACCGCGCACACCTCGCGCGAGCCGAAGCCCTCCACGTTCTTCCACCCCGAGGCGATGGCCGATTACCTGGCAGCCGTGCGCACGCCCGAGATGATCCGCGGCATGTGCGAGGACTACCGCGCCGCCGCCAGCATCGATCTGGAGCACGACCGCGCCAGCCGCATCGCGGGCACCAAGGTGCAATGCCCCCTGCTGGTGCTGTGGGGCTCCAAGGGCAAGATCGGCCAGTGGTACGACGCGCCCGCGATCTGGCAGCAGTACTGCTCCGGCCCGGTGACCGGCGGCGCCGTCGACAGCGGCCACTACCTGGCCGAGGAGGCGCCGCAGGCGGTGGTGGAGCGGTTCCTCGAGTTCTTCTCCTGATCGGCCACCGCGCTCAAATGCGCTTGGCCACCTCGTCCAGCATGACCTCGGTGGCGCCGCCGCCGATCGACTGGACGCGGGCGTCGCGGGCCATGCGTTCGATTGTGCTCTCGCGCATGTAGCCCGTGCCGCCGTGGAACTGCAGGCAGTCGTACATCACCTGGTTGACCAGCGTGCCAGCCAGCGCCTTGAGCATCGACACCTCTTTCACCACGTTCTCGTTGCGCGTGTCGCGCCAGGCGGTGTTGAAGAGCAGGGCGCGCGCCGCCTCGACCTCGGCCAGGCGCATGGAAAGCCGCTGCCGGATCACCTGCTTGTCCCACAACGGTGCCCCGAACGCGCGCCGCTGCTTGACCCAGTCGAGCGTCACCTCGATCGCCTTCGCAGCCTCGCCCAGCGCCTGCGCGGAGAGCACGATGCGCTCGTTCTGCAGGTTCTTGACGAGCGCGTAGAAGCCCTGCCCCTCCTCGCCCAAGAGGTTCTCGTCCGGCACGAAACAGTCCTCGAACACCAGCTCCGCCGTGTCGCTGGAGAGCCAGCCATGCTTCTTCAGCGCGCGGGCGACGCGGAAACCGGGAGCGCCTTTCTCGACCGCGAACATCGTGATCTGCCGGTTGCGGCTGGTGTCACCGGTCTTGGCGGCAACGAAGCAAAGATCGCCGTGCACGCCGTTGGTGATGAACATCTTGGCGCCGTTCAGCACGTAGCCGCCGGCGACTTTCCGCGCAGCTGTACGCATGGAGGCCAGATCCGAGCCGGCGTCGGCCTCCGTCATGGCCACAGCGGTGATCTTTCGGCCCGCCGTGATGTCCGGCATCCAGCGCTGCAGCTGCTCTCTGCTGCCGGCGTGATAGAGATGGGGCGAAGCCATGTCGGTGTGCACCAGCACCGTGACGGCGAACCCGCCGTAGGTGGAGCGACCAAGCTCCTCCGCCAGCACGGCATTGGCGAGCGTATCGAGGCCCGCACCACCGTATTCGGGGGCGTAGCGCATGCCGAACAGGCCGAGCGCCCCCATCTCACGCAGGGTCTCGCGCGGCACATAGCCTTGCTCTTCCCAGGCGTCCCCGAACGGCAGCACACGATCGGCAATGAATCGCCGGATCGTGCGGCGCAGCATCGTGTGCTCTTCGCCGAAGTAGGGGAAACTGTCGGTCCCGATGGGTTCGGTCATTCCTTGTCATACCGGGGCTTGTCGACGGTATCTACCAATAGCGATCGCCTTCGCCGGGCCAGGCAAGGGCCGGGATGCCATCAAATCACGCCCTTCTCGCGCAGCCCCGCAATCGCCTTCTGGTCGTAGCCGAGCTTGGCGAGGATCTGGTCGGTATGCTCGCCCAGGGTAGGTGCGCGGCGGCGGATGGAGCCAGGCGTGCCCGACAGCCACACGGGCGCCTTGGCGATCGGCGCAGGCTTCGGTGCGCCCGGGAACTCGGTCGGCTGGAAGAAGCCCATGGCCTGGATGTGGGGATCGTCCAGCGTCTGCTGCGGCTTGAGCACAGGCCCCGAGGGAATGCGCGCCTTGGCCAGGATCTCCAGCGCCTCCGTCGTCGTGCGCTCGGCGCACCAGCGGCTCATGCGTTCGCTGATCACTGCGCCGTTGTCGCCGCGCGAGATGTCGTCCTTGAAGCGCGTGTCCGTCAGCCAGTGCTCCTCGCCCATCAGGTTGGCCCAGCGCTTGTAGAGCGGCTCGCCGATCACCTGTGCCAGGATCCACCCGTCCCGCGTGCGGAAGATGTCGACCGGGGCCGCCGTCTGGCCGCGATTTCCCGTCGGCACGCGGTTGGGCGCGATCACGGCCTGCTCGATCAGCAGCGCATTGCCGAAGGTGACGGCGGTGGCGAGCAGCGCACCCTCCACCAACTGACCCTTGCCCGTGACCTTGCGCGCCATCAGCGCCGCCATGGTGCCGAAAGCGCAGTGCAGCGCCGTGCCGAAGTCGACCCAGGGCACCTGCGCGCGATAGGGCTGGTCCTCGGTGCCCGTCATGTACACCGCCCCCGACATGACCTGGCCGATACCGTCGAAGCCCACCCGCTCGCTGTAGGGGCCACCGCGGCCGTAGGCGGTAACAGTGGTCAGGATGATGTCCGGCTTCACGGCCGACAGGCTCGCATAGTCGAGCTTCATCGCCTCGAGCGTCTGCGGCGGGAGGTTGGCAACGACCACGTCGGCAGTGCCGACCAGCTTGCGCACGATCTCCTGCCCCTCGGGCAGCATCGGATCGAGCGTCAGCCCCAGCTTGTTGCGGTTCATCTGCAGGAAGAGCGCACCCTCGCCGGTCGTCGCGACCGGGGCCTGATAGCGATCCTCGCTACCCTGGCGCTTCTCGATGCGGATCACCTCGGCGCCGTGCTCGGCCAGCAGCGCGGCGCAATAGGGGCCGGCAATGTACCGGCCGAAATCGAGCACCCGGATGCCTTCGAGCACGCCCGCCATTTGCCCTCTCCTCGCTCCGATACGCTCAGCCCGGCAGCGCCATCGACATCGTCACCGCTCCCACGCGCTTGGGCAGGTTGGTGATGTCGGTGCTGATGACGCGGTGTCCACCAGTCAGGATCGAGGCGAGGATCAGAATTCCCACGGCCTGCCAGAAGGTGATCTCTTTGAGGCCGAAGACGGCAGGCACCGTGTGATTCCAGATCCAGCGGAATACAAGGACAAAGACGACGAACGAAACCACAACGATGGCTACGGTCACAGCCGTGGTCATAATCGGATCCATGGCTCTTTTTTCCCTCCTCGTTCAGCTCCGGCGCCACACCCCGCCAGTCCCGACGTCACAGGTTTTGCAATAGTACACAAGCGCTTGGCAACCGACGTTGCCTGCGAGGCACGCTATCACGCGGAAGAGCCATGGTGCAGTGCAGAACGTGCAATGCCGTTCATCCGATGGCGCTGTTGTTGTGGCAGCCGACGCGCAAACACGCTAACGTCCGAATCGGCAGCCGCCCGAGGCGCCCAGCATCACGGGCCGCCTGGCGCACGGGCGCTCAAACAAGCTCGCGGCCCAACGGGGAAGGACAAACCATGGCGCCTGAAACCATCATCATCTGGCTCGTTATCGGTGCTATTGCCGGCTGGCTCGCCGGTCAAATCGTGTCGGGCGGCGGCTTCGGACTGGTCGGCGACATCGTGGTCGGCATCATCGGCGCGGTGGTCGCCGGCTGGCTCTTGCCGCGCGTCGGCCTTTACATCGGCGGCGGCTTCATCGCCGAGATCATCAACGCCGTGATCGGTGCGGTTATCCTCTTGATTGTCGTACGTCTGGTCAAGCGCTGACGCCGCATCAAGACGTGAATTGGCGGGGCGGGGCTCGACGCGAGCTGCCGCCCCGTTTTTGTCTTGTATTGCGTGGAAAAGTCGTCTCCCGACGTCGCTTGTGGCGGATCGATCCCCAGGTCCTTGCATATTTTCTTGCCAGTATGTCGCTGATCTCACTATGCCGCGGCACGGCCGACCGCTTCTTCTGTCGCGGATTGTGCCACCACGAATGTCGGCTGCCCTCACGCAGTTGCGCACAGCCCTGACGCACGCAAGTGCTGCACGAGCTTCTTGCGCTTCATACAGCGATCTTCACTTCCGCGTCGTCATCGCCGGCCGCCGAGCGGGCGTCCTGTGACGGTTCATCTGCAAGGCCTCGCGCAGCGCCACCTTGGGGCTGTCGAGCAGCTTGTCACGCGAGCGTTCCTGGCAATTGACCCCCGGAACCTCTTCGATCCAGCCTATCCACCAGCTGGCATCTTGCTTGATGACCGTAGTGTATTCGGCAACAACGGCGTGTGGCTACGTTGGTCGACATGAGTTTCTGTCCTGCTCGCTCGCTACCCCGGCCGCACTTGCCCCGTCCCGCGCACCACATACTTGAACGTGGTGAGCTGCTCCACGCCGACGGGCCCGCGGGCGTGCAGCCGCCCGGTGGCGATGCCGATCTCGGCGCCCATGCCGAACTCGCCGCCGTCGGCGAACTGGGTCGACGCATTGTGCAGGACGATGGCGCTGTCAAGGCGCGTGAGGAAGCGCTCGGCCGTGTCCTTGTCGTTGGCGATTATGCAATCGGTGTGCTGCGACCCATACTTGCGGATGTGATCGAGAGCAGCATCGACGCCATCGACCATCTTCACCGCGATGATGGCGTCGAGATACTCGGTCGACCAGTCCTGCTCGCTGGCGCGCTTGACGCCCGCGTTGGCTTTCTGCGCCGTCGCATCGCCGCGCACCTCGCAACCGGCCTCGATCAGCGCCTCGATCAGCGCCGGCAGATAGCCGGCGGGCACCTTGGTATCGACCAGCAGGGTCTCGGTGGCGCCACACACGCCCGTGCGCCGCATCTTGGCGTTGACGACGATCGCCTTCGCCATGGCGAGATCGGCGCTTCGGTCCACGTAGGTGTGGCAGATGCCCTCCAGGTGCGCGAACACCGGCACGCGCGCGTCCTCCTGCACGCGCGCCACCAGGCTCTTGCCCCCACGCGGGACGATCACGTCGATGGCGCCGTCGAGGCCCTTGAGCATCAAGCCGACGGCCTCGCGATCGGTGGTCGGCACAAGCTGGATGGCGGCATCTGGCAGGCCTGCCGCGCGCAGGCCGCGCGCAAGGCAGACCTGGATGGCGCGGCTCGAGTTGTGGCTTTCCGAGCCACCCCGGAGGATTGCCGCATTGCCGGACTTGAGGCACAGCGCGCCCGCATCGGCCGTCACGTTCGGTCGGCTCTCGTAGATGATGCCGATCACGCCCAGCGGCACGCGCATGCGCTCGATCGTGAGCCCGTTCGGCCGCGTCCACTGGGCGATCACACTGCCGACGGGATCGGCCAGCGCCGCGACCTCCTCCAGCCCCTTGGCCATGGCCTCGACGCGCCTGGGGTCCAGTGCGAGGCGGTCGAGGAACGCCGCCGTGGCACGGCCCTCTCCGACAGCCGCCAGATCGCGCGCGTTGGCGTCGAGGATCGCCGCCACTTGGGCACGCATTTCACCCGCCGCCGCCACCAGTGCGGCATTCTTGGCCTTGGTCGAGGCTAGCGCCAGCTCGTGGGCGGCAGCGCGGGCCTGACGGCCGAGCGCCGCCATCACGTCGGCAACGCTTTCCGGTGCTGACCGCCTCTGGCGCAGCGGGCGAGATGCGCTCTTGGAACGCGTCGGAGACGCGCTGCCAGCGTGCGGCGGAGCCGTGCTTCCGCGCTGAGCGACAATTTTTGCCATCTGCTCTATCTCACGAGACTGCCGCGGAAGGCGATCGCGCCCGCGGCCGCCAGCTCGAGCACCTCTTTAAGCCCCGCTCAGCCCCGGCTCAACACCATATCGTCACGGTGGACCAGGGCGGCCCGGCCGGCAAAGCCCAGAATGGCGGCGATCTCGCTCGTCTTCTTGCCGATGATGCGCGCCGCGTCCTCCTGCGCGTAAGCGACGAGGCCGCGGCCGAGCTCGCGGCCGTCGGCGGCACGGATGACGACAGCGTCGCCGCGCTCGAATGCTCCACCCACCTTCTTCACGCCGGCCGGCAGCAGGCTCTTGCCCGAGAACAGCGCCCGCTCGGCCCCGGCATCGACCTCGACGAAACCCTTGGGCTCGAGCTGGCCGGCGATCCAGCGCTTGCGCGCGGTCACGGGATCGGAAGGCGCCAGCAGCCACGTGCAGGGTGCGCCCGCCTCCAGCGCCCGCAAGGGATGCTCGACCTTACCCGAGGTGATGACCATGTGCGTGCCCGAAGCCAACGCGATCTTCCCCGCCTCGATCTTGGTCACCATGCCACCGCGCGAAAGCTCGTTGCCCGCCCCGCCTGCCATCGCCTCGATCTCGGGCGTGATCTGGCGCACCTCGGGGATGAGCCGCGCGTCGCTGCCGCTGCCGGGCGGCGCGGTGTAGAGGCCGTCGACGTCGGAGAGCAGCACCAGACAGTCGGCGCTCATCATACTGGCGACTCTGGCCGAGAGGCGGTCGTTGTCGCCGTAGCGGATCTCGGCGGTCGCTACTGTGTCGTTCTCGTTGACGACGGGCACGGCGCGCTCGGCCAGCAGCGTGTCTATCGTCTGGCGGGCGTTGAGATAGCGGCGCCGCTCCTCGGTATCGCCGAGCGTGAGGAGGATTTGCGCAGCAGCGAGCCCGCGCGCCTTGAACACGGCCTGATAGGCGCCGGCCAGGGAGATCTGCCCGACGGCGGCCGCCGCCTGCGACTTCTCGAGTTCGAGCGTCCCCTTGGCAAAGCCCAGAACGTGCCGGCCGAGCGCGATGGCGCCGGAGGAGACGATGACCACCTGCCGGCCCGCCGCGACCAACGCGGCAACGTCGTCGGCAAGCGTGGCGAGCCAGGCGGATTTCAGCTCACCGCTCGCGCGATCGACCAGCAGGCTCGAGCCGATCTTGACGACGATGCGGCGCGCCTTGGTCCACTCGGGACGCGCATGCGCGGAGCCATGCGATTTGGCCGGAGCTGCCATTGGATGCTGCTGTCTCGCTGCAGGGCGACATTCTGCTCGAGTCCTAGCAGGAATCGCCCTAAAACCTAAGCGCTTGGCATTGCTAGGCTAACGCATGCTCTATCCCAACCCTCGGCGCAGCTCGGGCAACCGTTCGATCGGCACATCAGCCATCTGCAGCTGCCAGTACCGAATCCCCACGGGACCGTCATCGAAGGGTCACGCACCTGTTGCTACAATGCTGCTTGAATTGTTGTAGTCTCAGCGTTGGTCAACAACGTGCAGCGTCGAGGTGAAATGAACGAAGAGCAAGTCGTCGCATCGCTGGGCGCCCTCGCTCACGCAAGCCGGCTGCGGATCTTCCGCTTGCTGGTGAAGCGGGGGCCGTCGGGCATGCCGGCCGGCGCGATCGCCGGTCGCGTCGGCATGAGCGCGACCAATACGTCGTTTCACCTCAAGGAGCTCGATCGAGCGGGGTTGCTGCGTTCGACACGCCAGGGCCGCTTTGTGCGCTATGCCATCGACGTGGAAGGCATGCGCAAGCTTCTCACCTACCTCACCGAGGATTGTTGCCAGGGCCGGCCCGAGCTCTGCGGCGCCGTCGTCGCGGAAACGTCCCGCCTGTGCCGCGCCAACAAGGGAGCGAGCAAATGAGCCATGAGTTCAACGTCTTGTTCCTGTGCACTCACAATTCGGCCCGATCGATCATCGCCGAATGCGTGATGAACCGGATCGGCCGGGGAAAGTTCAAGGCGTACAGCGCCGGCAGCCAGCCGAGCGGCAGGGTCCATCCGATGGCGCTCGCTCTCCTCCAGCGTCTCCACTACGACACGAAAGGCCTGCGCTCGAAATCGTGGGAGGAGTTCACCGCGCCGGAAGCACCCGCGCTCGATTTCGTGTTCACGGTCTGCGACGATGCGGCCAACGAGGTTTGCCCCGTGTGGCCCGGGCAGCCCGTGACCGCGCACTGGGGTCTTCCCGACCCCTCCGTGGCCACCGGCAACGAGGCCGAACGAGCTATTGCCTTCGCAGATGCCCACCGGATGCTCAGTCAGCGCATCGGCATCTTCGTCAGTCTCCCGCTCAGCTCGCTCGACAAGCTCTCCTTGCAAAGGCGGCTCGACGAGATCGGCCACGCCAAATCGGGACAATCCTCGCAGAAGGCGTAACATCCATGCAGAGCACCACCAAGGGACAGCGGCTCGGCGCCGAGTTCCTGGGCACAGCTTTTCTCCTGGCCACGGTGATCGGCTCGGGCATCATGGGGGAGCGGTTGGCCGGCGGAAACGTGGCGATCGCCCTGCTGGGGAACACCATCCCGACCGGAGCGATCCTCGTTGTGCTCATCACCATGCTCGGACCCATCTCGGGCGCGCACTTCAACCCCGCGGTAACCGGGGTGTTCCTGCTGAAGAAGGAGATCGACGCTGCGGAGGCGGGCGCTTACGTCGTGGTCCAGGTGCTCGGGGCCGTGGTGGGCGTGCTCGCCGCCCATCTCATGTTCGGCGAAGCGGTGCTGCAAGTCTCGGGGAAGGTGCGGGCCGGGCCCTCGCAGTGGTTCTCCGAATGGGTGGCGGCCTTCGGCCTGGTCGTCACTATCCTGCTCACGCTGAGGGCCAACCGCGGTGCTGTGCCCGCGGCAGTCGGCCTCTACATCACCGCAGCCTATTGGTTCACGGCCTCCACATCCTTTGCCAATCCAGCCGTGACGATTGCCCGCTCGCTGTCCGACACATTCGCCGGCATCCGCCCGGCGGACGTGGCGCCGTTCGTGATCGCCCAGCTCGTCGGTGCAGTGTCGGCGCTCTATGTCTGTCGCTGGCTGGGCGCCGCCAAGGCCGAAGGCAAGAGCGGATGCGGTTGCGGCTGATACCGCGCCAATGTCGACTTTGCTGCAGGCGGTCGATCGCGCCTTCACTGGTCCCAGGTTATGAAAGGCTTGCCGCTCGGCTGCGACGGCTGCACCGGCCGCGGGCGCGGCGGTGGCGACGGCCTTCTGGCGACCCGCTCTTTCGCCTCCTCCTCGCGGACTTCCTTGGCCGCGCGCTCGGCTGCATCCTTGGCGCCCTGCTGCTCTTTCGCCAGCTGCTGGCGGGCCTGCTGGACCGCGAGCTCGGCCGCCTCCCTGGCTGAGCGCTCCGCGGACAACTGCTCTTGCACGGCGTCGCTGGCACGCTCGGCCAGGCTCAGCCGCTCGCGCGCCTCCTGTGCGATATGCTGTGCCGTCTCGAGCGCGCTTCGCTCACGCGCCAGCTGCTGGCGCACCTCCTCCAAGGCCCGCTCGGTATCCGCACTGGCCAAGCGGCCGCTGGCCTCCTTGGCGGCGCGCTCCGCCGCTTCCTTCGCGGCACGCTCCTGGCCCAGCTGCTCCCGAACGCTGCGCGCAAGGCGTTCTGCTGCCTCCCGCGCCCCGCGCTCCCTGGCAAGCTGCTCCTTGAAATCCTTGACCGTTCGTTCGGCAGCCTCGCGCGCCAGCTGATCTTGCGGCGGGTGCGCAGCCGCTTCGGCCACGCTGGTGGACGCAGCAGTCCCCAAGTCGAAATAAGCCGCGTCAGTCACGCCCAGGGCCCATCCCACCACCATTGCGGACGCGATGATGACGACCACCAACCCAGCCGCGACGGCGAGCCGTCGCAGCCCTCCGCGCAGGCCGGCCGAGTACCGGTTCGATCCGCCGGCACGCGCGGCACGCCGCTTCCACGGATCGTAGGTGCCGAAATTCCAAACGTGCCCTTCGAGGTCGCGGCAGGAGTATCCGCGCCCGTTGCTGTCCGCATCCTCGATGTCGAGCACGATCTCGGCGCCGGCTGCCTTGGCTCGGGCGCAGTGGGCGACGGCATCGGCAACGAAGAGATAGCAGATCTGCGTCTCGGCCCCGCCGGTGTCCGCCGGCTGGGTCATGAACTTGTCGAGGCCCGAGTCCTCGACCGGACCCAGCATGATCATGCCGTTGCCGAAGGTGAGCTCGGCGTAGCGCACGGCGCCGCTATCGCCGCTCACCACGTGGTGCTTCTCGAACCCGAATGCGTTGCAGAGCCAATCGATCGCCGCGGCTACATCACGGTAGCGCAACGTCGGGACGACCGTTCCTCCGGGCTCACTGACGTTGGCGTGCATCCCAAATTCCAGGCTGCTCAGCGGCGGAGCAGGACTTGATTCCGCATTTTCGAACCTCAGCGCGCTCCGTTTGCATTCGATGACTAATTGGTGAAGACTTCCTTTCCATTTGATCCAATCCTCATGAAAGTCGAAGAAAAACGAGTGCGGCGCGCCTGCTGCCGCACGCACGCCGCACACTATCGGATAAAGGACCGCTAAGCTGGAACGCGGACGTCGATCGGGATCAGGAGCCTGACGGCCACGTCTCGCGATAACGCATGAGGATGCCATCGCTGAGCGGCGGAAGATCGGCTATCGCCGCCGCATCGTCCGCTGTTTGCGCCGCACCACGTTGGTCGGACTGCAAAGCCTGGTCGGTGGCAGCGGGACTGGAGGACGGCATCGGCGAGATCCAGGGGAACGACTGGACGCTGCCCATTGCGGTCCGGTCGGCCATGACCAGGATGGTCGCTGCGGTAAGCAGCACGAGGATGCACGCCGCGATCTTGGCCGCCATATGCCGGCTCGAGCGAACCGGCCTCGGGGCCCTAGTCGCAAGCTCGCCTTTTTGCTTCTTTTGCCGCGTGTGGAAGTTGATGACTGCCGCCTCGGCAGGGGCGGCTGCCGGCGTGGCAGGGCCGTCGCTGATCGGCACGCGATCAGCCGCGGAGATACCTGTACCCGCCAGTTGGGTCGACTCGACCGACGAATGCCGCGCAGCATCGAGGATGGAGGCATCACCCAGCTGCTCGGCGGCCGCGGTCTCGGTAGCGGCAGACTTGTCGGCCGTCGAGGCTACCTCTGCCTCGGGGCATTGGCTGGTGGCGTCGGCGTGCTCGATATCGATCGCCGCGATTGGGGTCAAATCGTGCGAGATCGGCTGTGTGTGATCGCAGGTATCCTGCTCCACCTCGGCCGGCGCCTGCGCGGTCGCGTCTGCGATCGGTTGCTCCGGTGCAGCGAAGCCGACGATCGCCGATGGCTCCAGGAACTCGCCCGTTGCATCTTGGCCGGTCCTCGGCTCGGAAGCGGCTTCCGCATCCTCGACCATGCCATGGCCTTCGCGCATCGATGCGCCGCCCGTCAGGGGATCGGACAGGACCGGCGACAATTCCTGCGCCGGTGGTGCTGCAGTCGCCTCGGCTCGCTGCATCGCCATTGCTTGGCCGGCAAGCTCAGCCAGGATGGCATCGATCTCCGCCCGCAGCGCGAGCAACCTCTTCGTCAATCTTTCGAAGTTCGACTCCGATGGCGTCAGCGCAAAAGCGCCATGTGCGACGTTACTCATCTGTGCAACCCTTCGACCAACCGCTGAACCTCATGATCCTTTATCTGATGAGGGTCACCAGACCGTTAACACCGGTGCCAATTCCGTCTTATTTGCGAAGGGATTAGCCGAGATCGTTCGAAGGGCGCTGCAACATGGGTTGCCACGGCGGGCCACAATGCGCGCGGCCGTTGGCGCCCTCTCGACCCTGCGCCTTCACGGCTGCCAGGGGCGACGCTCCGCCACCGTGTCGGCGCCGCGTTCCTTTGCCACCGAACGCTCGATCTCGCGGGCTAGGGCAGCGAGGGCCTCCTTCATGCCGCGACCGGAAACGGCTGAGAGCAGCAGCGGCTTCTTGCGCGAGACGGCCTTGAGCGCAGCCGCCTTGGCGGCGAGGCTGGCATCGTCCAGGGCGTCGCACTTGGAGAGCGCAACGATCTCTTTCTTCTTCACCAGCTCGGCGCCGTAGGCCTTGAGCTCCGCGCGCACGATCCGATAGGCGTCGGCGATGTCCTCGGTCGTGGCGTCGACGAGGTGCAGCAGCACGCGACAGCGTTCGACATGGCCGAGAAACCGGGTGCCGAGCCCGGCGCCCTCGTGCGCGCCTTCGATCAGGCCCGGGATGTCGGCCAGCACAAAATCGCGGGATGGAGCTTGGACCACCCCGAGATTGGGGTGCAGCGTCGTGAAGGGATAGTCGGCAATCTTCGGCTTGGCCGCGCTCACCGCCGCCAGGAGGGTGGACTTACCGGCATTCGGCAGGCCGATGATACCGGCGTCCGCGATCAGTTTGAGCCGCAACCAGATGGTCAGCTCCTCGCCGAGTTGGCCCGGGTTGGCGTGGCGCGGCGCTTGGTTGGTCGAGGATTTGAAATGCGCGTTGCCGAACCCCCCGTTGCCGCCCTTGGCGATGCGCGCCCGGTCTCCCGGCCCCATCAGGCGGGCAAGTAGCGTCTCCTGGTCCTCGGCCAGCACCTCCGTGCCGGGCGGCACCTTGATCACCACGTCCTCGGCCGACGCCCCGGTGCGGTTCTTACCCATGCCGCCGCCACCGCTCTTGGCCTTGAAATGCTGACGGAAGCGATAGTCGATCAGCGTGTTGAGATTGGCGACGCACTCCACCCATACGTCGCCGCCCTTGCCGCCATCACCGCCGTCGGGCCCTCCGAACTCGATGAACTTCTCGCGCCGGAACGAGACGCAGCCCGACCCGCCGTCGCCGGACGTCACGTAGATCTTGGCCTGGTCGAGGAACTTCATCTTGCGCGTGCCTCGAAGGTGTCGCGGGTCAGCAAGGTGCTGGCGTGCGGCTGACCTCGTCTATGGACCGAGATCAAAGGATGCCACAAAGGCCGAGCCAGGCGCGCCAGCGTGCCGGCTGGCGGGCGGTCGGCAATTCCGAGCTCGGCTCTCCCATCAGGGCCTGCTGCCGCTCAAGCCAATAGGTGACCACCTCCACCTCCTGCCGGCGCGCGGCGCAGGCAATGCGGCCGCGGCCTACGGGCTCGAAGCCGAGCTTGGCAAGCACCCGCGCGGAAGCCAGGTTGTCCACAAAGTGCGCGGAAGAGAAGGCCGGCAGCCGCGGATTGGCGAAACCGTAGCGCACCACGATGCGGCTGGCTTCCGTCGCAAACCCGTGCCCCCACCACTGCCGCCCGATCCAGAATCCGAGCTCGGCGATCCCAGACGGTCGGCGGTAATAGCCCACGCCGCCGATGAGCCGGCCCTCCCGCTCGATGCCGAAACGCACCTCGCCCCGCGCCGGCTTGAGCCAACCCGCCGCTTGCGCCGGCGAAAAGGGATAGGGGATGTCGCTCGTCATGGAGGCAACGGCCCAGTCGCCGGAGAGGCGTGCGAACTCTTCCGCGTCGGTGCCGCGGAAGGGGCGAAGGACAAGGCGTTCTGTCTCGAGCTTCGACATCCGTCATGCCCGCGCGACCGAAGAACTGCGCGACCAAGAGCAAGTGATCAGCCCGGTACTACGCCCTCCTGCCAAACCACCGCGGGCGTCTCTTCGACACGACGCAGGAGCGACCGACATTTGATACGATGCAGGAATGGCGCGGGGGCGTGGAGAGGACGTGCTGGATGCGCTCTGCGGCATTCTTCACCGTCCCGCAGAACGGGCTCTCCCACACCTTTCGCGCTCTACTCCGCGGCGGCCTTCGGCTTGACTGAGATGTAGACCCGCCCGTTGCGTTTGGTGGCGAACTCGACGTTGCCTTCGGCGAGAGCGAACAGCGTATGGTCCGTACCTATGCCGACATTGGAACCGGGATGCCACTTGGTGCCGCGCTGGCGTGCCAGGATGTTGCCGGCCAACACATGCTGTCCGCCGTATCTCTTCACGCCGAGCCGCCTGCCTGCCGTGTCGCGGCCGTTGCGCGAGGAGCCGCCCGCTTTCTTGTGTGCCATCTTGCTGCTTCCTTATTGGCCGCCGGCGTCAACCGCCGATGATCTCCTTGATGCGCACCGTCGTCTGCTCCTGGCGGTGACCACGCTTGCGGCGCGAGTTCTTGCGGCGGCGCTTCTTGAAGGCGATGACCTTCGGCGCGCGGCCCTGCTCGACGACCTCAGCGGTGACCTTGGCGCCCGAGATGGTCGGCTTGCCGATCTTCGGATCGGCGGAGCCGGCAACCATCAGCACCTCGGTGAACTCCACCGTCGCACCGGCGTCGCCCGCGACCTTCTCGATCGTCAGCACCTCGTCCGCCGCCACGCGATACTGCTTGCCGCCAGTTTTGATGACAGCGTACATGCCTGATTTCCTTTAACAATACCGGCCGCAGAGACACCACGTGCTGTTGCGCGGCGCTGCTTGCGGCCCGATCGGGGCGCACTATCATCGACGGCGCCCGCAAAGTCAACGAAAGCGTTCGCGAGAAAATGCGCGCGCAGCACGCCTCAGGCGTATGTTGCCGTTCGAAGGAGAAAACCGTTAAGGGGACCGCACTCGCGACAGCCGCCCTTGCAGGAGCCGCTCCGTGCCGGTCCTCGCCGCCCGCCAACCCACATGATGCACTGCGATGCCGAATGGCTGGGCCGCACGCTGGCTGAACTCGACACGGAAGAGTTGTCGCCGCTCCTCAACCTCGGTGCCTCCACCAAGCACTTCCGCGAGGTCGAGCAGCCCCACGTCCACCAGCTGGTTTTTGGTCCCCTGCAAGCGCGCGGAGTCAACGTCATCCATTCCGACCTCAAGGCCGCCGACGGGGTCGATCTGGTCGGCGACGTCTTCGACGATGCCGACTTCGCCAGGCTGAAGGCTGCCAATCCGCGAGCGGTGATCTGCACCCACATGTTCGAGCACGTGCGCGACCGGCAGGAGCTGTCGCGTCGGCTCCTTGCGCTGCTGCCCGAGCGCGGTCTGTTCTTCGTCACCGTCCCTTCGAGCTATCACGAGCACAACGACCCCATCGACACCATGTACCGGCCCACCCCCGACGAGCTCGCATCCCTCTTTGCCGGCCAGCAGATCCTGCACAAGAGCGAGCTCATCGGCGACACCTATTGGAGCCACGTGGCACGGCGGCCGCTGACGATCTTCTTCCGCCACTTCTTCCGCTTCTTCGTGCCGTTCCTGGGTTGGAAGGCGTGGAAGCGCTCCATGCGGAAGCTCTATTGGCTATTCCACCACTACAAGGTCGCAGCAATCGTCGGTCGGAAGACGGCGTGAAGGCGCCGGCCTTGGCTTTGCTTGCAGGCGGCGGTGGCCCAAGCTACAAGCCCGCGACGCCAGCGCCGGCACCCTGCGGAGAGGTGGCTGAGTGGTTGAAAGCACCGCACTCGAAATGCGGCATACTCGCAAGGGTATCGCGGGTTCGAATCCCGCCCTCTCCGCCACCGATCGCCGCGACCCACTGATCAGAAGATCTGTTTCAGCAGCCATGGCAAGCGACGGAGCTTTCCCCAAGGGCGACGCGCGGCTACAGGAATACTTCAGGTGGCATGCCGAGCAGGATCTGCCCGACAGCCTCGAAGTGGGCGCTGCGTGCCTGAATTTGCTGTGACAGCGTGTGGACGTCGCGGAAGCGACGCTCGAAGGGGCTGCCTGGGAATATCCCATCGACACCCGCAGCCTTGTAGGTGAAGTCGGCCACCTCGATCGCGCCGTGGATGGCATTGGTGCAGGCGAGACGCACCCGCGCACGGTCGCCGACGTCGATCGGATCGACATCGTCCGCGTGCGCGTAGATCGTCGCCAGCGTCTCCAGCAGATAGGCCCGGGCCGCGCCGAGCCTCGCTTCGGCCCGCGCCACGTCTGCCTGCACAACCGCGCTGTCGGCGAGCCGCGCCAGGCCGCGCGGCGTCTTCTTGCCGGCCAGGCCGATGAACGCATCGAGCATCGCCCGCGCAACCCCGAGAGCGACGCTCGCCACGCCGACGGCATAGAGGCCTTGCATCGTGAAAGCGTAAAGGGGTCCCCGTTCGCGGCGCAGCTCGGGCTCCTCGCGCGTCGTGCTGAACCTCTCGGGCACGAACAGATCGGCCACGCTGTAGCTGTCGGACGCGGTGCCGCGCAGGCCGATGGTGTTCCAGGTGTCGATCAACGTCGCCTGCTCAGCGGGAAACAGCAGCGAGCGGATCACCGGGCGGCCCTGACGATTGAGGCGGAGCGAGCCGTCGGCCTCGACCACGTGGCAGTGCACGCCCATCCAATTTGCATTCCGGCAACCGCTGGCGAAATCCCAGGTTCCGCTCACGCGGTAGCCCTCCGCAACAGCGGATGCGCGCGTGGCGTTGGGCGGTCCCCACGCAACGATGGTCGTCGGATCGGCGAAGATCGTTCGGGCGACGGCGGGATCGAAAAACGGCGCGATCAGAGAAGCGCTGTTGGCGACGAACACATTCCACGCAACGGAGGCATCGTGGCGGGCGATCTCCTCGATGGCCAAGAGATAGCGTCCCGGCTCCAGCTGGTCGCCGCCCACGGAACGCGGCAACAGCATGCGGAACAGTCGCGATTCATGCAGCCGTGCCAGAAGCGGCTCGGGAATGCGTCGCGTGCTTTCGACCGCATCGGCTGCGGCGGCGATCGCCGCCCCCAGGTCGCGGGCCATCGCGAGCGGGTCCGGAGGGTCTCGGGTATCCATGCGCCACCTCTGGGCTGACATTGCCATTGCGACCCGAGGCCTCCGCGCTGTCAATGCCCTAGAGCAGGATCGCTTCAGATGGAATCACTTGCCCCAGAATGCAACGTGAGGCTGAAGCGTGAACTCTGCTCTGCTTATTGAATCTTAGAGAATGGCTGCCCACGAGGATCAGGCGAACAGGCAGGCGGCGGATTGCGCAGGTGTGATCGGCCGAAGCGCCGGGTCGGTCTCGGCGCAGACGGGGGCTGCACGCGGACACCGCGTCCTGAACCGGCAGCCGCTCGGTGGCCGCGCCGAGTCGGGTGGCTCGCCCTCGAGCGTGAACGTATCGGTGACCCGACGACCGCCGATGTCGGGGATCGCCGAGAGCAGGGACTGCGTATAGGGATGCTTGGCCGCGGCGAACAATGTTTCGGTCGGCGCCAGCTCGACGATGCGGCCGAGATACATCACCGCCACGCGGTCGCACATCATGCGCACGACCGACAGATCGTGCGAGATGAACAGATAGGTCAGCGAGAAGGCGCGCTGCAGCTCGCGCAGCAGCATCAGAACGGATGCCTGCACCGATACGTCGAGACCGGAGGTCGGCTCATCGAGCACGACGAGACGCGGATGCAGCGTCAGGATGCGCGCTAGCCCGACGCGCCGCTGCTGCCCGCCCGAAAGCTCATGAGGGTACAGGTCGAGGTGGGTCAGCGGCAGACCGACCTGCTGCATGATCTTGGCGATGCGCGCGTTGCGGTCGCTCGGCGTCAGCGCGGTGTGCACAACGAGGGGTTCCGCCAGGGAGCGGCGAACCGTCCAGCGCGGGTCGAGCGAATTGCCAGGGTCCTGGTAGCAATACTGCAGTTTCGGGGCCACCGCGCGACGCTCGTTCGCCGATTGGCCGGTGATGTCCTTACCCTCGAACACGATCCGGCCCCCGCCTGGCGGGTGGATGCCCACGAGCGCCTTGCCGAGGGTGGACTTGCCGCAGCCCGACTCCCCGACAATGCCGAGCGTCTCGCCCGCGCGCACCTCGAACGACACGCCGTCGAGCGCGCGCACCGCGCCCGTCTTCCACCCGAACATGTTGCGCACCGGGAAGTGCCGCGACAGCGTGTCGACCAGAAGGATCGGCGCGTCGCTCATGCCGGGGTCGCCTCGACGATGGGGTGATAGCAGCGCACCTCGTGCCCGCCGCCAAGCGGCGCGACGGGCGGGCGCTCGGCGCGGCAGACATCGGTCGCGCGCGCGCAGCGGGGATGGAAGCGGCATCCCGCTGGCGGGCTGATCAGCCCCGGGATCTCGCCGCCGATCTCGCGCAACTCGCGGCCGGGGCGGGGCAGGCTTTCGAGCAGGCGCACGGTATAGGGATGGTGCGGCCGCCGGAAGAAATCGTCGACCGGCGCGGTCTCAACCTCGTGGCCCGCGTACATCACGGTGATGCGGTCGCAGATCTCGTAAGCCGTACCGAGGTCGTGGGTGGTGAACAGCACCGAGACGCCACTCTTCTTGGCAAGCTGCTTCAACAGCTTGAGGATTTGCACCTGGATGGTCACATCGAGCGCGGTGGTCGGCTCATCGGCGATGACGAGCTGAGGCTGCGGCAGCAGGGCGAGCGCGATCATCAGCCTTTGCCGCTGCCCGCCCGAGAACTCGTGCGGCAGCTTGACGAACGCCGCGTCGCGGTCGGGGATCTGAACGGCGCGCAACATCTGCGACACGGCCGCGGCGTCGGCCCTGCGGCGCGCGCGGGGATAGCGGCTGAAGAATCCGGCGACACCGCGGCTCTCCCCTGCCGCACGCTGCGGCGATTTCCACTTCATCACCTCCATGGTCTGCGTCCCGATCGGGAACAGCGGATTGAAGGACCCGTACGGGTCTTGCGGGATGAAGGTGATGCGCCGGCCCCGCACTTCGTCCTCGACCCTCCGGCGTGGCATGGCAAGCAGGTCCTCGCCGCCGAAGCGGATGGTCCCGTCCTCGTGCCGCGCGTTCCTGGCCAGGATGCCGAGGATCGCATTGGCGAGAGTGGTCTTGCCGCAACCCGATTCGCCGACCAGGCCCATGATCTCGCCGGGCCGGATCGTCAGATTGACGCCGTCGAGCACTTTGGCAACGCCCGACTCGGTGGCGAAGGAGACGCGGAGGTTCTCTACCTCGAGGAGATTATCGCCCGGTAACGCCACGTCGGATCCGTGGATCGAGGATGTCGCGCAAGCCGTCGCCCAAGAGATTGAAGCCCATGACGACGAGGAAGATGGCAAGGCCCGGTGCCAGGGCGGACCACCAGGCCTCGGGCAGGAATTCCCGCGACTCGGAGATCATGCGCCCCCATTCGGGCGCCGGCGGCGGGGCGCCGAGGCCGAGGAAGCCCAGTGCGCTAGCGGTGAGGATGGTAAAGCCCATGCCGATCGAGGTGCGCACGATGATCGGCGACATCACGTTCGGCAGCACGTGCAGCAGGATGATGCGCCAGGTCGGCACGCCGAGCGCGATCGCCGCCTCGATGAAGGTTTCGTTCTTGAGCGATCGCACCTCGGCGTGGACCAGGCGGGTAAACCAGGGCCAGTAGGTGACGGACAGCGCCAGGATCACGTTCTCGATTGAGGGGCCCAGCGTCTGCGAGATGGCAATGGCGAGCACGATCTGCGGCACGGCTAGGAAGATATCGGACACGCGCATTAGCGTCTCGCCCAGCCAGTTGCTTCGCCATCCGGAGACGAGGCCGATCGGAACGCCGATCAGGAGCGCGGCACCTACCGCAACGATGGCAATGGTGAGCGTGATGCGCGCACCGAACAGGATGCGGCTGTAGATGTCGGCACCCATGCGGTCGGTGCCGAAGAGATAGACTTCGGACGGCGGCTGCAGCCGGTGGCGCGGATTCATGTTCCAAACCGCATCGGGGTGCGTGGCGAGCAGCGGGGCCAGGATGGCGATCGCCACCAGCAGGACGATGATGAGCAGGCCAACTGCGGCGGAAGGGTCGCGCAGCAGCTTGCGCAGGATGCCCAGCGCGGCCCTCATGCGGCGCTCCCGCGCGGGTCGAGCAGCGCGTGGAAGATGTCGACGATCAGGTTGACGATGCCGAACACCACGCCGGCGTAGACGGTGAAGCCCATCACGGCGGCGTAGTCGGAATGCAGGATGGCCTCGAACGCGTAGGCGCCGATGCCGGGCCACTGAAACACAGTCTCGATGACGACGGCGCCCGCGAGCAGGATGCCGAACAGCAGCCCGATCTGGGTCACGGTGGAGACGAGCGAGTTGCGCAGCACATACTTCCACACGATCAGGCCGGCCGGGATGCCCATCGCCCGCTGGTAGGTGACGAAGGGGCGCTGCAGCGTCTCGAGCACGCCGGCGCGAGTGAAGCGCACGACGGTGGCGAGCGCGGGAAACGCGAGTGTGAAGGCGGGGAGAGTCAAGTGGGCCACCACGTCGCCTAGCCGCTTGAAGTTGCCTTCCATCAGGGCATCGACGAAGTAGAAGCCGGTGATCGATGGCGGGGGAAAGCCGGTGATGCGGGCCTGCAGGGGCAGCCAGCGCAGATCCATGGCGAAGAACAGCTGCAGCATCAGCGCCAACCAGAAGCTGGCGACCGCCAGGCCTGCGACCGTGACGATGCGGAGCACGTGATCGGCCGTCCGATTGCGGTAGAGCGCGGCAACCACGCCGAGTGGGATGCCGAAAGCAACCGACACGATCATGGCCGCGATCGTCAGCTCGATGGTGGCCGGCAGCCGCGCGGAGAGGTCGTCCCACACAGGCCGCGTTGTGAAGAGGCTGGTGCCGAGATCACCGGACATGAGCTGCCGGTAGTAGTCGAGAAGCTGCACCGGCAGCGGCCGGTCGAGGCCGAGCTTCTGGCGCAAGAGCTCGATCTGCGCGCGCGAAGCCGTCTCGCCAGCAAGCAGGGCGACGGGATCGGAGGGAATGACGCGCGAGATGAGGAAGACGATAGCAACGAGGCCGGCGAGCGTCGGGGCAAGCCAAGCGACGCGGACGAGAATGAGCGCGACGATCCGCATCAAGTTACCGCGTTGAGACGGCGCGCAGCGAGCCGGACCGCGGGCGCATCGCTCTCATCCCGGTGCTTGTCACCGGGATCCACCCATCCTCAAACGCCAGAACGAGCCGAGAGATGGATCCCGGGCACAAGGCCCGGGATGACACGTCAGTGTTTGAATTTCCGACACCAATGACCGAAGACCTCCAGCCGTCGACCTCTCGTCGCTGGTCTCACCCCTCGTAGTAAGCGGTGCGCATCTCCTGCGCCGACCCGATCGGACAGAAGACGATGCCCTTGAGCTTGTTCGAGTAGGGCCCGTACCACTTGGTGTTGTAGATCCACAGGCCCGCCGCCTCATCGACGACGATGCGCGTCGCCTCCTCGTAGAGCTTGGAGCGCTCGGCCTGATCGGTCAGGCTCAGCGCCTTGTCCAGCAGCGCGTCCACCTTTGGGTTCTTGTAGTGCGCGGCGTTCTTGAAGGTGCCCGCCGTCGAGGACGAGAACATCTCGCCGACCCAGTTGTGCGGATCGGCGTAGTAGGTGGAGATCCAGTAGATCGAGACGTCCGGTGTCGTGTTCGGATCCTTGAACTTGTCGACGATCGTCGGCCAGGGATAGCCCACCACTTTGGACTGCAGGCCGGCCTTGGTGAGACCGTTCTGCAGCAACTGAGCGGCCTGCTCCGACTGCTGGAAGCCGGTGAGGAAAGCGAGCTCGATCGGCTTGTCGGGCTTGGCGCTGGCCTGTGCCAGCTCGGCCTTGGCCTTGTCGATATCGAAGCTGTAACCCTTCACGTCCTTGGGCACGCCCCAGATGGTGTTGGGCAACGGCGTCGGATTGCGCTCGACCAGCCCGCCGAGAATGTCCTTGTTGAAGCCGTCATAGTCGAACGCGTAGCTGATGGCGCGGCGCACGTGCACGTCGTTGATGGGCGCGCGCGTCATGTTGAATTGGGCCATCATGACGCGCATCGACTCCGCTTCCAGGACCTGCGCGTTGCCGTTGGTTTTGATGCGGTTGAGCTGGTCGGTCTGGAGGTAGCCGCCGATGCCCTGGAAGTCGTTGCGCAACAATCCGAGCACGCGCGTGTTGGTGTCCTTCACGGCGCGGAACTCGATCTCGTCGAGCCACTTCGGACCCCAGCCCTTGAAGTGGCCGGGGAAGCGCTCGGCGACGAAGCCGACCGCCGGATCGAATTGGGCGAGCTTGTAGGCGCCCGAGCCGGCCGAGTTCTTCGACAGCCAGGCCTGGCCCCAATCGCCGCCGGCCTCGTTCTTCTTCACCAGCGCCGCGTTGACGATATGGATCTCGGGCACGATCGACAGGAAGATCGCAGACGGCTTCTTCAGCTTGAACTCGACCGTGTAGTCGTCCACGGCCTTGGCCGCCCCGGAATCGACCATGGTCTTGAACAGCGAGGCCGCGCCCTTGCCGACCGCGAGGATGCGGTCGAGCGAGTAGACGAGGTCCTGCGCCTTCACCTCGGTGCCGTCGTGGAACTTGACGCCCTTGCGCATCTTGAACGTGTAGGTGAGACCGTCGGGCGAGATCGAGTGGCTTTCGGCCACCCATGGCTCGAGCACCGCCGGGTTCCGCTGCCAGCGCATGAGACCGTCATAAATGTTGAGGCGGACGGCAACGCGACCGACGTCGAACGCGGCGTGCGGGTCGACGGTGTCGTAGTCGCTTTCGTTGGCAAACACGAAACGGTTGGCCGCTGCCTCGGCCGGCAGCGCGATGCCGAAGCCCGCAGTCGCCGCGATAGCCGCGCTGCCATAGGACATCAGCTCGCGCCGCGAAACTTCCAAGAACGTGCCGCGCCGACGGTTGCGCATGATGGTCTCCCCTCGATCGATAGGCGTCGCCTCACGTGATCCGCAGGCATTCTGGCGCTATTTCACACGTAGCCACAAGCCTCATTTGCTTCCCACCTGGCCATTGTGTGGGCGCGGACTGCAAACGGCTCCAACCCAGGCCAACAATTCCGAGGCCGACCCCCTCGCCAACGGCATGTCAGAGATGACTTGCCTGCGGAAGCGTGCGTGTCCCACAATTCAAGCGTGGCGATCGCGATCAAGACGCCGCAACAGCGAGGGAAGCATGGCTCGGGTGCAGATGACGCTCCAATACGCCGAGGGGGCGTGGGCGCCGGCATGAGCACGAGCGGCGATCTCCTCATCGGGGTCGATATCGGCGGCACGTTTACCGACGTGGTCGTGCGCCGCCCCGGCGGGCCGACCCGGATCATGAAGATCCCGAGCACGCGCAAGGACCCCAGCCTCGCAGTGCTGCAGGCGCTCGAGCGCATGGAGACCGATTGGGGCTTGCCGCCGCAGCAGATCGCCCGTTTCGTGCACGGCACCACGGTTGCGACCAACGCGGTCTTGGAGCGCAAGGGTGCCCGTGTCGGCTTGATCACCACCGAAGGTTTCCGCGATGTGCTCGAGATCGGCCGTCAGATGCGCCACCAGATGTACGATCTGGCGCTCGATCCGGAGACGCCGACATTTCTGGCGCCCGGCCGCTTCCGCCGCGAGGTCCGCGAGCGCGTCAGCGCGACCGGCGAAGTGCTGCATACGCTCAACGAGTCCGCCGTCGCCGCCGCGGCCGACGAGCTGGTAGCGGCCGGCGCCCGGGCGATCGCGGTCGTGTTCCTGTTCTCGTTCCTCAACGACGCCCACGAGCGCCGCGCCCGCGAGATCATCGCCGCGCGCCACCCCGACGTGTTCGTCTCACTCTCCTGCGAGGTCGATCCGGCCTTTCGCGAGTATGAGCGCACGGTCGTCACGACCTTCGACGCTTACGTGAAGCCCGTCGTCGATCGTTACCTGGCCAACCTCGATGCCGGGCTTGCTGCGGCCCGCGTTCCCGCGCCGCTGCAGATCATGCAGTCGCGCGGCGGCATCTCGGGCTCGGCGACGGCGCGGTTGCGCCCGGTGCGGCTCTTTCTTTCGGGGCCGGCCGCCGGCGTGATCGGCGCGCGCATGGTCGGTGAGGCGGCCGATTGTCCCAATCTCATCACCGTCGATATCGGCGGCACGTCGTGCGACATCGCTCTGATCGAGAACGGCACGCCGGCGCTGCGCTCGGAGGGACTGATCGACGGCTTTCCCGTGCGCACCAGCATGGTCGACGTCAATTCGATTGGCTCAGGCGGCGGCTCGATCGCCTGGCTCGACGCCGCGAAAGGGTTGCGGGTCGGGCCGCATTCGGCCGGCTCCGAGCCCGGACCCGCTTGCTATGGCCTCGGCGGCAGCGAGCCGACCGTGACCGATGCCTCCGTCGTTCTGGGTTATCTCGATCCCGACCATTTCGCCGGCGGCCGTCTCAAGCTGCGGCCTGAGCTCAGCCGCGAGGCAATCGATCGCCTGGTCGCGCGCCCGTTGAGCCTCACGGTCGAGCAGGCCGCGCTCGGCATCCACCGCATCGTCGACGCCCAGGTGGCAGAAGGCATCCGCTTCGTGTCGATCCGCCAGGGCCACGACCCGCGCCGGTTCACCTTGCTGCCATTGGGCGGCGGCGGCGCGCTGCATGCCTGCGCGCTCGCCGAGGAGCTGGGCCTCGGCCGCATCCTCGTCCCGCGCCTTCCCGGTGTGCTGTCGGCTGCGGGCCTGCTGGCCGCGCCCGTCGAGCACGAGGTCTCCGCCGCGCTCCCGCGGGCGATCGACGCGGTCGATCTCGCCGAGGTTCGCGCCACGCTCGACCAGCTGGACGGGCGATGCCGGGCGCTGATGGCGGAGGAGAACGTCGCTGCCGCGGACGTCGCCCGGCTATACTTCGCCGATGTCTGCTACACCGGCCAGGGTTATCATCTGGAGGTGCCCTTCGAGCCCGCAGCCCCAGATCCGTTCGCCGCGCTGACAGCCGCATTCTACTCGGCGCACGATCGAACCTACGGCTACGCACCCAAGTCGCCCATCCGGCTGGTCAATCTGCGGACGGTGCACAGCGTCGCCGGCGCAACCCGTCTGCAGGACGAGTGGACGCCCGCCAGCCGGCCGGCGCTCGTGCGAAAAGCGCGCATCCTGCTGCCCGAGCGGCAGGCCGCCGTCGAGGCCACGGTCTACGATCGTGCCGCGCTGAAGGCGCGCGACGCCTTCTCCGGCCCCGCCATCATCGAGCAGGACGACACAACAACACTGCTCACACCAGGCTGGCATTGCCGGGTCGACGCACTCGGCAACCTGATGCTCGAACGAGCAGGCAACTGACAGGACAAACACGTGACGAATTCGGCATCGCATATGTCACCTTCACCTCCCGGTTTGACGCTCGATCCGGTTACCGTCGAGGTGGTCCGCAACAAGCTCGACGGCATCGCCAACGAGATGGAGCTGACGTTGCTGAAAAGCTCGTTCTCGCCGATCGTGAAGGAGGGACTCGATGCTTCCGCCAGCCTGTTCACGCTGCAGGGCGAGACCCTGGCGCAGGCGGTGGCGATTCCGATCCATCTGGCGACGCTGATTCCGTGCATCGCCCGCATCCTCACCGAGTTCCCACTCAAGAGCATGCGCGAGGGCGACATCTACTGCATGAACGATCCCTACCTCGGGGGCACGCACCTGCCGGACATCGCCGTGGTGATGCCGGTGTTTGCGCGCGGCCGGCCGCTGGCGTTCTCCGCCACCATGACCCACCACCAGGACGTGGGCGGCATGGCGCCAGGCTCGGTGCCGACCAATGCCACCGAGATCTTCCAGGAAGGCATCCGCCTGCCGGCCCTCAAGCTGCGGGAGGGAGACAAGTTCAACGACACGCTACTGAAGATCCTGCGCCGCAACGTGCGCATCCCGGACACGTTCGAAGGCGACCTGATGGCGCAGGTCGCCGCCTGCACGGTCGGCGCGCGCCGCTTATCTGCGCTGGCGGAGACCTTTGGCGACAATCATCTCACCTCCATCTTCTCCGAACTGCTCGACCGCTCAGAGGCGATGACGCGCGAGGCGCTGCGCGCCATCCCCGCCGGCACCTACCGCGCCGTCGATTTTCTCGACAACGACGGCATCGAGCTCGACAAGCGCATCCGCATCGAGGTTGCGGTGACCGTCGCCGACGGCGCCATGTCGGTCGATTTCGCCGGGTCCAGTCCGCAGGTGCGCGGGCCCTTCAACGTGGTGCCGTCGGGCAGCCTGGCGGCCGCCTGCTATGTCGTGCGCGCCATCACAGATCCGACCATTCCCACCAACGGCGGCTGCTTCCGGCCGATCACGCTTCACCTGCCCGAGGGTTCCATCGTCAATCCGAAAGAACCGGCGCCCGTCAACTCGCGCACCGCCACGATCAAGCGCGTCAGCGGTACCATCCTGGCCGCGTTCGCGCAGGCCGTGCCCGACCGGGTGCCGTCGGACAGCGGCGGGGAGCTGCTGGTGCTGGCTTTCGGCGGCGCGCAACCCGACGGCACGCGCTACGTAACGGGCGAGCTGGTTGCGGGCGGCTCCGGCGCCAGTTCGGCCAAGGACGGCGTCGACGTCATCGAGACGGATGCCACGAATTGCATGAACCTGCCGGCCGAAGCGCTCGAGCTCGATGCGCCCATCCGCGTGCATCGCATGTCGTTGCGCCGGGATTCCGGCGGCGCCGGCGCGCAGCGGGGCGGTCTCGGTATCGTGCGAGAGTACGAGATACTGCACGGCGA
>JRHI01000386.1_pt1 | contig 48764 bp, 48 predicted proteins | sample 215371 | NCBI WGS metagenome assembly JRHI01 (sample SAMN02929681, study PRJNA255918) | sediment metagenome | biome: cave system; feature: Ice Cave; material: Sediment; isolation source: sediment from deep within a dark volcanic ice cave with no known source of... ... | reverse complement strand
GGCCTGGACGGCGAGGGCGGCGCCGATGGCGTGCCGCTCGCCGCGCAGCCGGCCCCGAGCCAGAGGACCGCCAGGGCGGCCGGCCAGCGGTGCCGCATCACCGGTCCGACGCACGGCGCCCCGGAACGGCGCGCGGCGCGATCAGTTCAGCTCGCGTGATCCGGCGGCCTTGCGCTCGCGGTTCGCGTCGGCCTTTTCCGCGGCGTACTGCTCGCTCCAGAACTGGATCTCGCCATCCTTGGCATCCACGAACACGGTGTCCCCTTCGGCGAACTCGCCGGCCAGGACCTTGTGGGCGAGCGGATCGAGGACCAGCCGCTGGATCGTCCGCTTGATCGGACGGGCGCCGTACACCGGGTCGAAGCCTTCTTTGGCGAGCAGCGCCTTCGCGTTCGCCGAGAGCTCGAGCGTGATCTTGCGCTCGGCGAGGCGGCGGGCGAGCTGCTGGGTCTCGAGCTCGACGATCTCCTCGAGCTGACCCTCGACCAGGCCGTGGAAGATGACGATATCGTCCACCCGGTTCAGGAACTCCGGCCGGAAGTGGCTGCGGAGCGCGTCCATGACGCGCCTGCGGATCTCCTCCTGGTGGCCGGCAAGCTCGGTGATGAACGTCGACCCGATGTTGCTCGTCATGATGATGACCACGTTCTTGAAGTCCACGGTGCGGCCCTGGCCATCGGTGAGGCGGCCGTCATCGAGGATCTGCAGGAGCACGTTGAAGACGTCCGGATGCGCCTTCTCGACCTCGTCGAGGAGGAGCACCGCATACGGCCGGCGGCGGATCGCCTCGGTGAGCTGGCCGCCCTCGTCGAAGCCGACGTAGCCGGGAGGGGCGCCGACGAGCCGGGCCACGGTGTGCTTCTCCATGTACTCGCTCATGTCGAGCCGGACCATCGCCTTCTCGTCGTCGAACAGGAATCCGGCGAGCGCCTTCGCGAGGAGCGTCTTCCCGACGCCGGTGGGACCACAGAAGAGGAACGAGCCGAGCGGCCGGTTCGGGTCCTGCATCCCGGCGCGGGCGCGGCGCACCGCGTTCGCGACGGCGGTGACAGCCTCGTCCTGGCCGATGACCCGCTCGTGCAGCCGGGACTCCATCTGCAGCAGCTTGCTCACCTCACCCTCGAGGAGCTTGGTGACCGGGATGCCGGTCCATTTGCCCACGACCTGGGCGACGTCCTCCGGGGTCACCTCCTCGGTGAGCAGCTTCTGCCGGCCCTGGAGATCGCGGAGCGTCGCCTCGGCGGCGGCGACCTCCCGGTCGAGAGCCGCGAGGGTCCCGTACTTCAGCTCGGCCGCCTTCGCGAAGTCAGCGCGGCGCTCGGCGCTCTCGATATCGGCGCGCACCCGCTCGAGCTTGGCCTTGCCTTCGCGGATCCCGGCGATCGCGGCCTTTTCCCGCTCCCACTGCCCGCGCAGGTCGGCACTCGACTCCTTGAGATCGGCGAGCTCGCGCTCGAGCTTCTCGAGGCGCGCCTTGCTCGGCTCGTCGGTCTCCTTGCGCAGTGCCTCGCGCTCGATCTCCAGCTGCCGGATCCGCCGGTCCACCTCGTCGAGCTCGGCCGGCATCGAGTCGATCTCCATCCGCAGCTTGGAAGCCGCCTCGTCGACGAGATCGATCGCCTTGTCTGGCAGGAACCGGTCATTGATGTAGCGATCGGACAGGACCGCCGCCGCGACGAGCGCGCTATCGAGGATCCGGACGCCGTGATGCACCTCGTAGCGCTCGCGCAGGCCACGGAGGATCGAGATCGTGTCCTCGACCGACGGCTCGCCGACCCGGACCGGCTGGAAGCGCCGCTCCAGTGCCGCGTCCTTCTCGATGTGCTTCCGATACTCGTCGAGGGTCGTCGCGCCGATGGCGTGGAGCTCGCCCCGGGCGAGCATCGGCTTGAGCAGGTTCGCGGCGTCCACCGCTCCCTCCGCCGCGCCCGCGCCGACCACGGTGTGCAGCTCGTCGATGAACAGGATGATCCGGCCGTCCGACGACGCGATCTCCTTGAGGACCGCCTTCAGCCGCTCCTCGAACTCGCCGCGGTACTTCGCGCCGGCGAGGAGGGATCCGAGATCGAGGGCGAAAATCTGCTTGTCCTTCAACCCCTCGGGGACATCGCCGCGAACGATGCGCTGCGCCAGGCCTTCGACGATCGCGGTCTTGCCGACGCCGGGCTCGCCGATGAGGACGGGATTGTTCTTCGTCCGGCGCGAGAGGACCTGGATGACCCGGCGGACCTCTTCGTCGCGACCGATGACCGGGTCGATCATGTTCGTCCGGGCCATCGCGGTGAGATCGCGGCCGTACTTCTCAAGGGCCTGGTACTTCTCTTCCGGGTTCTGGTCGGTGACGCGCTGGTTGCCCCGGATGTCGCGCAGCGCGTGCAGCGCGCGCTCGCGGGTCACGCCCTGGCGCCCGAGGGCCTGGCCGGTGTACCCGGCATCGGCGGCCATCGCGAGGAGCAGGTGCTCGGTCGAGACGAACTCGTCCCCCAGGGCGGTCGCCTCGGTCTGGGCCTGCTGCAGGACGCGCCCGAGCCGCGGCGTCGCGCCGATCTGGACGTTGCCCGAGACCCGCGGCTGCCGCCCGAGCTCGGTCTCCACTGCGGCGCGCAGCTGCGACGGCGAGGCGCCGAGCGCTTCGAGCACGCTGCCGACGATGCCGCCTGACTGGTCCAGGAGCGCGGCGAAGAGATCCTCCACGTCGATCTGCGCCCGCCCGGAGTCGCGGGCCATCGCCTGCGCGGCGACGAGCGCCTGCTGGGATTTTTCGGTGAGCTTGTTCGGGTCGATCATCAATTCGGCTCCTTATAACGCTAGAGAAGATGCGCGCGGACGTCATCGCCGCGTTCGGCGAGCGTGGCGGCGAGCTCGCGCTCCCGCGCGGTGAGCTTGGTGGGAAGCACGACCTTCACCGTCACGTACAGGTCGCCGGAGCCCCCTCCGGCCCGCGGCAGGCCCTGCCCGGCCAGCCGGATCGTCCGGCCATTCTGGGTCTCCGGTGGGATCCGCAGGGAGACGCTCCCCTTCAGGGTGGGGACGGTGACCTCGGCGCCGAGGAGCGCTTCATGGAGCGCCACCGGAAGCTCGGCGCGGAGATCGTCGCCGTCACGGGTGAAGAACGGGTGCGGCCGCACGCGCACCTGCAGGTAGAGGTCGCCGCTCGGCCCGCCACCCTGACCGGAAGCACCCTGACCGGCGAGCCGGATGCGCTGGCCGTCACGCACGCCGGCCGGGATACGGACCTCAAGGGTGCGGATCTTCCCGTCGTCGCCGCGCAGCTCGAGGGTGCGGGCCGCGCCCTTGAACGCCTCGTAGAGCGACACCTCCACGACGTACTCGGAGTCGGCGCCGGCGCGCGCCCGTGCCCGTCCGCCGCGGCGGGGCTGCGATTCGAAGCCCTCGCCGAAGATCGTCCGGAAGAAATCGGAGAACCCGGTCTCCTCGCCGAAGGGATTCGCCCCGCCGGCGCCCGCGCTGCCGGCATAGGTCCATTGGGTGCGGCCGTTGCCGCCCGGGAAGCCGGACCCGCCCGGGAAGCCGCTCCCGGAGGCGTAGCGGGCCCAATCCGGGCCGAGCTGGTCGTAGCGCTTCCGCTTCTCCGGATCGGCGAGGACCTCGTTGGCCTCGTTCAGCTCCTTGAAGCGCTTCTCGGCCTCGGGCTTCTTGTTGATGTCGGGGTGGTATTGCCGGGCGAGCTTCCGGTAGGCCTTCTTGATCTCGTCCGCGGTCGCCGTCTTGGGCACCCCAAGGATCTTGTAGTAGTCCTTGTACTCGATCGCCACCGGTCCGCTCCTAGTTCGCCGGCGGGGTCACCGCCGCCGGACGTGCCGCCTCGATCTGGGCCGGCGTGACCGCCGGCCCAGGGAGGAGCGCGAGCTTCAGGACCTCGTCGATCGTCGACACGGTGTGGATGTCCACGGTGTCGAGAACCTCCTTCGGCACGTCGACCAGATCCTTCCGGTTCTTCTCCGGAAGGATGAAGGTCTTGATCCCGGCGCGGTGCGCCGCGAGCAGCTTCTCTTTCACCCCGCCGATCGGGAGGACCCGTCCACGGAGCGTGATCTCACCGGTCATCGCGACATCGCGGTGGACGCGCCGTCCGGTGAGCGCGGAGGTGATCGCCGTCGCCATGGTGACCCCGGCGGAGGGGCCGTCCTTCGGGATCGCCCCGGCCGGCACGTGGATGTGCATGGCGTGATCCTCGAAGAAGCCCTTCGGCACCCCGAGCTCCGCGTAATGTGCACGCACGTAGCTGAGCGCGGCCTTCGCCGACTCCTCCATCACCTTGCCGAGCTGGCCGGTGAGCATGAAGTCGAGGTCCTTCCCGTCGATGACCGTGGCCTCGACGGTGAGCACGTCGCCGCCGTATTCGGACACCGATACGCCGGTGACCGCGCCGACCTGGTCCTCTTCCTCGGCCAGGCCGAAGTCGAACTTCTCCGGGCCGAGATAGGTCGACAGGTCCCTGATCGTCACCTCGACGGTCTCCGACCTCCCCTCGGCGATGGCGCGCGCGACCTTGCGGCAGATCGTGCCGATCTCGCGCTCGAGGTTCCGGACGCCGGCTTCACGGGTGTAGCGGCGCACGAGCTCCTTCAGCGTCTCGTCGTTCATCGCGAGGCGCCCGTTCTCCAGCCCGTGCTGCTTCAGCTGACGGGGCAGGAGGTAGCCGGTCGCGATGTGCATCTTCTCGTCCTCGGTGTAGCCGGGAAGGCGGATGATCTCCATCCGGTCCCGAAGCGGGGCGATGATCGTGTCCTCGATGTTCGCCGTGGTGATGAAGATCACGCGGGAGAGGTCGTAAGGCACCTCGAGGTAGTGGTCCGAGAAGGTGTTGTTCTGCTCCGGGTCGAGCACCTCGAGCAGGGCCGAGCTCGGGTCACCGCGGAAGTCCGCGCCGACCTTGTCGATCTCATCGAGCATGAACACCGGATTCGTCTCGCCGGCCGTCTTCATGTTCTGGAGGACCCGGCCCGGCAGCGCACCCACGTAGGTCCGCCGGTGGCCACGGATCTCGGCCTCATCGCGGATGCCGCCAAGCGACATCCGGATGAACTTCCGCCCCATCGCGCGAGCGATGGACTTCCCGAGACTCGTCTTGCCCACGCCGGGAGGCCCGACGAAGCACAGGATCGGCGCGCGAAGATCCTTCGCCAGCTTGCGGACGGCCATGTACTCGAGGATCCGGTCCTTGATCTTCGGAAGGCCGTAGTGGTCCTCGTCGAGGACCCGGGCGGCCTCCGCGATGTCCCAGTCGTCCTCGGGCGCCTGCTTCCAGGGCACCGCGATGAGCCAGTCGACGTAGGTGCGGATGACGCCCTGCTCGGGCGACGCCTGAGGGATCTTCTCCAGGCGGCCGATCTCCTTGAGGGCCTTCTCCTTGACCTCGGCCGGCATCCCGGCGGCCTCGACCTTCTCGCGGAGCTCGTTCATCTCGGACGAGCCGTCGTCCTCGCCGAGCTCCTTCTGGATCGCCTTCATCTGCTCGCGAAGGATGTACTCACGCTGCGAGCGATCGAGCGTCGACTGGACGTCGTTCTGGATCTTCGCCTTCATCTCGAGGATCTCGTTCTGCTTGGTCAGGAAGACCGAGAGGAACCGGAGGCGGTCGGCGACCGGGACCATCTCGAGCAGCTGCTGACGCTGCTCGAGCGTGAGGTCCTGGCTCGAGCCGAGCAGGTCGGCGAAATAGGCCGGATCCTCCGAGTTCTTCGCGGTCATCGCGACCTCGGGCAGGATCGATCCGCCGTTCTCGACATACTCCCCGAAGAGCCCCTTCACGTTGCGGAGGAGCGCCTCGCGCTCCACGGCCTCGCCGAGCTCGTCGCCAAGCGCCTCGAACGTCGCGCGGAAGTAGCGCGTCTCGTCGGTGAAACCGGTGATGCGGACCCGCTGCAGGCCCTGGACGATGATCTGCGCGCTGCCGTCCGGGATCCGGAGGAGTCGCACGATCTCCACGATCGTCCCCACGCCGTAGATCTGCTCCGGGGTCACATCATCGATCTCGGCGTCGCGCTGCGCGGCGACGAGGATGTAGTGCTTCTCCTCGTTCATCGCCGCGTTGATCGCGGCCACGCTCTTTTCGCGACCCACCCCAAGGGGTTGCACGACCTTGGGGAAGACCACCGTCTCCCGAAGTGGGACCAGCGGGAGGTCCTTGGGGTATTCGTGATTCTCTTGGGTCATCGTGGCCTTCTTTCTTGAAGCTCTGTATCCATGACGGACAACGCCGCGGCCGGGCGGGGTATTCGCCCGGCCGCACGCGTCGCCCGCGTCTTCCTACTTGGCGTTGATCTTCACCGTGCGCGGTTTGACCGACTCGGCCTTGGGCAGCACCAGATCGAGGACACCGTTCTGGAACGTGGCCTCGACCTTCGCCGCCTCGATCTGGACCGGCAGAGTGAGTGACCGCTGGAACTTGCCGATCCGGCGCTCCTGACGCAGCCATCCGTCGCCCGCCACGTCGGCGACGGGCTTCAGCTCGCCCGAGAGCTGGACGGTATCGCCGGTGACGTTGATGTCGATGTCGTCCGCGGTGAGTCCCGGCAGGTCGGCGCGCAGGTGATAGGCGTCCGGTGTCTCCCAGAGATCGATCGGCACCGCGATCTGGCCGGCGACGAGGCCGGTCATCGCGGTCGGCCGGATGAAGCTGTCCTGGAACAGCTGGTCCATCGCGTCGCGCAGGGACACGAAATCGCTGATCGGCGTGTAGCGGGTGATGCTCATGGTCGTCGTCCTCCGTTCACTGTTCTCGGTATTCCCGTTCGGTCGGTCCTCTCCGCGGCGTCGGCGCGGCTCCGGTGGTCCGCCGGCTCGTCGTCGTCGGTCCCGTCCATGGTCGCGATCGCGGTGGCGATCTCACGGAGCAGGTCGCCGGCATCGCGGAACTGCAGGAGCAGCTTCACGCCGGCGAGGTTCACCCCGCGGACCTGCGTTAGGTAGCGGATGCACCGGACCTTGTGGACGTCCTCGTCGGAGTACAGACGGATGTTCGTGTCCGTCCGGACCGGGTCGACGAGGCCCTCGTCCTCATAGATCCGCAGCGTCCGCGGGTGACACCCCGCGAGACTCGCGGCGATCGAGATGACGTAGACCGGGCGTCGAGCGTGGGCCACGACGTTGGTATAAGACCTACCAACGACGTTGTCAAGGTTCCTGTCAATTCGCCAGCCGGCCAGCCGGCTCGGCGACCTAGCCGAAGAGCGCCTTCCGGACCTCTCCCTCGGCGGCCGTGGGGGCGAACACGATGACCCGGTCCCCCACCGTCAGGGCGGTGTCGCCGTGGGCGTGGAGGATCTGGCCGGCGCGGACGATCCCCCCGATGAGGGCGCCGTCGGGCAACCCGAGGTCCCGGACCGCCTTGCCCGCCGCCGGCGTGGCGGCCGCGATCTCGGCCTCGATGAGCTCGAGGTGCGAACCGGTGAGTGGCATGAGCGGAAGGAAGCCACCGGACGGCAGCTCCTGCTCGATGACCGCCATGAGCACGCGGGTGGAGGACACCGTCTCATCGATGCCGAGGGCTTTGAACACGATCTCGTTCTTTGGGTTGTTCACCCGGGCGACGACCCGGGGGGCGTGGCACTTGTACTTCGCGAGCTGGCAGATGACGAGGTTCTTCGCGTCATCGCCGGTGACGGCGATGACGGCGTCCGCCCGCTGGCAGCCGGCCTCGATCTGGGAACGGCCTTCGTCGGCGGGGGCGTTGATGACGACGGAGCCCAGCTGCTCCTCGATGAACTGAGCGCGCCGGCGGTCGGACTCGATGAGCATGATCTCGTGCCCGGATTCCAGGAGCGCCTGCGAAAGGTGAAAGCCGACCTGACCGCCTCCGGCGATGACGAAGTACATCAGGCCGGCCCCGGCAGCTCGTCGCCCGACATCGCGGCCTCGTGCCGGGTCGCCGCGGCCATGAGATTCGGACCGATGATCGTGTTCCCGGTGATGAGCGCCTGCAGCAGTGTCGCGAGGATGCTCGTCCGCGAGAACGTGCCGAGACCCTGCTGGCGGTAGGTGTAGGCCCGGATGGGGTCGTTCACCTTTGCGATCACCTTCTTGATGCCGAAGATCTTTGCCGCGATCTGCGCGGCCATGATGTTCCGGTTGTCACCCTGGGTCAGTGCGAGGAACGTGTCCGCCTGCTCCGCGCCGGCCGAACGGAGCACGTCGAGGTCGGTGCCATCACCGAGGATCGTGGTCCCGGAGAATTCCCGCGGCAGGTGCAGAAAAGCGCCACGATCGATGTCGACGATCGTGACGGTCTCGCCGGCGGTATCGAGGAGCCCGGCCAGGAACGCGCCGACGCGCCCGCAGCCAATGATGAGGACGTTCAACGTGGTTCTTCCTGACGATACGCGAGCACCGCGCAGGGCGCTTTCACGTAGATCGATTCGACGGTTCGTCCGACGTAGACGCGCCCGAGACGCTTCCGGTAGGGCATGCCGAGGATGATCAGCTCGCTCCCCTGCTCGACGGCCGTGTCGACGATCGCGGCGGCCGCCTCGCGGGCCTGCAGGACCTCGGTCTCGAGATGTCCCCCCAGCTTGTGCGCCAGCTTCTCGGCGTGGGCGAGGATCTCCTCGCCCCGTTCGAGCTCCGCCTCCAGGACGGAGTCGAGCGGCATGTTCCAGCGCACCTCGATGACGTGGACCGCGGTGATCTTGGCCTTGTGCGGACGGCCGAGCACGATGGCGTACTCGATGACGTCCGGGTCGATGGCCGTGCCGGCGAGCGGCACGAGGATGTGAGTGAGCTTCACGGTGGAACGCGAAGTCTAGTGTCTCGGCGCCCCAGACCCCCTGGTGCCGCGGCCCGGGCGGCTACTCGTCGTGCTCGAGCTCCTCGGCATCGTCGAAGTGGTACGGGACGTCGACGACCGCGGTGTTCTTGCGGAGGAAGAGCGCCAGCTTGAGGCGGAAGGCCGTCTGGTTGTGGAGGAGCGCGTCCCAAAAGTGCCGRGGGACGAACTCCGCGAGGACGACGACCACCGGCCGCGTGCGATCACCCTCGTCGATGTGGTCGATGTAGCTGAGCAGCGGCGGAAGGAGGGCCCGGTACGGGGAGACGATGATCTCGAGGGGGAAGGAGGGGCCGACGACCTTGGCCCAGCGCTCTTTGAACGCCGCCGCGCCGTCCTCGTCGTACGACACGTGGACCGCGGAGACGTCGGTCGACAGCCCGCGGGCGAGGCTGAGCGCCCCGAGTGCGGCACGATCGAGCCGGCTCACCGGCACGATGACCCGCGGGACCCGGGGGCGCAGGCGCAGCTTGGCCGATGACCCGATGAGCAGCTCATCCTCGACGCGGCGGTAATGCCTGTGGATCCGGAACATCCCGTAGACGATCGGCGGCATGACCGCGAGGACCATCCAGGCGCCGAGCTGGAACTTTGTGACCGCCACGACGAGAGCGACGATCCCGGTCACGACCGCGCCGAGGCCGTTGATGGATGCGCTCGCCTGCCAGCCGCGCGACCGCTCCCGGAACCAATGGCGGACGAGGCCCGCCTGCGACAAGGTGAAGGCGATGAACACCCCGATCGTGTACAGCGGGATGAGTCCGCTCACGCTGCCCTGATAGATCGCGAGCAGCAGCGCGGACACGATCGCCAGGACGATGATGCCGAACGAGTACGCCAGGCGATCACCGCGTTGCGCGAACTGGCGGGGCATGAACCGATCGGTCGCGAGGATGGAGGCGAGGCGCGGAAAGCCGGAGAAGCTGGTGTTCGCCGCCAGGATGAGGATGATCGCCGTCGCCGCCTGGACGATGTAGAAGGGCCACCCGTCGCCGACGATGGACTGGGCGAGAAGGCCGACCACGCTCTTCGTCTCGGTCTGGTCGACCTGGATCCCGATCCGCGTCGCCAGAAAGCTGATCGCGAAGAACAGCGTCGCGAAGAGCGTTCCCATGGCGAGGAGCACGATGCCCGCATTGCGCGCCGCCGGCGCCCGGAACGCGGTGACGCCATTCGCGACCGCCTCGGTCCCGGACAGTCCCACCGACCCCGAGGAGAATGCCCGGAGGACGAGGAAGGCGGTCAGGCCCTCGGTCGCCGGGATCGCTTCCGGCGGGGCGATCGGCACCGGGACATCGCCCGACAGCACGCGATAGAACCCGATGCCGAGCACCACCAGGATGCTGAGCACGTAGAAGTACGTCGGCCCGGCGAAGAGGACGCCCGCCTCGCGGATCCCGCGCAGGTTCCCGATCGTGATGATGGCGATGAAGGCCACGCCGATGATCACCTTCGAGGGATCGAGCTCGGGGATCGCGGTCGTGATGGCGAGCACGCCGCCGGCGACCGAGACCGACACGGTGAGGACGTAGTCGACCAGCAGCGCGGCGGCGGCCACGAGGCCCGGGATGACGCCGAGATTCTGGCTGGCGACGACGTAGCTGCCGCCGCCGTTCGGGTAGGCCCGGACGACCTGGAGATACGAGGTCACGACGATCGCGAGGATCACGATGATCGCGATCGTCAGCGGCATGGTGAGCGCAAGTCCGGCCACGCCCGCGATGGCGAGCGTCCGCATCGTCTCTTCGGTCGCATACGCCGACGACGAGATGTTGTCCGACGCGAAGATCGCGAGACCGGTCGTCTTCGAGACGCGCTCGTCGGCCTCCGACTCGGTGGTGAGGCGCTCGCCAAAGAGGAACGTCCGCACCCCGGAGAGGATCTTGCCGACCCGCGAGTCCGGCTCCAGCACCTCCGGTGTGGCCAGGACATATCCGGCCCGACGCCGGAAGTCACGGCTCCGGTGGATCTTCACCCGGTCATCACCCGGGCGACGGCCCTTCGCGCGCTCCACGCGCTCCAGATGGTGTCCGGGACGCGGTGCGTCCTCGGGGGAACGGTGCGGCGGCTCTTCGCTCAAGGTGTGGTGAGTCTAGGCACCCCCACGGCCGGCGGTCGCATCAGAACCCGAGCCCGAGCCGGTCGGCCAGGATGTCCGGCAGGCCGCGCGCGCGCATCCGCTCCTGTGTCCGCGCGATGTCGTATCCGACCCGTCGGAGCTCGACCGCCGCGGTCGCGCTGTCCAACCAGGCATATGCCGCGCGCGGATCCCCGTCACGCGGTTGACCGACGCTTCCGGGGTTGATCATCCGCCGGCCGCCGGCGAGGTCGTGGACCTTGGGCACGTGGGTGTGGCCGTTGCAGCAATGCGGCGTCGGAGCGGATCGCATCGCGGCCGCGGCGGTATCGGCGTCGAAGACGTACTCCCAGAGCGGATCGCGGGGGCTCCCGTGGCAGACCGTGAACCCACCCTCGGCGAAGGTGAGCGGGAGCGCGGCAAGGCGATCGCGCTCCTCGGCGGTCAGCCACTCGCGGTGGAGGAGGGCGGCCGTCCGGGCCGCGGGATTGAAGAGCTCAAGACCCGCTCCGGTCCCGACCGCGCGGTCGTGATTCCCCGCCACCAGACGCGCGCCGCGCCCACGCAGCGCCGCGAGGACGTCGCCGGGGTCCGGTCCGTACCCGACGCTGTCGCCCATGACCCAGACCTCGTCCGCGGCGCCGACCTCGGCCAGGACCGCCTCGAGCGCGACGAGATTGGCATGGATATCGGAAAGGAGCGCGACCTTCATGCCGCCGCCGCCTTGGCCTCGGCGACGGTGAAACGCCCGTCCGCGATGGCGCGGCCGACGACCGCCGACGTCGCGCCCCACCGCGCGATCGCGCGGAGATCGTCGAGCGTCCGCACGCCCCCACCGGTATGGAAGCGCACCGTTGCGGCCGCGAGACCGAGGCTCGCCCGGAGCCGCTCGAGCAGGGCCAGAGGAGGCCCCGCCAGACGCCCGTCGGTGCTCACGTCGATGACGTAGAGCTCGCGCACCCCCGCCCGAACGGCGGCCGCGGCGGCCGCGATGGCGTCGCGACCGGCGGCGCGGCCGGCCAGCTCCGCGGCGCCACCGCGTGGCGCGAGCACGCCCCCCTCGGCCTCGATCTCGACGATCGCCCGCTGACCGAGCGCGGCGATGGCCGGCAGGAGGCCGTCGTCGCCAAAGACCGCCGCGGAGAAGAGCACCCCGGCGAAGCCATCACGATCGATCGCTCGCGCGGCGAGCGTCACGTCGGTGATCCCGCCGGCGAGGCGACACGGGATGCCGGCCTCGCGGGCGATCTCGGCCAGCAGGTCCAGGTTGGAGAAGACGCCGCGCTCCGCGCCGTCCAGATCGACGAGATGGAGCTCGTCCGCGCCGCCCTCGACGAACCGCCGGGCGAGGTCGCGGGGATGCAGGTCGGCCCCGACGCCCCCGCGAAAGACGACGCGGCCACCGCGAACGTCGACCGACGGGACGATCACCACGGGCGGCGGCGGGCCTCGACCGCCGACCGCGGGTAGGCGTATGGCGTCGGGCGGACCTTCCGCAGCAGCACCAGATGACGGCCGGGAAGCACATCGGCAACACCGAGCTCCGCGGTGGAGATCACGCCGGCCAGCTCGCCTCCGACCGCGGCGAGCGCGCGGCGGGCGGCCTCGAGCTCCGGTTCGACCCGCCCTTTCCACACGATGGCCTCGCCGCCGATGCGGAGAAGCGGCAGCAGGTACTCGGCGCACGCGGCGAGGCTACCGACGGCGCGGGCCGTACCGACATCGAACACGCCCCGCGCTCCATGGGCGCGACCGACCGTTTCGGCCCGCTCGTTGCGCACCACGACGTCGCCCAGACCGCAGGTCGCGCTCACATCCTCGATGAAGCGCGCCTTCTTGCCGACCGACTCGACGCAGGTGACCCGCAGCGAGGGGAGGGCGATGCGGAGCGCGAGGCCGGGGAAGCCGGCCCCGCTGCCGACGTCAACGACCCGCTCGTGCCCCTCCCAGGCGCGTACGGCGAAGGCGGTGAACGAATCCAGAAAGTGCTTGTCCGCGATGTCCCGCGGCTCGGTGATCGCCGTGAGGTTCACCGAGCGATTCCGCTCGACAAGCTCCGCCGCAAAGCGCTCGCAGACGGCGACCCGTGCCGCGTCCAGGGTGAGACCGAGCCGGGCGCTGCGCTCGGCGAGCCGGGCGAACGGCGCCGCCGGCGCGGCCTGAGGGTCGGGCACGGCGGCTACTGTAGGCGGGCGGTGCGATCGACCCGCCGCGGCACCGCCATCTGCGAGAATGACCGGGTGACCACCGCCATCCCCACTCTCGGCGCGGACATCGGGGAGATCCTGATCGATGAGGCCGCGATCAACGCGCGGGTCGCCGAGCTGGGGGCCGAGGTCACCCGCGATTACGCCGGTCGGGACCTCGTCCTGGTGAGCATCCTGAAGGGCGCACTCCCGTTCCTCGCCGACCTCATGCGCCAGATCCCCCTTCCGCTCACGCTCGACTTCATGGAGGTGTCCTCCTACGGCGCCGCGACGACATCGAGCGGCATGGTCCGCATCCTCAAGGACCTCGCGAAGCCGATCGAGGGGCGCCACGTCCTCATCGTCGAGGACATCCTGGATACCGGTCACACGCTCGCCCACATCCGCGGCCACCTGGAGACGCAGCGGCCCGCATCGATCCGACTCTGCGCGCTGCTGGACAAGCCGGCTCGCCGGATCATCCCGATCGCGGTCGACTACCGGGGATTCGAGATCGCCGACAAGTTCGTCGTCGGATACGGGCTCGATTACGCCGAGCGGTACCGCAACCTTCCATTCATCGGTGTGTTGAAGCCCGAGGTGTACGCGGAGGCCGAGTGAGCCTCCTCGCCGCCGCCCTCCTGGTCGTCGCGACCGTTCTGGGGAGTGGCGGCGCCCGGGCGACGACGCTCCTCATCGCGCTGCCGGCGACCGTGCGGGTGAATGTCGCCGGGCTCGGCACGTCGTACGCGGTGATCTCTTCGACCGGCACGATGACCGCGAGCGCCCCGGACGGCACGGTGCTGTACCGCGGCGGTGGCCGCACCGTCTCGCGCACGAACGTGCGGAAGGTCGTCGGCGCGGATCTCGTCCTGCCGCCCCGTCAGTCCGGTGTGCTGAGCCCGGCCGAACGTGCCGAGCGATCCGCCGAGCTTCGCGGGGCGCGCCAGGCCCAGGCGGACTCCGGCCCGCGATCGCTCATCACGATCCCGTTCCAGTTCTCGGTGCTCCAGGGTCCCAACGACGACATCGGCGCGCAGGCGATCACCGCCGAACGCCCACTGCTCATCCGCTTCACCACCGACGACGGGATCCTTCAGTACAACGGGCGCTTCTATCGAGGCAGCCTCGAGCTCGCGCTCGATGACGAGAACGACCTCATCGTGGTGAACACCGTGCGCACGCATGACTATCTGGCGTCGGTCGTCGGCTCGGAGGTGCCGTCATCGTGGGAGGCCGAGGCCCTCGCCGCGCAGGCGGTGGCTGCGCGGACCTACCTCTACACCCACCTCGGACGGCACAAGAGCTACGACCTCGAAGGCGACACCCGGGATCAGGAATATGACGGAACGCAGAACGAGGATCCCCGGACGCTCCGCGCGGTGGAGCGCACCGCCGGCCGGATCGCGACCTACGGTGGCGCGCCGATCGAGGCGTTGTACTCGGCCAATGCCGGCGGCCTCACCGAGGATTCGGAGAACGTGTTCGGCAACGCGCTCCCGTATCTGCGGAGCGTGGCCTCGCCGGGCGACGAGGCCGCGAAGAGCTCGTCCTGGGGGAAGACGAGCTACGAATGGAGCAGGGAGATCAGCGCGACCCAGCTCCGCGACTACCTGTTCGTCCGCGGTATCAACGTCGGCATCCCACGCGACATCGTGCTCACCGGCGTCTCGAGCACCGGCCGGGTCCTGGGCGCGCGGATCATCGGCGCCACGGGAACGAAGGACATCGGGAAGGACCGCGCGCGGTACTACTTCGGGCTGCGGAGCTCGCTGTTCACGGTGAGCGTGGGGGCGGGCGGCGCGACCGAGCGTGTCGCCGCCGACGACACCGAGCGGCAGAGGGCGCTCGGCGGCCTCGGCGCGCAACAGGCGCGCACCGCCTTCGAGATCCTCCGCGACCCCTCAGGCGGCGAGATCGGGCTGCGCGCGGTGTCCTACGTGTACGAGCTCCCGGCGACATTCGTGTTCACGGGGAAGGGCTTCGGGCACGGCGTGGGCCTCTCGCAGTGGGGCGCACAGGGCATGGCCCTCACGGGCGCTTCGGCCGAGCAGATCCTCGCGCACTACTACCGTGGGACCGCGGTCACCGCGGTCGGGGGGGATTGACGACCGCCGGTCGCGCTAGGTGACCATCGCGGCCGCCGCGCGGATCGGCACCTTCAGGTTCAGGACGACGGTGCCGTCCGGCCGGGCCTGCTGGGTCGATCCGCCCTTCAGCAGGTCGAGGCGTTCGCTGCGGCGGAGACCCGAAGCGAGCTCGCCGTCGGACGGGAGCTCGCGGCCGTCGCTCTGGAGCACGATCTCGAGCGACGCGTCCCTCCAGGCCATGCCGAGCACGATGTCCTTGGCCTCGCCCGTTCCGATGCGCTCGACGAGCGAGTCCTGGATGAGCCGAAAGATCGCGACCTCGTCCTCCGAGGGAAGACGGCGGTCCCGGCCGGTGCTCGAGAAATCGATGCGGACGCTGTGCTTGTCGACGAGCGTCTGGATGTACCGGCGAAGCGTCGGCACCAGGCCGAGGTCATCGAGGATCATCGGTCGCAGCTCGAAGATGAAGCCGCGCAGCTCCTGGAGCGTCTTGTTGACCATGACTCGGAGGGCCTTGAGCTCATCGCGCGATCGCTGCGGGTCGACGCTGTAGAGCCGCTCGCTGATCTCCGACTGCAGGACGACGTTGGCCATCGCCTGGGCCGGACCGTCATGGACCTGCCGCGCGATGCGCCGCCGCTCCTCCTCCTGCGTGTCGACGATCGCCTGGAGGACGCTGTTCTCGTCGAGGATCGGAGCGTCAGACCGGGCGGGCGAGGCGCTGAACGCGTCGAGCTGCAGGCGGGTCGCGCCCAGGAGCGCGTGCACGCGATCGAGCAGCTTCCGCTTGCTCTCAAGCTCGCCGAGCTGACCTTCCATCATCACGCGCTGTCCCATGGCGGTCGCGTGGTCGTCAGCCACGCGGAAGATCTCCGCGCGCCCGAATGCCGGATCCCCGCGGGCCTCCTCGAGCTTCGCCTTCGCGGCGTCCTCCCGAGAGCGCAGCCGGCTCACCTCGGTCCGCGTGGAATCGACGAGCAGGTCCAGCTCGCGCATCTCGGCGTTCACCTTGTCCTGCTCGGCGGAGAATGCCGCGAGGATCTCCGCCGGCGCCCCACCGACCACGCTAGCTCCCCAGCTCCGGGCCTTTGATCCATCCCTGACGGATCGCGTAGACGACCGCCTGGGTCCGGTCGTTCACCGACAGCTTCCGCAGGATGCTCGACATGTGGTTCTTCACGGTCTGCTCCGAGATCGCGAGCGCGTAGGCGACCTCCTTGTTCGTCATCCCCTGCGCGATGTTGTCGAGGATCTGCACCTCGCGCGGCGACAGCGGCGCGAACACGTGCGACGAGCCGGGCCCATAGACCGACAGCTCGCGGAACTCGGCAAGGACCTTCGAGGCCACCGCTGGCTTCGCGAAGATCTTCTCGTTGATCGTGAATTGACCGTCACGGACCTTGCGGATCGACTCGACCAGCTCCTCCGGGGCACAGTCCTTCTTCAGATAGGCGGCCGCGCCGGCCCGGATCGCGTCGAAGAGCGTTTGCTCCTCCTCCAGGGCGGTCAGCACGATGACCGCGATGTGCGGGAGCTCGCGCCGCACGCGCTGGGTCGCCTTGATGCCGGAGAGGCGTGGCAGGTCCGCCTCGATGATGAGCACGTCCGGTTCGAGCTCGATCGTCTTCGCCACGGCGTCCTCGCCATCGACGACCGCCGCCAGGATCTCCATGTCCGGCTCGCGTTCGAGCACCTGCGTGATGCCGAGCATCGTGAGCCGGCTCGCGTCGGCCAGCACGATGCGGATCGCCTTCTCGGGCCTATCGGCCACGTGGATCCCCTTCCTTCGCCAGCGGAAGCAGGAGTGTAACGGCGGTGCCATCGCCGGGAGCGGACTGGATCTGCAGCCGGCCACCAATGAGCTCGGCGCGCTCGCGCATCGACAGCAGGCCGACCGACTTCGCGCGGCGGGCCGCCCGCACGAGATCGAATCCGATGCCGTCATCGGTGCACCGGAGCACGACCTGATCCTTCGCGCGCTGCCAGACGATGCGCACCGTCGTCGCCTGGGCATGCTTGTGCACGTTCTGCAGGGCCTCCTGCATCACGCGATAGATCGCGAGCTCCTGCATCGGCGACAGCCCGGTCTCGTCGGTGTCGAGATGGCACTCGACCTGCAGGCCGTAGCGGCTCTGATATTCGTTCGCGTAATTCCGGATCGCCTCCGGCAGTCCGAGCTCGGAAAGCACCGGCGGGCGAAGGTCGTAGATCATGCCGCGGACCGAATCGAGCGAGCTGCGGAACTGGCTCTTCAGGTTCGCGAGCTCGGTCCGGAGCGTGCTCCGCACATCCGCCGGCGCTCGCTCGGCGATCCGCTCGAGGTACTCGACCTCGAACACCGCGTTCGCCAGGACCTGCGCGGGTCCGTCGTGAACGTCGCGGTACAGCCGCTCCCGCTCGGCTTCGAGGCTTTCCAGCACCCGTTGCGCGGCCGCGACGTTCTCGTCACGGCCTTCGGCGTCCAGGGGGAGCCCGCTGCCGGTGAGGTACGCCGTGCTCGACTCGATATGGCCGATCGCGAGCTGGAGCTGCTTCAGCCGCCGAAAGGCGACGTGGCTCGCTTCATCCGGCTCCCCGCCGGCCGACCGGGACTGCGATTCGGCCCGCCGCTGATAGGAGCGCTGGAACCGCTCGACCTGCTGGCGGAGCCGGCGGACCTCGCGCCGCAGCGCGTCGACGATCCCTTCGAACTGCGCGTCGAGGTCGTCGTCACGAGGAAGACGGGCCGGCGTTCGTTCGTTCGTTCGTTGAGTCTACGGAACGCCGATCAGCACGGCGGTGTCGTCGAGGAAGCGTACGGACCACCCAAGCTCCCGGGCCCGGACCGCGACCGGCGCCTGGGGACGCACCAGCAGCTCCCGGACCCCCCGCCTGGTCAGGATCTGCCGCCATCCGGGCCGGGCCTCGACGACCGCGGTGTAGTCGGCGAGGACGTCCGGGAGGTAGGGTGTGAGCCGCCCGTCGATGAAGACCGGCGTCCGTGGCGCCGACCAGATGAGGTAGCCACCCCAGTCGTAGTCATTGAGGAGGCCGGCCCCGGAGGCGAGGGACGAGAGCGCGGCGGCGGGATAGCGGGTCAGGTCGGGGACCGCCGGAACAACGGTCAACGCGCCGCCGAGCACGGCCAGCGCAACGACCGCCGCGACCAGGTCCGCGGTCCGCGCGGGCGACGCACCCGCCGGCTGGACGCGCACTCGCCGGCGGACCAACGCCGCGAACGCCGCCGGGCCATGACGCGCAAGGAACGGCGCGGCGGCGATGGCGAAGAACGGAGTGTGACGCACCGCGGTGAGCGCGATGACCAGGACGGGAATGAGCACGATCACGGCCTTCGGATCGCGCGCCGGCGACAGCGCGGCGCTCGCGAACGTGGCGACGATGACCGCGGCGAAGACAAGCCCCGGGAGCGTGGTGACGTCCGGCACCGCCCACTCCTGGATCGCCCGCGGCGGATGGAGAAGATGGAAGCCCGGCGCGGTCCAGACACCGGCGCCCGCCGGGGTGAGCAGCGTCGCGAGCACCGTCGCGCCGGCGGTGAGCAGCAGGCCACGGCGCCGCGCCGGATCGTCGTGAACGGCGGCGGCGATCATGGTCCCGAGGACCAGCGCGACGCCGAGCGCGAACGAGCCATGCAGATCCGCCCAGATGAGGACGAGGATCGGGATGAACACGAGCGCGCGCGCGCTCCCGGCGCGCGCCGATCGCAGGAGCGGCACGAGCACGGCGAAGCAGAGGACCCCGAACAGCTCCGGGCGCTCGACGGACACCAGGCGCGTGAGCAGGATCGCGGGCAGCGCGGCGATGAGCGCGACGAGCGGCGCGCGCGGGCTTTCGCGCAACGCCGACCAGACGATCACCGCGACGAGGACGGCCACCGTGACCGTGCGGAGGGCGAGGATCCCCCGCCACCCGGCGCCGAGATAGGCCGCGTACCAGAGGAGCTGGCCGAGCCACTGATCGGTCGCCACCGGCTGCCCGGGAACGGTCCACGAGAAGAGATCGCTGCGCACGAGGCCGTGCGCCAGGGCTTCCCGCGCGGTCGCGAGGTGCCAGAACACGTCGTTGTCGCCCAGCGGCAGCGCGACCGAGGCCACGCCGAACGCCGCGGCGACGGCGATCGGGAGCAGGAGCGGGACCCGGCCAGGGGACATCAGGGTCGACCCAGCAGGACGAACGACCGGTCCTCCGCCCGCACCACCCACCCGTCCTCACGCAGTGCGCCGACGAGCGGCCGGTCGGGCCGGAGCAGGACCTCGCGGACCGCGTAGCGCTCGATGACCCCCCGCCAGCCGGGACGGAGCTCCACCGCCTCGCGATACGCGTCAAACACGCCGGCCGATACGAACGGGAAGAGTCGGCCATCGATGAACACCGGCCGTTCGGGCGCGCGCGCGATGAGGAAGCCACCCCAGTCGTACTCGTTCAGCAGCACGCCGGATCCGTCGCGGAGGGCCGGGAGCGCACCGACCGGATCGGCGCGTTCATCCGGCCCCCGGGGAACAAAGACCGCGCTGGCGAGCGCGGCGATGACCAGGGCCAGGGTGAGGAGGGCCGCGGCGGGAGCGGGGATCCGTCGTTCGCCCCGCAGCGGGACCCACCCCCCGACTCGCCGGAGCGGCGCCGAGAGCCCCGCTCCAAGGAGTGGCTGCGCCGCGACGAGGAAGAACGCGACGTGCCGTTGACCCGAGAGCGCGAGCCACGCGAGCGGTCCGATGAGCAGGACGTCGAGCAGGCTCGCGCCACGGTTGAGCGCGACCGCCAGCGCGCCGGTCAGGAACAGGGCGAAGACCGCCCCCGATGCCTCGATCACATCGGGAGGTGTCTCTTCGCGGATGAAGCGTGGGGGCGCGAGCGCATGGCCGGCAGCGCCGCCGAGCCCGAACGTCTCGGGATCCGCGAACGTGACCAGCGTCGTTGCGACGAAGACCGCGATGAGGACCCGCGCGTCCTTGCGACCGAGGAGCATCGCCTCCGCCGCGAAGATACCGACCAGCCCGAGGCCGACGACATAGCCGCCGTGGAGATTCGCCCACAGGAGCAGGAGCGGAGGGACGCCCAGAAGGGCACGACGAGCTCCGGACCGAGCGGCGAACAGCAGCTCGAGCACGACCGGGAACAGAACGAACGTGAACAGCGCGGGCCGGTCGGTCCAGCGCGACCGCGTCGCGACGAATCCCACCGCCAGAACGAGCGCCGCCGCACCCAGCGACGCGCCCATGCGTCGCGACACCCGGGCGGCAAAGAACGCCGCGGCCGCGACGAGCGCCGAGCGGAGGAGGACGAGGCCGGGCCAGCTGCCCGCGGCGAAGGCGAGCGCGAGGATGACCTCTCCCAGCCACTCGCCGAGCGCATACGGACGCCCGAGGATCGTGGTGGAAAAGATATCGGTACGCAGGATCTCGCGGTGATCGAGCATCCAGCGTCCGCTTGCGAGGTGCCAATACATGTCCGGGTCGGACGGCGCGAGGCCGGCGGCCAGGGAGAAGGCAACGGCCGCCGCGCCGACCGGGAACGCGTTGCGGGCGAGCCACCGGCTCACGGCAGACAGCCGCGTACCGGCGCGGGCAGCGAGTACACCCGGATCGCGTTCCCGCTCTCGCGTTCCGCCTCCGCATCGTTCGCCCCGCGCCCGCGATAGAGCTCGTCGTAGGTCTCGAAGTGGACCGGCTCGAGAACGATCGACCGCGCCCCGGTCGCGGGCGCATAGCACGCCGCGGCGCTGATCCCGTCCGAGGGTGTGACGACGACGCTGCGGCCGCTGATCCACCGCCATGCCGCCGCGTCGACCGCGAGGAAGGGGCCGCCGGGGATCCGCTCGAGGGCGGACACGCGGGCCCGGTAGGTCGCGCCGAACGCCGCATCCCACTCCGTCAGCGCGATCCCGGAGACGAGCGCGACCGCCGCGACACCGGTCGCACCGAGATGCAGGATCGCGCGGCGGTCCCACGCCCGGCGCTCGACGAGCGCGCCCGTTCCGACGACGCCGAGCGCGATGCCATAGGGAAAGAACGATGCGAGCGAATGGAAGTACGACCCGCGGGTCGAGTGAAGCGTCCAGAGCAGGCTCTCCGCGACGTAGATGAGCGCGAGGAGCGCGGCGAACGCCCGCAATTCGGCTCGTCCGGCCCGCGCGCGGATCGCCAGCACGATCGGCGGAAGAAGGACCACCAGGAAGGCGATGATCAGCGTCCCCAGATTCGTCACGAGCGCGGCGACCTTCGCCCCGAGGAACGTGGGGAGATCGGCGAGGGCCGCGCCGAGGGACGGCGCCTCGACCGCGAAGAAGTCCTCATAGCGCAGGAGGAGCGCGGCGCGCGCGAAAAGACCGCCGGAGAGTCCGATGTCCAGGTCCCGCGCCAACCAGGCGGACCCGATGGCGAGCGCGACGCCGCTCGCGACCAGACCCGCGCGGCGGCTCGGTCGAAGCGCCGCGAGGGCGATCAGGGCGAAGCCGAACAGCGCACCCTCGCCGCGGGCCAGGAAGAGCAGACCGACGAGCACCCCGGCCAGTGCGCCGGCCCGCTCGTCGCCGCGAGCCGCCCGGGCGTAGGCGAGGAAGAACAGCGTGCCGAGGACCGCGGCCGGCGCGAACGCGTCCAGGCTCACCCACCCTGGGGCGAACGCGCCGCCAAGGCCCGCGAGCGCCGCGGCGACGAGGGCGGACGCCTCACCCCCACCGAGGGAGCGCGCTGCGGCGTAGCTGACCAGCGGGATGCCGAAGGCGACCGCGATCGTGAGCGCCTGGGAGGCGCGGAAGCTGTCAAGGGACGGCAGCAGGATGATGCCGAGCGCCTGCAGGGCGGTCGCGAACGGCATCCAGAAGCGGTGGCTCGGCACCGGCAGCGCGACACCCGGGCCGGCCTCGAGCGGACTCCAGATGAAATCCGCGGTGAGGCCCTGACCGGCCGCGAGCCGGCGGGCGACATCGTGGTAGTAGTAGGCGTCGGTGTAGCCGGGCTGGTCGACGACCGCCGCGGACGCGATGCGGACGAGCAGCAAGGCGGCGGAGAGGAGCACGATCCGTCGGACGGCGGCGTTCCTCAACGCCGCCAGTCTACGGACCGCGCACCCCAGACCGGACCGCTGCCCCGCGACGCTCGATCGGGCCGTGCAGCCACCTCGCAGAACGTCACGGGCGGTACGATCGTCGCACCGTGATCATGCGCGGCCTGCTGCTCGTCATCCTCTCGTTCGCGAACCTGCAGCTCATCTGGTCGCCGGACGTTCTGCCGAACACGCTGTTCGCATGGACCCTGCTTCGCTCTGGAGACCTGAACTATGACGAGTTCACGATCTCCGGGACCACGATCGGTCCCCCTCCCGCCGCGGCGGCCCCGTCCGGCCCGGGCCCGGAACGGGCCGACCGGCTCGACCGCGAGACCTACTTCTTTCGCTCCTGCGGGCGATCAACGGCGCAAGAAGCGCAGCACCTGCCGCGCAGCGCCGGCGGTCCGCCGCCACCGGGACCGAACGATCACGTCTGCTCGATCTTCCCACCGGGTATCGCGCTCCTCGCCCTGCCGGTGTTCGCGCCGGCGGTGCTGGCCGGTGTCTCCCCCGGAGATACTCCGACGCTTTTCTACCTCGGGCATCTCGCCGCGGCGATCATCGAGGCGATCGCGACGCTGCTCCTGTGGTCGCTCATGCGGCGCTTTGTCGGCGCGCGGCCCGCCATGCTGCTCGCGCTGCTGTACGCGCTCGGCACGAGCGCGCGGACGGTGGCGTCACAGGCGCTGTGGCAGCACGCCGGCGTGCACCTCTTCCTCACCCTCGGCCTCTGGCTGGTCCTTCGCGACGAGCCGGTCTCCGTGGTCCGATCGATGGCTGCCGGGCTCGCCCTGGGCTTCGCCGGCGTGGTCAGGCAGACGGCGGCCCTCTCGGTCGTCGCGCTCGCCGGCCTGCGACGCGTCCCGCTGGTCATCCTCGCCGCCGCGGCGGGCCTCGTCCCGCTGCTCCTCTACAACGCGCTCGCCTTCGGCGACGCGTTCGAGCAGGGATACGGCACGAAACCGTTCGACCTGCCGATCGCCACCGGGCTCTACGGACTCCTCGCCTCGCCAAGCCGTGGCCTGTTCATCTATGAGCCGTATCTCGTCCTGGCGTTCGCCGGGCTGGTGCTGGCCTGGCGGCGAGACGGTCAGGTCGCGCGGCGACTCCGTGGGCTCGGCCTGGTGTGGATCGCGAGCCTCGCCCTGTACGCCAGCTACGCCGAATGGTGGGGCGGTCGCGTCTTCGGTCCGAGGTTCCTCGATGACCAAGCACCGGTCCTCTTCGCGGCGATGTCCTGGGGCATCCGGGAAGGACTGCTTTCCGGTCGGTGGCGACGCTGGGTCTTCGGGCTTCTCGCGGTGTGGTCGCTCGTGCTCTTCAACGCCGCCGCGCTCGTTTACGACCTGCGCTGGGACACCGAGCCCCTGAACGTGAACGTGCATCCCGAGCGCCTGCTCGATTGGTCCGACCCGCAGTGGCTCGCGGTCATCATGTCCCTTCCCACCGGGGGAACGCGCGTGGTCACGGGGCTCGTTCTGTCGCTGCTGACGCTCGGGGTCCTGCTCCGTCTCGAGGGCGTCACGCTCAGGCGGTCACCGCGGGAGACGCCGTCAGGCTCATCGTGATCGGCCAGGACACTACGGCGCGGGCTCCGCCATGGGCTCCGGGCGTCGGCGGTGACGGACGTAGACGGCGCCGCCAACGATGATGAGCGAGAAGACGCTCACCGCGCGGTCGAGCACGGCGACGGCCACGGCATCGTGCTGCGCCAGGCCGAATCCGGCGGTGAGGACGTAGACGATCGCGATCTCGACGAAGCCGAATCCCGCCGGAGTGAGCGGAACGGTGGTGAGGAGCGAGGACGCGACGGCGACGAACACCACACCGGAGATCGGGAGCTCGAGGCCGAGCGCCGCGAGAACGAACGCGAGCCGCGCTGCCTCGGCAAGCCAGATGGCCAGGGTCTCCGGGCCGGCCTCGGGGAGTGCCCGGAACGAATGCAGGACGCCCTCGCGAAAGAGCCGGCCGATCCGTCGCACCTCCCGCGGAAAGAAGCGGGCGATCCGTGGCGCGACGACGTACACGAGGAGGAACCCGGCGACGATGAGGATCGCGAGGCCGATGGCCGAGAGGTAGACGAGCTTCAGGTCCGGAAGGATCGTGCGGCCGAACGCGATGTACCCCCCGACGATCAGCAGTCCGAACACCACGAAGAGATCGAGGAGCCGCTCCGCGACGACGACGCCGACGGTCCGTGACAGCGAGATGCCGAACCGTTGCCGTACCAAATAGGAGCGGTACAGATCGCCGAGCTTCGCCGGGACGAGACAGTTCACGAACCACCCGAGCATGAGGATCTCGAGCAGGTCCCGGCCGCGCACCACCGCGCCGCTCTCGCGGAGGAGCCGGGCCCAGCGCCGCGAGCGGATCGGGAACGTCGCGTAGTAGACGAGGAGCGCGCCCGCGACGAGCCGGGGGTCGCTCGAGCGGATCGTCGCGAGGGCGGTCCCCCAATCGACATTCCGCGCGAAGAACGCGAGAAGCAGAAGGGGGACGAGGGTGGAGATCAGCTCGCGCCAGCCCAGGAGCTGACGGCGGACCGCGATCTCGTCGGTGTACCCGGCCTCGACCGCGAGCCGCTCGATGGTCTGGTCCTCGGGGTGCGGCCTCATCGGCGGAGGGCGGGCGCGTGGGCGCGGCTGGACACCTTCGATGGCCGGATGCGACAAGTCTATGTGGCGAGCGCGCAAGGGGCCGTTACTGTCCACCGGTGTCCCCGACAACGACGAGCGCGTCGCGCGACCTGCCCGCGCCGGCGCGGCTCTTCCTCACCAGCGCGACGCTGCTGTTCGCCGAGCTCCTGCTCATTCGATGGATCCCGGAGAACGTCGTCTACGTCGGATTCTTCAACAACCTCATCCTCATCGCGAGCTTCTTGGGCATTGGCCTGGGTATCCTGCTGGGACAGGGTGGTCGGACGCCGCGATGGCCGGTGGCGCACCTTCTCCTCTTCGCCCTCGCGGTCGTCGTGCATCTGGGGCAGACCAACAGCTTCGTGACGTCGGATCGCGCGCTCTTTCTGGGCGCTCCCGAGCACGCCGAGATCGGCATCAACGTGCTGGCTCTGGCGGCCTACTTCACGCTGACCGCGGCGTTCATGGCGGCGCTCGCGCTCCCGCTTGGGCCTCTCCTCCGCGCACTCCCGCCGCTGCGGGCGTACGCCGTCGACATCGCGGGCGCCCTGGGCGGGATCGCCGCATTCGCGGCGCTCTCCGCGCTCGCCACGCCGCCGTTCGCGTGGTTCACGATCCTGGGCGCCCTGCTCCTTGCCCTCCGGGGCCGGCACCCGATCACCGCGCGCGCGGCGCTGGGCGGCCTCGCGATGACGGCGGTCGCGGCATTGGCCTTCCTGTCCTACGCCACGGGCGATGAGTCCTCGCCCTATTACCGCATCAATCTCTACCGGGACGCATCGGGGACGGAAGAGGTGTTCGTGAATGGCATCGGCCATCAGACCCTGGCGGCGGCATCCTCGCCTTCCAAAGCTCCGTTCTACGAACAGGTCTACGAGTGGCTCCCGAACAAGAAGTTCGAGCGAGCGCTCATCATCGGCGCGGGGGGCGGCACGGATGTCGCCGTCGCCCTCACCCACGGGGTCACCCGGGTCGACGCCGTCGACATCGACCCGGCCCTGCTGCAGCTCGGAGTCGATCGCCATCCCGATCGGCCATATGACAGCCCTGCCGTCCACCGCTACGTCAACGACGGCCGCGCGTTCCTCCGCTCCAGCGCGGATCGCTACGACCTGATCGTGCTTGCCCTGACCGACTCCCTGACCCTCGTCACGGCCACGGCGAATCTCCGGCTTGAATCATTCCTCTTCACCGCCGAGGCGTTCGCGGACGCTCGCGACCATTTGGCACCGGACGGCGTGTTCATCCTGTACAACTACTACCGCGAGGACTGGGTCATCGGGCGCTACGCCCGGACGATCCGGGAGACCTTTGGCGCATCCCCGTTGATCCGCACATTCCCGCAGTCCGCCGGCCGCGGCGCCGTCCTCGCGGCCGGAGACCCGGCATTCCGGCTGGCCAGGGCACGGGACGGAGACAGGGAGCACGTCGACCTCGCCGCCGCGCCGCGACCCGCGCGCGACGACTGGCCTTTCCCGTACCTCGAGCGCCCCGGGATCAGCCCCCAATACCTCATTGCCCTCGGGCTCATCCTCCTCTTCGCCGCGCTCGCCGTCGCCGGGGCGGTCCGTCGTTCCGGAGTGCCTGGCGCGTTCAGCCCGCATTTCTTCGCGCTGGGCGCGGCCTTCTTGCTTCTCGAGACAAGAAGCCTGGCGGCATTCAGCCTCCTGTTCGGGACGACGTGGTACGTCAACGCACTGGTCTTCGCCGGGATCCTGATCAGCGTGTTGCTGGCGATCGCGGTCAACGCGCGCTTCCGGTTCCCCGGAGCGCGATCGCTCTATGCCTCCTTGGCGTTCACGCTGGTGGTGGCCTACCTGGTGCCGCCCCAATCGCTCCTCATCGAACCGGCGTGGCTTCGCTACGTGGCCGCCTCCGTGATCATGTTCGCGCCCGTCTTCGCGGCGAATCTCGTGTTCGTCTATTCGTTCCGGAACGCGGCGCGGACCGACACGGCATTCGCCTCGAATGTGATCGGCGCGACCCTGGGTGGCGCGCTCGAGTACACCGCCCTGATCACGGGCTACCAGCAGCTCCTGCTGCTCGTTGGCGCGCTGTACCTGATCGCGCTCGTCTTCGCGACCCGTTTCCGGGTCCTCGCGGATACCGGGCTCGCCGGCCGCGGCGCGTAGCCCTGACCCCTCGTATCACGCAGGCGCGCGCTGGGCAGCGCCACGCGCGCGCAGCGCGAACGCCAGCAGCACCGCCGAGAGCGCGGGGATGACCGCCGCATGGGTCTCGCTCGCCCTGGCGAGCGAGACCGCCCAGGCGACCCAGGGAAGGAGCGAAGCGACCGCCACGACCGCCAACAGCAGGAGACGCCGGTCCCGCGGCCGGGCCGACGCCGCGATCGCGAGGGTCGCCGACCACGGCAGCACGAGCAGGAGCTGGTCGTACGTCCAGGCGTGCGGCGATGCGAAGACGGAAACGCTCACGCCAAGCGCCAGTAGCCCCGTCCGATCCACCGCCACGCCTCGCAACAGCACGACCAGGAGGACGACCACCGACCCGACCAGCAGCGCCCCCCACCCGGGCGACCCGAGCGTGTCGCTCGCGAGACCCCACGCGGTCGGGAGAAGGGCGGCGATCCGGAGCCGCGGACCGAGCACCGCCCCGAGCCATAGGGAGGGCCAGGAAGGCGCGATGATGAGCGAGGCCGCCGCGCCCGTGGCAAGAGCGGTCGCCGCTCCGGCCAGGTAGGCGCGCCGGCCTCGACGCACCGCCTCCACGAACAGCAGGGGCCACACGAGAAGGACGAGCTGGGGCTTCAGCGCGAGGCTGGCGGACCACATTCCGGCCGCCCGTTCACGGCCACGGGCGAGCGACCACGCGGTGAGCCCGAGCAGGCCGAGCTCGACGGCGGTGGTCTGACCGTAGCGCAGGACCAGCCAGAGCGGCTGCGAGAACGCGACGAGCACGGCGCACAGCAACGCCGAACGCGAAGGACCATGAACGGCCGACCATGAACAGAAGACGCCCAGCGCGACGGCGCCGACCGAGACCGCGATCCACACGGTCGCCGACAGGTCGAGGGGCAGCATCGCGAAGGGCACCATGGCAAGCGCGGTCCACAGCGGGTAGGCGAACGCCGCACCGGTGCAGGGACTTCGGGTCGTGCCGCCGCTCGGGAGCGGAATGGCGGCACCGGCGGCCGCCGTCCAGGTCGGCCCGTCATACGGGTCGGCCCGTTCCAGCACGAGCCGTCCCGCGGTGCGCAGGCACCAGAAATCCTCTCGACGGTAGGACTCGGTGTTCGCGGCGGCGAACGCGCCGCAGGCCAGCAGGAGCCCGGCGATGACGATCCCCAGGCCCAGGCGCCGGCCGCGGTCCCTAGCCATGGCGGCGGGCGAGCCATTTCCGGAGCTTGTCGTACCGGGTCTGGAAATGGATCCCATGGCCGGCGAGCCGGCCGTGGACCACGCCGGTCCGGAGGGCGGCGATGAAGTCATCACGACCGGCGAAGTCGTCGACCTCGATCCAGGCCCGTCCGATCTCCCATGGCCGGTGCGCGTCGCTCCCGACGGCGCCCGGGATGTCCCGCTCCTTCGCGTAGACCGCGGCCTTGCGGTTGTCCGAAGCGAACGCCTCGCGCGCGTTGAAGATCTCGATCGCGTCGATCTGCGGCCAAAGCCGGTCCAGCGCGTCGCGCCGGAGGTGATAGATCCGGTTGTGGCTGAACGGATGCGGCACCGACACCAGGCCGCCCTGATCGTGGATCCGCGCGACCGTCTCCTCCGCCGAAAGGCCACGCGGGATCGCCGACGTCAGGAACAGGCCGATGATCTCACCGTCACGCGACGAGATCTCCTCGCCGACCACGACGCGGAACCCATCGGCCTTCTCCTGGAGCCGAAGCGCGCCCTCGATGGTGTTGTGGTCGGTCGCGCAGACCACGTCGAGACCCGCCGCCTTCATCGCCAGCGCCTGCAGGGCGACGGGTGTGCGGCTGTCCGGCGAGAACTCGCAATGCGTGTGCGTGTCGAGCTTGATCCGTCGCGGCTGATCGGTCAGATCGCTCTCCCTCGCGCCCGCGCGTCACGGACGATCTCGCGGATCCGGGCCTCGAATCGTGACACATCGAACCGCCGGGCGGACTCCCGAAGGGCCACCCGATCGACGCCCGTCCGCTCGACGTCGCGGACCGCTTCGGCAAACAGGCTCGGGTCCGGCTCGGACACGAGCCGGCCGTCGATGCCATCGCGCACGATGTCCAGCGCCCCGCCCCGGCCGAGCGCGACGACCGGCGTGCCGGAGGCGAGCGCCTCCGCGTTCACGATGCCGAAATCGTCCTCGGTCGGGAAGATGAGGCCGCGCGCCGAGCCCAGCAGCTGCTTCACTGTGGCGTCGTCGACCCGGCCGGCGAAGGTCACGTTGTCGCGCGCCATCGCTTCGAGGCTCGCGCGCTCTCGTCCGTCCCCGACCACGATGAGCCGGAGGCCGACGTCGTTGAACGCGCGGACCGCGACGTCGGCCCGCTTGTACGCGACCAGCCGACTCGGCATGCAGACCCAGAAGTCGCCGCGCTCCGCGGCAGGGGTGAACGCGTCCACGTCGATGGGGGGGTGAACGATCTGGCTGTCCCTGCCGTAATACCGCCGGATGCGCTCGCGCACCACGGTCGAATTCGCGACCCAGTGATCGACCCGCGCGGCACCGCGAAGATCGTCGATCCGCAGGCGCTCGAGCAGCTCACGCACGACGACATGGAGCGGCGCCGGCACCTCCTCGGCCAGGTACCGCTCGCTCCAGTCCCAGAGGTACCGCGTCGGCGAATGGCAGTACGCGACGTGGACCGTCTCGTCCGGCAGCGTGAGGCACTTGATGAACGCGCTGGTGGAGGTCAGGACGGTGTCGGTCCCGCGGGGCACGCGCAGTCGCGCCGCGGCGTTCGGGTAGAGCGGCAGCAGCAGCCGATGCAGCCCGCCCCCGAAGGGCAGCCGCTGGAGATACGAGGGACGGAGGGTCCACCCGTCGAGCGGGCCATAGCTTCTGCGATCGTGGAAGAACGTGTAGACGGACGCGTCCGGCCACATCCGATGCAGCACGTCGACGACCCGCTCGGCGCCGCCGCGCGCCGAGAAGTATTCGTGCGCGAGCGCAAGACTCACCGCGTTGACCGCAGGCGCTCGAGGACCACCTGGAAGACGAAGACCGGCAACACCCGTTGCCGGCGCCAGCGCTTCGGATCGCGCGCGAGGCGCCAGAGCCATTCCAGCCCGATCGTGTGAACGATCCGCGGCGGGGGCTTCGCCGCGCCGGCGAGGTAATCGAGGGAGCCCCCGACACCCACGGCCACTTTGACCGTCGGCAGCGCGGCCAGGTGCCGCGCGATCCAGCGCTCCTGCTTCGGCATGCCGAACGCGACGAACAGCAGGTCCGGCGACGCGGCGACGACCGCCGCGAACGCCTCGTCGGACCCCGCGTCGCCATCGTGGGTGCCGGCGATCCGCAGTCCCGGGTGACGCGTGGCGAGTGCCTCGGCCGCGCGCTCCGCGACGCCCGGCGCCGCTCCGAGGAGATACAGCGAGAGGCCGCGCTCACGAGCGACCGCGGCCAGCCGCTCGACGAGCAGCCGGCCCGGCGCGCGGCCCGGAAGGGGGTCGCCGAGGAGCCGAGAGGCCATGAGCACGCCGGTGCCATCGGGGATGACCAGATCCGCGGCGGCGGCGATGCCGGCGACCTCGGGGTCGCGGTGACAGAGCATGACGAATTCCGGGTTGGCGGTGATGACGAAGGTGCGGCGTCCGGTGTCGAGACGCCGCAGGATCTCCTCGGTGGCGCCCAACAGCGCGACCCGGTCGAACTTGACGCCCAGGACGTCGACGCGTGGTCTCACCTACTGGACGGGAACGAGACTCTTCTTGAAGAAATCGAAGTGCTCGAGCGCGAGTCCGGTGCCCTTCGCCACGCAATAGAGCGGATTCTCGGCGGCGTAGCAGGCCACGCCGGTCACCTGAGTGAGGAGCTTGTCCATGTTCCGCAGGAGCGCTCCGCCACCGGACAGGACCATGCCCTTGTCGATCACGTCCGAAGCGAGCTCCGGCGGCGTCTGCTCGAGCACGTTCTTCACCGCGCTCACGATCTGCTGCAGCACCGGTTCCATCGCTTCGGTGATCTCGTTGCTGCCGACCGTGATCGTGCGTGGCAGGCCGGCGATGAGGTCGCGTCCGCGGACCTCCATCGTGAGCTCCGGGTCCATCGGGAGCGCCGAGCCGATCTGGATCTTCACGTCCTCCGCGGTGCGCTCGCCGATCATGAGGTTGTAGCGCTTGCGCACGAAGTTCGCGATCGCGTCATCGATCTTGTTCCCGGCCGCACGCACGCTCTTTGACACGACGATGCCGCCGAGCGAGATCACCGCGATCTCCGCGGTCCCGCCGCCGATGCCGATGATGAGGTTGCCGCTCGGACCCGAGATCGGGAGGTTCGCGCCGATTGCGGCGGCAAGCGGCTCCTCGATGAGGTAGGCCTCGCGCGCGCCCGCTCGGAGCGCCGCGTCCTTCACGGCGCGGCGTTCGACGCTCGTGACCCCGGACGGCACGCAGATCATGAGCTCGGGATGGAACACCCGGATCCGGCCACTCACCTTGTTGATGAAGTACTCGAGCATTTTCTCGGTGATGACGTAGTCGGCGATGACGCCGTCACGCATCGGGCGGATCGCCGTGATGTTCCCCGGCGTCCGGCCGAGCATGAGCCGCGCCTCTTCGCCGACCGCGACGATGCGCGGCCGGCTGCCGTTTCCGTCGCCCTGGGCGATGGCCACGACCGAGGGCTCGGTGAGGACGATGCCCTTCCCGCGGACGTAGACGATGACGTTGGCGGTGCCGAGGTCGATGCCGATCTGCCGTGCGAACACGAGGTCAGCGTAGCCGCTATGCGCTCCGTGCGACGGGTCGCTTGGCCGGATCGCGACGGATGAGCCGGCTCTTCCACAGGACCAGCGCCACGAGGTAATACACGACATAGGCGATCCCCTCGAGGAGGGTCGGATCGGCCGAGTAGCCGAACAACGCCCGCAGCATCGCGCCCGTCCCTTCCTTGTCCGGCAGGGTGCTGCCCAGATCGAAGAGCACCGGACCCCCGGGGACGATCCCGGCTTCGACGAATTCATGGACCCCGTGCGTCACCAGGCCGGCGGCGAAGAGGACGAGGACGATGCCGGTGATCTTGAAGAACGTACGCAGATCGATGCTCCGACCGAACGCGTAGATGAGCACGCCGATGGCGACGGCGATCCCGAGACCGGCGAGGGTCCCCATGAGCTTGCCCTCCCCGGGCGCGGCGAAGAGCAGGAGCGCGGTCTCGACACCCTCCCGCAGGACGGCGAAGAAGACGAGCGCGAAGATGCCCCAGTTCACCCCGCCGCGCGCCAGCGCCTCTTGGATCCCGAGCTGCAGCTCGCCCTTGAGGTGCCGGGACTGGCGGAGCATCCAGAAGATCATCCAGGTCAGGAAGCCCGCGGCGAGGAACATCGTGACGCCCTCGAAGATCCGCTCGGGCGCGCCCTCGAACTCCGCGTCGAGCGCGTTCAGGACGGCCAGGAATCCCAAGCTCACGACCGCGGCCACGCCCGCACCGAGCCAGACCCAGCGGTGCGCGCGGCGCGCGCCGATCTGGGTGAGATACGCCAGGACGATGCCGGTGATGAGCGCCATCTCGACGCCCTCGCGGAGGGCGATGACCAGGGCCCCGAGGTCACCCGACGACATGCTGTCTGCTCCCGATGCGATACTCGGTCCGTCGGATCTCCTTCCGGACTGCCGGAACAGGGCTCGCGGACCGGTGTTAGGTGAGCCTAACTAATTCCGACCTGGTAGGTCAAGAATGGCGTCGAGCGCGACCGAGGAGTACCTCCAGGCGATCTACACCCTCGCCGACGAGAACGGGAGCGTCATCTCCGCCCGCCTGGCGACGTTCCTCGCGGTGTCGCCGGCGGCGACCTCGGAGATGGTCCACCGGCTTGAGCGCGACGGCATGGTCACCCTCGACGAGCGGAAGGAGCTCCACCTCACCGCCGCCGGCCAGATCGCGGCGAACTCGATCGTCCGCCGCCACCGCCTGGCCGAGCGCTTCCTGGTCGAGGTCCTCGGCTTCGCCTGGTGGAAGACCCATGAGGAGGCCGAACGCCTCGAGCACGCGATGTCGCCGGAGATGGAGGCGCGCATGACCGCCGTGCTCGGCGACCCCCAGACCTGCCCGCACGGGAACCCGATGCCCGGCGTGACACCGATCCCGACCCGGCCGCTCCAAACCCTTGCGATCGGCGAGCGCGCCACCGTGCTCCGGATCCCCGACCAGTTCGAGCACGAGGACGGCTTCCTTGAATATCTCGACTCCCAGGGCCTGAAGCCCGGCGTCACCGTCACGCTGCTCGACCGCGGTCCGGCGATACTGCGTGTCGCGGTCGACGGGGCGGACCGGTCCCTACGGCCCGATTGCGGGCAGAAGGTCTGGATGTCCCAATGAGCGAGCCGTGCATCTACGTCAGCGGCGAGGGCGCCGCGTTCATGGCGCACATCCCGGCGCTCCCCGGCAGCGTGGGCACCGGCACGACGCGGGAGGGCGCGATCGCGAACGCGCGACGCGCGTTCCGCGCGTATCGGGAGCTCCTCGAGGCGCGGGGGATATCCACCGAGCATTGGGCGGGGATCGATCCGGACGCCCTGGAGGCGAGGGACATGCCGGCCGATCAGGTCGTCCCGGGCGAGGAACGCCCGGTCGAAGAGCACGAGATGCGCGAATTCCTGCATCAGTTCGAGGCCTCCCGGGGGGCGCTCATCGCGCTCGTGCGGGGCCTGTCGCCGGATCAGCTCGAGACGCCGCCGACCGGGACGACGTGGAGCGTGCGGGAGGCGCTCGAGCACATCATGACCGCGGACCTGGAATTCATCGCGAAGCTCGAGAAATGGCCGGACGACCCATTCGGGGCCCTCCAGGCGGCGCACCGCATCGCGTTCCAGCGGTTCAGCGTCATGGAGCCTTCCGACCACGTCGACCACGTGATCGAAGGCCGGCGCTGGACGACGCGCAAAGTGATGCGCCGCCTGCTCGAGCACGAGCTCGAGCACTACGGGCAGATCAAGGAGATCATGGCCGGCCTCGGCGGCGACCGCCCGCCGGAATAGCACCCGCGCGGCCATTGACGGGCGCCGCGCCGAGCGCTTTGATTGACCGATCAGTCAAGTAACGGCGCGTACGACGGGGATCCTGGAGGCGGCACGGCGCTGCGCGGATCGCGACGGCCTCCAGGCGACGTCGATGAAGGACATCGCGCGCGAAGCGGGGGTCGCCCAGGGCCTCCTCCACTACTACTTCGACCGCAAGGACCGGCTCATCGAGGCCGTCGTCAGCCGGCTCCTCGACGAGCACCTCGAGCGCTTCCGCGCGATCATCGGGCGGGCCGCGCCGGCGGACCGCCGGCGGATCGGTCTCGACGTCCTGCGGCGGAAGACCCTCGGCGACAAGGCCACCTGGCGGATCCTGTTCGAGGTGCTCGCCGGCGGCGCGCGTGGTGGACCGCACCGGCTGCTGGCCACGCGGTTCGCCGAACGGCGGCGCCTCGTCGCGACGCACATCGGTGGCGACGCATCAGCGGCGCACGCGCTCCTGCTCGACGCGCTCATGCTCGGCCTCGCCGCCGAGCGGTTGGCGGGCGCGTCCGATCGTGAGGTCGAGGACGCGTTCAGCGCCTTCGTCGCGCTCATCTCGTGACCGCGCCGGCGGGTGGGMGCGGCCCGGGACACCCTTCGCTCCGCGCCCAGCGAATCGTGGCCGATGGCCTCGTCCTCGCGCTCCTCGGGGGGTGGGCGCTCGCGGCCCGGGCCGACGGGCCTGGGACGGCCGGACCGGATCGCGCACGGATCCTCTCGCTCACCGGGCAGCTCCTGTTCGATCCCGGCTACGCGAGGCACACCTACGGCTCGTTCCTCCGGGTCCTCCTCGCCGTCCTCATCGCGGTCGGGCTCGGCACGGCGCTCATGATCATCGCGCGCTTCTTGCCGCTCACCCGGATCCTCGTCGCCCACCGGCTCATGCCGGTCCTGAACGCCGTGCCGACCGTGAGCTGGGCGATCCTCGCCGTCGTCTGGTTCGGGGTGAACGACATCGCCGTCATCGCGGTCATCGTCGCGATCCTGCTCCCGTTCACGATGGTGAACGTCTGGACCGCGCTCCTCGGACTGGATGAGGAGCTGTACGAGATGGCGAAGGCGTTCACCCGGGACCGGCCCCGGCGGCTCCGGCTCCTCGTCGTCCCCACGATCCTGCCGGCGATCGCCGCGTCCGCCCGGCTCTCATACGGGGTCGGCTGGAAGGTCGGGATCGTCGCCGAGCTCTTCGGCGTGACGACCGGCCTCGGCTACCTCCTGAGCTACGCGCGGACGGTCTACGACACCGAGCTCATCTACGCGGTGACGATCGTGCTCGTCGCGCTCGTCGTCGCCGTGGACGCGCTTGTCTTCACCCGCCTCGAGCGATCGTTCACCCGCCACCGGACCGATGCCCCGCTTGCCGCGCTCGCCCCACGCTAAGGAGGACCAGAATCCGCAGTCTCGCGACCGCGTTCGTCTCACTGCTCATCGTCACCGCCTGCGCGCCAGCCACGCAGGTCGTCGAGGGTGCCTCGGCACCGGCGGAGCGCCGTACCGTCAGCGTCGCTTACGCCGACGACCCGAGCCGGGTGGCCCTGCTCTGGGCGATCACGAACAAGAAGGTCACCTCGCCATCGGTCGACCTCGCGGTGTCCTTCCTGCCTCTGGCCCAGATCATCCCGGCGGCGAACACGAAGCAGTTCGACGTCATCGAGGCGACCCCGCTCGCCGTCCCGCGGACCGCGGGCCGCGAGCCGGGGTTCCTGATCCTCTCCGCGGGGTTGGTGAATCTCGACGGCACATTCCTGGTCACCGGACGGACGAGCCCGATCAAGACCCCGGCCGATCTCGCCGGGAGGACGATCGCGGTGCCCTCGCTCGGCGGGACGTTCGTGCAGGAGACCCGCTACGTCCTGGCCAAGAAGTACGGGCTGAACGTCGATCTCCGCACCGGTGACGTGAAGTTCGTCGAGACCCCGCCCGAAGCGGTCGCGCAGCTGCTCAAGGACGGGAAGCTCGACGCGGCCGTCCTCACCCAGCTCGGGGCGTACCGGCTGAAGGACTCCCCCGACGTCCGGGTCCTCAGCGAGATCGCCAAGGAGCTCGCGACGCTCACCGGGAAGCCGGCGGCCGCCAGCATCATCGTGACCTACCGGGACCGCGCCGCGTCGGCGGGGCCCGCCCTCGTCGAGGTGCAGCGACTCCTCCGCGAATCGCGTGCGTACCTCGGCGCCCACCGCGCCGAGGTCCTCGCCTCCGTCGCCGCGGAGCGGAAGGTCGACCCGGCGTTCCTCTCCTGGTTCTTCAGCACGTACGACCTCCGGGGCGGCCCGTTGACCGCCGCGGACACCGCGGAGATCGTCGCGAGCTGGGAGGCGGCCAAGGCGCTCGGTGACATCGCGGAGCTGCCGCGCATCGACGACGTCGTCTTCACCGGCCGGTGAGCCGCGAGAGGAGCCCGGAGCGCACCGTCCGGCGGTGACCGCCGTCATCGAGGTCCGCGACCTCGTCGTCCGCTTCGGGGACCGGGCGGTCATCGATGGACTGAGCTTCGACGTCGCCGCTGGCGAGCTCCTGTGCATCCTCGGACCGTCCGGATCGGGCAAGAGCACCCTGCTTCGGGTACTCGGGGGACTGCTCCCTCCGACCGCCGGTACCGTCCGCGTCGCCGGCGACACCCCCGAGCGGGCCTGGCGCCGAAACGCGTTCGTCTTCCAAGCCCCACGGCTGGTCCCCTGGCGCACCGCGCGCGGGAACATCCGGCTCGGCCAGGAGCTGCGCTTCGGGTCGGCCGACGCCGGACGGGTCGAGGCGACGATCGCCCTGGTCGGCATCGCGGACCAGGCCGGGCAGTATCCGGCGCAGCTCTCGGGCGGCGAGCGTCAGCGCGTCGCCCTCGCGCGCGCGCTCGCGGTCGAGCCGGACATCATGTTCGTCGACGAGCCCTTCAACGCCCTCGATCAGGCGTCCCGGGTGCGCCTGCGCGACGAGCTGCGCCAGATCTGGCGGCGCGACCGGCGCACGATCCTGTTCGTGACCCACGATGTCGGAGAGGCCGAGGCCCTCGCCTCGCGGATCCTCGTGCTCACCGAGCGGCCGGCGCGGAGGGCCGGGGTGAGCGCGCCGCCGCCGCGCTAAGAACGGTCAGCCGTCCTGCCGCCGACGCTCCCACGCGGTCGCGGCGGCGGCGTGTCGCTCGATCAATCCGCGCTGGTCGGCCCGCACCTCGGGCAGCGCAGCCGGAGCGAACCAGCCGAGCTCGACCACCTCGCCACCGAGGACCGCGGTCCCGCCGGTCACGCGATACGCGAAGACCAGCTCCACCCGGGCCCACCGGTAGCCGGTCACCACCTCGAGGATCGGCCCGACCTCGATCCCCAGGCCGGTCTCCTCGCGGATCTCCCGCGCGAGCGCGTCCTCCACCCGCTCGCGCGGGGCGAGGAAGCCGCCGAGGAACCGCCACTGCGGCGCGCCGAACCGGTGTCGTGCCAGGAGCACCCGGCCGCGGGCGTCGATGCCGAGCCCGGTGACGCCGACGAGGAAGCGGTCGTGCGCCGCGGTCATGAACCGCCGCTGCCACCGGACCGGGAAGGCGTTGAACAGGCGGGCGAGGACGCGTACGAGCATCGGCTGAAGGCTAGAGGAAGGTGCTCGTCCGCGGCAGGTCCGAGCAGGGGTGGTGGGGCGAAGGCCCCATTCGATCAGCGGATCAGGGGATGCCGACCGACGCGATCCCGTGCGGGGTCGGCACGCCGACCTTCTGCACGACAAGCCGGGTGTTCGCGTCGATGACGTTCACCATCCCATCGATGTTCGTGGTGAGCAGGAGACGGTCGCCCTCGGGATCGTACGTCGTGTGGAACGGCTGCTGGCCCAGTCCCTTGGTCTCGCCCACGATCTTCCGCGCCTTGTAGTCGACCCAGAGCAGCGACGGCCCGCTGTGGTCGGAGAGCAGCATGATCGAGCGGTCGGGCAGGAAGTACATCCCGTCCTGATTTTCCTTCTCGGTGTGGAACGGATAGCGCCCCGGACCGAGACGGATCTCTTCCTTCACCGTCTTGCTGTCCGGGTCGTAGATGACCATCCGGTCGGACGGCTTGCCGATGAAACCGGAGGACGAGGACCAGATCTCGCTCTGGTCGGGCGTGTAGTAGGCGTCGTGGACATCCTGCACCTTGAACTTGGTGATCTGGCCGGTCACCAGGTCGTAGGAGCGCAGATGGTCGCTCTCGTTCGAGTTCGTGACGGTGAAGAGGAGCTGCGTCGGCCGCCGCGAGCCGAGCGTGAGCACGTGCTGCGGCAGCCCGACAAAGATCGCCGGCAGCGGCTTCCAGCTGCCGGTCTCGAACCGGGCGATGTAGTTCGCGCGCTCGTGCGCGACGAACAGCGTCTGGGAGTCCGGCGAGAAGGTGATGCCATGGGGGGAGCTGCCGACCTTGAGGCGGACGACCTCCTTCATCGCGACCGGATCGATGATGGACGTCGACTCGGACAGCCGGTTGTTCACGGCGACCCACCTGCCGTCCGGGGACACCGCCATCTGATGCGGGAGCTTTCCCACCGGGATCTTCCCCACCACCGCGAACGGCGCGCCCGGGGCGGCCTCGAGGACCCAGACCTGCTCGGTGTTCTCGCTCGCGACGAAGACCCGCAGCTTGCTGTAGCGGGCGACCGGGACGGACGGACCCTGGACCGGGGCCGACGAGCCCTGGGCCACCGGCGGGATCGCGTCGCTCGCGCTGGGCGCGGCCGGCTGCGGCAGCTCGGATGCGTCGATGCTGCAGGCACCCAGAAGCAGACCGAGGGCAGCGAGATACGCGAGCATCACCCTTCGCATCGACATCAGCATTGCAGGTCGTCGGCCAATTGCCACACGTCGGACCGATGTTCAGCCTGTCCGGCGGTGAACATCCCGGCTATCTGGGCCTGCGGCGCCGGCGCTCGCTGACACGCAGGCGAACGATGGCCCGCTCGAGTGATGCGCGGGCCCGGGCCTCATCGGCGCCGGTGGTCCCCGCGGCGAGGGCCTGCTTCGCCCGTTCGCGTGCCGCCTCGGCTCGCTGCTCGTCGATCGCCTCGGCGTGCTCGGCCGCATCGGTGAGGACGGTGACATGGTCTGGCCGGACGTCGATGAACCCGCCGAACACCGCCAGCGATCGTTCGACCCCACCCTGCTTCACGGTGAGCTCGCCGTGCCCCAGGGCGCTCAGGAGCGGCGCGTGATGCGGGAGGATGCCGAGGTAGCCCTCGCTCCCGGGAGCGATGACCATGTCGACGTCGTCCGAGTAGACGGCGCCCTCGGGGGTGATGATCTCGAGACGAAGCGGCACCTTAGGCGGCGTCCTTCGCCATCTTCTCGCCCTTCGCCCGGGCCTCCTCGATCGTGCCGACGTTGAAGAACGCCTGCTCCGGCAGATCGTCGTGCCTTCCCTCGAGCAGCTCCTTGAAGCTGCGAACGGTGTCGGCGACCTTCACGTAGACGCCATCCAGGCCGGTGAACTGTTTCGCCACGTTCAGCGGCTGCGCCAGGAATCGCTGGATCTTTCGCGCACGGGCGACGAGCAGCTTGTCGTCGTCGGAGAGCTCGTCCACGCCGAGGATCGCGATGATGTCCTGGAGGTCCTTGTAGCGCTGGAGCACGCGCTGGACCTCGCGGGCGGTGTCGTAGTGCTCCTGCCCGACGATGAGCGGATCGAGCGCGCGGCTGGTCGAGCTGAGCGGATCGACCGCCGGGTAGAGCGACAGCTCGGTGAGGTAGCGCTCCAGCCGGATCGACGCGTCGAGGTGGGCGAACGTCGTCGCCGGCGCCGGATCGGTGTAGTCGTCGGCGGGGACGTAGACCGCCTGGAGCGAGGTGATCGAGCCCTTCTTGGTGGAGGTGATGCGCTCCTGCAGCTCGCCCATCTCGGTGCCGAGGGTGGGCTGGTAGCCGACGGCGCTCGGCATCCGGCCGAGGAGCGCCGACACCTCGGCGCCGGCCTGGGTGAACCGGAAGATGTTGTCGATGAAGATGAGGAGATCACGCCCCTCCTCGTCGCGGAAGTACTCGGCGATCGTCAGGCCGGTGAGCGCGACCCGCAGGCGGGCACCCGGAGGCTCGTTCATCTGACCGAACACCATCGCCATCTTGTCGATGACGCCCGATTCGCGCATCTCGCCGAGGAGCTGGGTGCCCTCGCGGGAGCGCTCGCCGACGCCGCAGAAGACGGAGTAGCCGCCGTGCTCGGCGGCGACGTTCCGGATGAGCTCCTGGATCACGACCGTCTTGCCGGTGCCGGCGCCCCCGAACACGGCCGACTTCCCACCCTTCAGGAATGGGCAGATGAGGTCCACCACCTTCATCCCGGTCTCGAAGATCTCGGCGGTCGTGGACTGGTCGGTGAAGGACGGCGGCGCGCGATGGATCGGGTCCCGCCGGGTACCGGTCACCGCACCCTTGCCGTCGATCGTCTCGCCGACGACGTTGAAGACGCGACCGAGTGTCTCGGCGCCGACGGGGACGGTGATCGCGGAGCCGGTGTTCAGCGCCTCCATGCCGCGACGCAGACCGTCGGTGGTCGACATCGCGACCGCGCGCACCCAGTTGTTCCCCAGGTGCTGCTGCACCTCGGCGACGACGAGCTCGCCGTTGTCGCGTTTCACCGTGAGGGCGTGATAGATCTCGGGCAGCTGCCCCTCCGCGAACTGGACGTCGAGAACGGGACCGATGATCTGGACGATGTGGCCTGTTTTTTCGGCTTCGCCGGACTTCTCTCGCTGGCCGGCCGCTTGCGTTCCTACGGTCATCTCATGATCCCTTCAGGGCTTCCGCCCCTGACGCGATTTCCAGCATCTCTTTCGTGATCCGGGTCTGCCGTGCCTTGTTCGCCGCGAGGGTCAGCTCGCCGATGAGGTCGCCGGCGGCGTCGGTCGCATTGCGCATCGCGACCATCTGCGCCGAGAACTGCGAGGCCTTCGATTCGAGGATCGCCTGATAGACCGAGACCTCGACCAGGCGCGGGAGGATCTGCCCGAGCACCGTCTCGGGATCGGGCTCGAACAGGTACTGCACCGCGGCCGCGCCCTCGGTCTCGGCGGCCTCGGGGACCAGCGGGAGCAGCCGGCGGACCGTCGGCTCCTGCCGGATCGTGTTGATGAACTTCGTGAAGGCGAGGTACACCTCGTCGACGTTACCGCTCGTGAACTCGTCCACCGCCGCGCGGGCGATCGCGTTCGTGTCGTCGGTCGACGGCCGGTCCGGGACCGTGAACTCCGCGGCGATGGGCGCGCGGAGCCGGCGGAGCGAGTTGATCCCCTTCTTCCCGACCCCGATGTAGCTCGCCGCAGGCTGCTGCTCGGCGAATCGGAGCACCTGGCGGAGGAGGATCGTGTTCATCGGGCCGACCAGGCCGCGCTCGCTCGTGATGAGCACGACGCCGACCCGCCTCACCTCGCGGGTGCCGAGGAGCGGGCTGATCTCTGGATCGGCGTACGGGGCCAGCTCGTTCAGGACCGAGCGGAGCTTCTCCTCGAATGGCCGGGAGGCGAGCACCGCGTCCTGGGCGCGCCGCATCTTCGAGGCAGCGACGAGCTGCATCGCCCGCGTGAGCTGCTCGATGTTCTTGATGCTCTTCGCCCGGCGGCGAAGATCCCGCTCTGATGGCACTTAGGCCCTGGCCTCCTGCTTCTTCGGCGCAGCGGTCGTCGCCGGCGCCGCGGGCTTGTCGGACGCGGCCTTCGCCGGGGCCTTCTCGGGGGCCTTGTCGGCGTAGGTGTTCGTCTTCTTGAACTCGTCGAGCATTGCGCGGGTCTGCTTCTCGAGCTCGGCATCGAACTTCTTCGACGAGCCGATCGCGTCCGCGAGCTGCATGTATTGGGTCTCGAGGAAGCGGAGGAGATCGCGCTCGAAGTCCTTCACCTTGAGCGCCGGGATGTCGTCGACATAGCCGTTCGTCGCGGCGAAGATGATGACGACCTCCTTCTCGAGGGAGAGCGGCTGGTACTGGGGCTGCTTCATGACCTCGACGACGCGCTCGCCGCGCCGGAGCTGCTGCTGGGTCGCCTTGTCCAGGTCCGAGCCGAACTGCGCGAACGCGGCGAGCTCGCGGAACTGCGCGAGGTCGGATTTCAGGCTCTTCACGACGGCCTTCATCGCCTTCGTCTGGGCGTCGCCACCCACCCGGGAGACCGAGAGGCCGCTGTTCATCGCCGGGCGGATGCCCTGGTTGAAGAGGTCGGTCTCGAGATAGATCTGCCCGTCGGTGATCGAGATGACGTTCGTCGGGATGTACGCGGACACGTCGTTCGCCTGCGTCTCGATGATCGGGAGCGCGGTGAGCGACCCGCCGCCGTTCTCCTCGTTCAGCCGCGCGGCGCGCTCGAGGAGGCGGGAGTGCAGATAGAAGACGTCGCCCGGGTACGCCTCGCGGCCGGGGGGACGCCGGGTGAGGAGCGAGACCTGCCGGTAGGCCCAGGCGTGCTTCGAGAGGTCGTCGTAGACGACGAGCGCGTTGCCGCCCTTGTCCCGGAAGAACTCACCCATCGCGCACCCGCCGAACGGGGCGAGGTACTGGAGCGTCGCGGGAGAGGACGCGCCGGCGACGACGACGATGGTGTGCTCCATCGCCCCGTGCTCCTCGAGCGTCGCCACGATCTTCGCGACGGAGGATTCCTTCTGCCCGATCGCGACGTAGATGCAGATGAGGTCCTTGCCCTTCTGGTTGATGATCGTGTCGATCGCCACGGCGGTCTTTCCGGTCTGGCGGTCACCGAGGATGAGCTGCCGCTGCCCCCGGCCGATGGGGGTGAGGGCGTCGATGATCTTGATGCCGGTCTGGACCGGGGTGTCGACGTTCTGACGCGTGATGACGCCGGGGGCCACGACGTCGACCGGGCGGGTCTCCTTGCTCTCGATCGGGCCCTTCCCGTCGAGCGGACGGCCGAGCGGGTCGACGACGCGGCCGACGAGACCGTCGCCGACCGTCGCCTCGACGATCCGGCCGGTGGTGCGGACCTCGCCGCCCTCCTGGATGCCGGTGTAGTCGCCGAGGATGATCGCGCTGACGGTGTCCTCTTCGAGGTTGAACGCGAGACCGAAGACCGCATCGCCGAAGTCGAGGAGCTCGGAGGCCATGCAGCCGGCGAGACCATGGATCCGCGCGATGCCGTCACCGATCTCGACGACGGTACCGACATCGGCGGACTCGGTCTTCCCTTCGAAGCTCTTGATCTGGGCCTTGATGATGTCGGTGATCTCGGATGCGGTCGTGGCCATGAGGTGTTCTCCCTACTTACGACGCGAGCTGGGTGCGGAGTGCGTCGAGCTTGGCGCGGACGGACGTGTCGACGAGGTGATCCCCCACCTGGACCTTCGCCCCGCCGATGAGTCCCGGGTCCACGGCGAACGATGCGCGAAGCTTCTTGCCGGACGCGCGCTCGAGCTGCTCGACGAAGGCCTTCTGCTGGTCCGCGTCGAGCTCGATCGCGGTCGTGATCTTCGCCTTCGCGATGCCGTTCCGGCGGTCGACCAGCTCGGCGAGCGCGGTCGCGATCCCGGGAAGGAGCGCGAGCCGGTCCCGCTCGGCGAGCAGGAGCAGGAGCGAGCGGATCGCCGTCGGCTGGCCCTCGGTGACCGCGCGGAGCGCGTCCATCCGCCGCGCCAGCCGGACGCCGGGGTCCCGGAGCGAGCGCAGGCTCTCCGCCCCGAGGCCGGCGCTGAGAGCGTTCAACGCGTCGCGATACACCTCGACCTGCCCGTCGCGGGTGGCGATATCGAGCATCGCCTGGGCGTAGCGGCGGGCGCCCGAACCGGTCAATGGCATCTAGCCGGCCACCTAGTTCGCTCGCCCGAGCTCGGTCCCGGCCTCGTCGAGCGAACGCTCGATGAGCGCGCGGTGAGCGCTCGGGTCGACCTCTTTGCCGAGGATCTTGCTGGCGGCAAGGATCGCCATCGAGGCGACCTCGCCCTTCAGCTGGGCCAGGGACTGGGCGTGCAGCTGCTCGGCATCGGCCTTCGCGCGTGCGCGGATGCGGTCGGCCTCGGCCTTCGCCTCGGTGCGGATCTGGATCGCCGCGGCCTCGGCCGCTTTCGTCGAGCGCTCGGATAGCGCCGCGGCCTCGCGCCGGGCCTCTCCCAGCAGGCGCTCGACCTCGACGGTCATCTGCTCACGCTCGCGCTTCGCCGCCTCGGCGGCGTCGAGACCCTCACGGATCTTTTCGGCACGCGTCTGCAGGGTGCGCAGGATCGGGCCCCAGAGGAATCGCTGGAGCAGAAAGAACAAGAGACCGAACTGGATGATGGCGACCAGCACCCAGTACGGCTGGACGGTGAGGCCGACGGTCTCCTCGGCGAGGAAGGCGAATGGCGTCATCGGATCAGCCGATCTTCGTCCAGAGCAGGATGCCGAGCACGAACGAGAGGATGCCGAGCCCTTCGGCGAGCGCGGCGCCAAGGATCATGTTCGTCCGGACCGCGCCCGCGGCGTCGGGGTTGCGACCGATGGCCTCAGACGACTTCGCGGTGAGGATGCCGATGCCGAGACCCGGGCCAAGGACGCCGAAGCCGACGGCGATACCGGCGGCGAGACCTGCAAATTCCACTTGTGTTCCTCCGGAGCTTTTTGCTGCTTCGCGATGGATCCGCGTCGTTTGGTCGCCGGTGATCGCTACGGGTCGGTCGCTGTGCTCCCTAGGCGGCCACCGCCCCGGGGTGCTGCTCGAGATCGGCCACGCGGTCGGTGTCGGTGTGACTCCCTTCCTCGTGATCCTCATCGTGCGACTCGATCGCGAACATGAAGTACATGAGCGCCAGGAGCATGAACACGAGGCCCTGGACGAGGCCGATGAAGACCTCGAGCCCGACAAAGGGCAGCGCGAATCCGGGCACGAAGAGCAGCGCGCTCATGACGACGAGCATGATCTCGCCGCCGATGACGTTGCCCCAGAGCCGGAGCGTGAGCGTGAGCATCCGGAAGATCTCACTGAAGAGCTCGATGAACCCGATGACCACGAAGATCACCCCGATCGCCGGGCCATCCTTGAAGCCGCTGAAATTGAACCAGCGCTTGGTGTAGCTCAGCCTGAGGTGCCGGAAGCCCTCGGCCTGGTATGCGACCCAGGTCACGAACGCCATCGCGAAGGTGATGTGGTAATCGGCGGTCGGGGAATGCAGCCAGGTCACCTGGCCGACGAAGGGGACGACCGAGAGCCAGTTCGATAAGACGATGAACAGGAAGAGCGTTCCCAGGAGCGGCAGGTACTTCAACGCCTTCTGGCCGCCGATGTCGACCACGAAATCGGCGAGGCCCTGGACCAGCAGCTCCATGAAGTTCTGCAGGCCGCGCGGCTGGAGCTGCATGTTGCGGGTCGCGGCAAAGGCGAGGCTCGACAGGATCGCGATCACGATGAGCATCGTGAGATGGGCGTTCGTATAGCTGAAGCCGCCGATGTGGAAGATCGGTTCCCCGAGGAGGGCGAAGGTGTTCGGGATGTCGGGGAAGCGGAACCCCTTGGGAAAGAGGAAGTCCATCTAGCGCTGCCGCTCCTCTTCACGCCGCTGCTCTTCGAGGTCCGCCTCGCGCTGCCAGGCCTGGCCCGCCGCCCGCGCGCGGTCGGATGAGGTGGTCACCGGGTTGTCGGCCGCATAGCGCTTGATCAGCATGGCCACGCCTCCACCTGCGATGGCCATCCCGACGAATATCGAACCCAGCAGTCCCCACGGCGAGGTGCCAGCGGCTCCGTCCAGTTTCAGGCCGAGCCAGGCGCCGAGCGCGATCGGGACCGCGATGATGAGTCCGACCTGGCCCAGGATCGCCGCGTTCAACGCGCTCCACCCGGGGTGTGGGGTCTGGCCAAGGCACCGTTAGTTTATCGGACGCGCTGGGCCCGCGCTCGTGCGCCCGACGAAACGGCTAGAGCCAGCCCTTCCGGCGGAAATAGACCGCCAGGGTCAGACCCGCGACCAGGGTGAAGACGATCGAGCCCCAGAAGAACGCGGCCGAGTCATAGGGGATGAAGGCCACGAAGTTCTGGCCGAAGAAGCTGGTGACCACGGTCATGACGAGGAGGATCGTGGCGACCGAGGTGAGGACCTTCATGACCTCGTTCAGCCGGTTCGAGACGGACGCCAGATTCGCGTCGACGACATTGCTCGCGAGATCCCGGAAGGTGTCGATCTCGTCGGTCACCCGGACGACGTGGTCGTACACGTCCTGGAAGTAGACCGCCTCCGACCGGGGGAAGAAGCCGAGGTCCCCCCGCGAGAGCACCTGCAGGACGTCCCGCTCGGGCGCGACGAGCTTCCGCAGGCGGAGGAGGTCGCGCTTCAGTGCGAAGAGATCGTTCAACGACGTCCGGAGGCCGACTCCGCTACGGTCGTCGACAACAGCGAGCTCGAGCTCGTCGATCCGCTCGCCGTAGGCGTCGACGATGCCGAAATAGCCATCGACCATCGAATCGAGCAGCGCGTGGAGGAGCATCCCCGTTGTGGTGATCCGGCCCTCGCACCAGCGCTTCTCGACCGCCTGACGCGCCGCGCAATCGCCCTGGTGCACGGTCACGAGCGCGTTGTTCACGACGAAGATCGACAGCTCCCGGAGGTCGAGCGAGCCCGGCCCCGAGCCCTCGATCGCGTAGAACACGATGAAGTAGTGCCCTTCGTACTGGTCGATCTTGGGCCGCTGGTCGCGGTGCCGCGCATCCTCGATCGCGAGCGGATGCAACCCGAGCTCCTCGGCGACGAGCGAGAGGTCGGCATCAGCGGGATCGGAGATGTCGAGCCAGGCCGGCCGGTCCCGCAGCTCCGACAGCTCGCTCGGCCGGCGTTCGACGACGGCGGCGCCGTCACGGACGAGGAGTCGTGCGGTCACGACGGGATGCTAGCGAGGCTGTTCGGATAGTGCGGAGGACGGACGACGGTCGCTCCGGCGCTGAGCCCGAGAAGCCACTGTCACATTCTCGGCCGCAACAAGGCTGTATCCGGACTCCTCGGAGCGGATGTCTAACCCTGGCGTGTCGGCAAGCACCTTTCGAAGGTCATTGAGAGCGCTGTGGAGATTGACTGCAGGCCGATCACCGTCGCTGTCCGGCCACAGCGCATCGCAGAGATCGTCTCGAGCCGCCGGGGCCGGATACTGCGCCGCGATCAGATCAAACAGCCGGCGCAGAACTCGCGGGCCGCTACGACCGCGACGCCACGCCTGGTCCGGCAGCGAAACTCCGGCGACGATTATTCGCGAGTCCGAATCAATCGCGATCGCCGGCGGAATCGGCCACGGGAAGGAACACGACGACAGAAACGCCGGCTCGCCAACAGTAGCGGTACCGTCCGCCCCGAGCCCGGCCAGGTCTGTCGTCCACCAATTGGGACTCAACCGGAATCCCTGGCCCTGGCCCCGAGTGGCAGCCACTCGTGCACGTCGAGCAGCTGCCTCCGAGTGCCCAGAGCGCCGTTCCACGGTCGCGGCCCACAACATCAACGCGAATTCGGTGACGAGATCGCCCCGCTCTCCGGCACGTGCCGCCAGCTCGAGAAACCTCTTGGCCAGTCCAGACAGCTCCCCCGACGCCAGTTTGACAAGGGCGGCGAGCGTCAGCTGGGCTTCCCTCTGAAATGGCGTTCCCACAAGAGCCGCGGACTGGGAGCCGGTCATCGCGGAGTCGATGTTGCCTTCCAGAATGGCCAGCCACGCAAGGCGGAGGCAGCACCACCCGCCCAAGGTGGGCAGGCTTTCGGCGGATGCCACGCGTAACTTCTCAAGCGTCCCCCGCGATGCGCTTAGCCGGAATCCACCGAAAGATCGGTGATAGCACCGGATAAATACAGACGGGTGGCCTTTCTTCTGAGAAGATCGGGTTGTTCACGACCGCGATCACTCAGAGAGGAAGGACACCCGTCAGATGCGATCAACATACACCCTCGACCGCGTCGCCACCACCTTCGACGACGGCCATCTCATCGCCGATGCCGGCCTGCTGCTCCCGGCGACCCTCGCCCAGCACCTCGGCCTGCGCGAGCTCCTCGATCGCCACGTCGACCTCGGCACGAACCCGGGCCGGGCCCACGTCGGCGACAAGGCGCTCACCCTGATCATGTCCGCCCTCGCCGGCGGTGACTGCATCGACGACGCGGACGCGCTCCGCGCCGGCGGCACGGCGGTGGTGCTCGGCCACGCTGTCCGTGCGCCCTCGACGCTCGGTACCTTCCTGCGCAGCTTCAGCTTCGCCCACGCCCGCCAGCTCGACCGGGTGAGCCGCGCGCTGCTGGCCAGAGCGTGGAGCGCCGGGGCGGGTCCGGGATCGGGGCCGCTGACCATCGACCTCGACTCGACGATCTGCGAGACGTACGGCCTGCAGAAGCAGGGCGGCACGCACTTCACGTACCGCCACGTGCGCGGGTACCACCCGCTGCTGGCGGTGGCCGCGGGGACGGGGGACCTGCTCCACGCGCGCCTCCGCGGCGGGCGCGCCACCAGCGGGAAGGGCGCGGCCGGCTTCCTGCGGGAGACCATCGCCCGCGTGCGCGATGCCGGCGCCGCGGGGGCGCTCGTGGTGCGCGCCGACTCGGGCTTCTACGAGGCCGCCGTGGCGCGCGCCTGCCGCCGTGCCGGGGCGCGCTTCTCCATCACCGTGCGCCTGCACCAGGGCCTGCGCGCGCGCATCGAGGCCCTGCCCGAGGAGGCCTGGACGGCGATCCCGTACTGGCAGGAGGGTGGCGCCGACGTGGCCGAGCTCGCCTTCACGCCCTTCGCCGACCAGCGCGATGCCGCCGAGGTGCGCCTGATAGTGCGCCGGGTGCGGCCCAGCCCGGGCAGCCAGCTCGCGCTCCTGACGCTGTACAGCTACCACGCCGCCGTCACCGACCGCGAGGGCG
>JRHI01000385.1_pt1 | contig 48818 bp, 33 predicted proteins | sample 215371 | NCBI WGS metagenome assembly JRHI01 (sample SAMN02929681, study PRJNA255918) | sediment metagenome | biome: cave system; feature: Ice Cave; material: Sediment; isolation source: sediment from deep within a dark volcanic ice cave with no known source of... ... | reverse complement strand
ACCAAGCGGTGAGCCTCAAACATGTTGACAGCAGTGGGCGCCGCCCCCTGCCTCCGTCCAACCGGAAGTGATTCGCCAGGTGCTCGTGCAACAGCAGACCGCCTGGAACGAAGGGAATCTCGAAGCGTTCATGGCCGGCTACTGGCACTCGCCGGAACTGAGCTTTTTCTCGGGCGGCACCGACAAGCGCGGCTGGGACGCGACGATCGAGCGCTATCGCCAGAACTACCAGGCCGAGGGCCGCGAGATGGGCAAACTGACCTTTAGCGACCTGGAAATTGACGTGCTGGGACCGGACAGCGCCTGGGTCCGCGGCCACTGGCAGGTCGTCACCAGCAAGAAAAGCCCAAGCGGGCTCTTCACCCTCGTCTTCAAGAAGTTCCCCGAAGGTTGGCGCATCGTCCACGATCACACATCAGCGACGGCTTCGTAGTCCCTTCAAGCAAAGCTGTTTGTCCCTACGAGCAATCGTCTTGCCTCTTACCAGTGAAAATCGGTACACTATTTTCCACCTGGCGCGTGGAGAGTGCAACCGATGAAACTGGCAGACTTGACGAGGCGCGTGCGGCGCCTGGATGAACTGATGCGCGGCCTGGCCAAGGAGGTGGCGCTGTGGAAGGAGGGGAACGATCCGCTGCTCCATCAGGAGCGGCGGGCATATCTGAAGGCGATCCAGGATGCCCTGGCTGGCGTCGAGGAGGCGCGCGTGGTGCTGGCACGAGCCAGCCAGCGCCTGGCAAAAAGCAATAATAACGATCTATAATATCGATAGTGTACTTTCCGCCTGTCCGGTCCGCGGAGACTGGTCATTGCGTTCGCCGGTGCGTAGAATGATTGTGTTACTCTCCATTCCTGGTGCCTTCCTCTTCCCCAGAACCCTTCTTCGGATCTGGCGGACATCCAGTGTGCTGACAGAGCAACAGACGATGCTCGACGCCCAGTGGCGGACACGTTCTCTAAAGAACCGGGAGAAGTGGAATGCCTGTGACACAACGGCGCGAGGGAGATAAAGAGGATGAACGACAGGCGCGGGATCGCCAGCGCACGCTGATCGGAAAACGAGTCATCCAGACGCTCGGTCAGCCAGGCGACCTGCACCTGCTGCAGGTCCGCCACCTGTGGGAAGATCACTATCGGGTCAACGTGCTCGTCGGCCTGGATGCCGCGTCGGCCAAGGTCGCCCATAGTTTCTTTCTGGTGGCGGACGGCGAGGGAAACATCGTTGCGTCAACCCCGCAGCTCACGAAGCAGTATTAACTGCGTGAGAGAGGGCGAAAGGACCAACCATGCGACACCCCGTCGAGATCGAAAACATCGAGCAGCTGCGCCGCTGCGAGGGCATCGAAGACATCGAGCTTCGCGAGGCAATCGACGACCTTCGCGTCGGCGATTCCGTCAACCTGACCCTCCTGAGCAGGGCGCCTTCGTTGGCGGGCGAAACGCTGCAGGTGCGCATCACGAGCATCCGCGGTGAAGTTTTCCGCGGCAAATTGACCCAAGGACCGGCCTCCGCCGGCCTGTCGGAACTGCGGGCCGGCTCGTTCCTCACCTTCACGCGCGACCACATCCACTCCATCCCGATGCGGCAGAAAACGCCCGAAGCCTGACACCGTACGTCTCCAGCGGCCTGGCTGCCAGCTCCTTGAGTTCAGCGAGCCCTGGCACTGGGAATGCTTTTTCTCTCCACCCCATTATTGCTCCTGACGCCGGCAGCGGATAACCTACCAAATAGTAGCCTACCCTTGCTGCATCCCAGCCTCTCCCCCCTGGACACTGGCAAACCGCTATGGGGCCTCGTACTGGCTGGACAGGAGCCGATTGATGCCGCGACACGCCTTCTGGACCGCGCTGGTCTTGACCCTGCTCGGCAGTCTGCCGGGCCCGGCCGCAGAGAGAGCGCCCACGCCGCGGGAGGCCCAGTTCTTCGAGAGCAAGGTGCGTCCGGTCCTGGCCAACAACTGTTTCCGCTGCCATGGTCCCGACAAGCAGAAGAACGGCCTGCGCGTCGATTCTCGAGCGGCCCTGCTCAAGGGCGGCGAACAGGGACCGGCCCTGGTGCCCGGCCAGCCAGAGAAAAGCCATCTCATTCAGGCGTTGAGTCACGAGACCGACCTGAAGATGCCGCCGAAGAAACTGCCGCAACCGCAGATCGCCGACCTGACGCAGTGGGTGAAGATGGGCGCGCCCTGGCCGGCAACCGCTGCTCCCGCGCGCGTGCCGCGTCCGAGGGAACGGCCGATCACCGACGCGGAGCGCGCTCACTGGGCGTTCCAACCGCGGCAGCGACCGGCGGTGCCGGCGGTCAAGGATCCGTCCTGGGCGATCAACCCCATCGACGCTTTCCTCCTCGCCCGCCTGGAAGCAAAGGGCCTGCGGCCAAACCCGCCGGCGTCGAAGCGCGCATTGATCCGCCGGCTCTATTACGACCTGATCGGTCTGCCGCCGACGCCGCGGGAGGTCGAGGCGTTCGTCGTCGAGTCGTCGCCGACCGCGTATGCGGAACTGGTCGAACGGCTGCTCGAATCGCCGCGCTACGGCGAGAAGTGGGGCCGTCACTGGCTCGACCTGGTACGCTTTGCCGAGACGAACAGCTACGAACGCGACAATGACAAGCCCAACGCCTGGCGCTACCGCGATTACGTCATCCGTTCCTTCAACGCCGACAAGCCCTACGATCGTTTCATCCAGGAGCAGCTAGCCGGCGACGAGCTGCCCGACCGCACGGCCGACTCCGTCATTGCCACGGCCTATTACCGGCTGGGCATCTGGGACGATGAGCCGAGCGACCCCGACCAGGCCCGTTACGACGGTCTCGACGACCTGGTCGCGACGACCGGTCAGGTATTCCTCGGCCTGACGCTCGACTGTGCCCGCTGCCACGATCACAAGATCGACCCGATCCCGCAGCGCGACTACTACCGCTTCCTCGCGTTCTTCCACAACATCAACTCTTTCCGCAACGGCGGCCCGACCGACGAGGTGGAACTGGCCACGGAACCAGACGGCCGGGTGTCGTGCAGGCCGTTCACGTCGCCGCCCCCGGAGAAACCGGGACGCAAGGCGAAGCCTGCCGCCACCGAGAGGGCGCTGTGCGTTACCGAGAGGGGCAACCGGGCGCCGGACACCTTCGTCCTGTTGCGTGGCAGTCCGCAGAACCACGGGGCCCGGGTCGAGCCGGGCTTTCCCGCGATCCTTGGTGGTTCCGACGCCGTGATTCCGACGCCCGCCAACGCCCGCACCACCGGCCGGCGGCTCGTCCTGGCGAACTGGCTCGCCTCCCCGGACAATGCGTTGACGGCCCGCGTCCTGGCGAACCGCGTCTGGCAGTACCACTTTGGCCGGGGCATCGTGCGCTCGCCGAACAACTTCGGCTTGCAGGGCGACGTGCCGACGCACCCGGAATTGCTCGATTGGTTGGCGTGCGAGCTGGTGGCTCACGGCTGGCATCTGAAGCCGCTGCACCGGCTGATCGTAACTTCCAACGCTTATCGGATGTCTTCGCGCGGCAACCCGCAGGCGCTGGCGGCCGATCCGGAGAACGACCTGTTTTGGCGCTACGACATGCGCCGGCTGAGTGCCGAGGAGATCCGCGACTCGCTCCTCGCGGTGACCGGCACGCTGAACCTGAAAATGTACGGTCCCGGCGTGTACGTGGACATTCCGAAAGCCGTCATGGCCGGCCAGTCAATCCCCGGCAAAGGCTGGGGGAAGTCGCCGCCGGAGGAGCAGGCGCGGCGGAGCGTCTATGTTCACGTCAAGCGCTCGCTCTTGACGCCGATCCTGGAGAGTTTCGACGCGGCCGAGACGGACCGTTCCAGTCCGGTGCGTTTCGTCTCGACGCAGCCGACGCAGGCGTTGGGCATGCTCAACAGCGATTTCCTGGGCCAGCAGGCGTCGCTCCTCGCTGCCCGATTGCGACAGGAGGCCGGCAGCGATACGGTAAGAGAGGTGCGGCTGGCATTGAACCTGGCCACGTCCCGTTCCCCCAGCGAGGTGGAGGTGCAGCGCGGCGTACGACTGATCGAGGCGTTCGTCAAGGAGGACGGAGTGTCGGCGGACGTGGCGCTGCGGTCGTTCTGTTTGATGGTGCTGAACTTGAATGAGTTCGTCTACCTCGATTGAGGCGGGACCGTTTTGGAGTAGGGAGGTTGACCTCATGCCACAGTCCGGATCGTTCTGCCACCGCACGCGCCGCGAGTTCCTCTGGGAAGCCGGCGCCGGCTTCACTGGCCTCGCGCTGACCGGCCTCCTCACTCTCGACGGCTTCTTCCCCGGCCAGGCTCGTGCCGCCGACCGGCTCGGCAATCCGCTCGCCCCGCGCAAGCCGCAGCTGCCACCGAAGGCGAAGAGCGTGATCTTCCTCTTCATGTACGGCGGCCCCAGCCAGGTCGATACCTTCGAGTACAAGCCGAAGCTCTACGAACTCGACGGCCAGACGGTCCCGGTCAAGACCTTCGGCCGCGGCGGCAAGCGCAACCAGGGCCGTGTCGTCGGACCGAAGTGGAGGTTCAAGCAATATGGCCGGTGCGGCAAATGGGTCAGCGACCTCTTCCCGCACCTTGCCACCCGCGTGGACGACATCGCCTTCCTCCACTCGATGACCGCCGATTCGCCGATCCACGGCTCGGCCATGCTGCAAATGAACACGGGAAAGATCCTCTCCGGCAGTCCCTGCCTCGGCTCGTGGGTCAACTACGGCCTCGGCAGCGTCAACGAGAACCTGCCCGGCTTCGTCGTCATGCTCGATCCGACAGGTGGTCCCATCTCCGGATCGAAGAACTGGTCGAGCGGCTACATGCCGGCCAGTTTCCAGGGCACCCTCCTCCGCTCTGCCGGCGAACCGATTCTCGACCTGAAACGACCCGACGGCATGAGTGAGCCGATGCAGCGCCGCCTTCTCGATGCGCTCGGTGAGTTCAACGCCGCGCACCGCGCGCCGCGCGCCGACTACAGCAATCTCGCGGCGCGGATCGCCAGTTATGAGCTCGCCTACTCTATGCAGCGGCACGCCCCCGAGGCGGTCGATCTCGGCCGGGAAACCGAGGCGACAAAGGAGATGTATGGCCTGAACGACAAGAAGACGCAGGATTTCGGCCGGCGGTGCCTGCTGGCCCGGCGCCTCGTCGAGCGCGGCGTGCGCTTCGTGCAGCTGTACGCCGGCGGCGCCCACAATGACGACAATTGGGATGCCCACGGCGATCTCGTCAAGAACCACACGTATCACGCCGGCCGAACCGACCGGCCGATCGCCGCACTCCTCAAGGACCTGAAGCAGCGTGGCTTGCTCGATTCGACGCTCGTCATCTGGGGCGGCGAGTTCGGCCGGCAGCCGACCGCGGAATATGCCAGCGGCACGGGCCGCGATCACAACGCATACGGCTTTACCATGTGGCTCGCCGGCGGCGGCATCAAGGGCGGCGTCAGCGTTGGCGAAACCGACGAACTTGGCTCCGCGGCCATTTCGCCGGACAACGGCCCACTCGGCAAGCCGCAGCGCGGCTTCCACGTCAAGCATCTGCACGCCACGGCGCTGACGCTGATGGGTCTCGATCCCGAAAAACTGACGTACTTCTACAGCGGCCTCGACCAGAAGCTGGTCGGCGTCGAGGGCGCCCAGCCGATCCGGCAGATCATGGCGTGAAAGATCATTTCGCAGGGTGGACGATGCCCACCCGACTTGGTCTGTTCCAGAAGCCTTCCCTGGCGTGGCGACGGGCGGCCCGCCTGTCGGCTTTCCTGCCTCGTGGTGACAGGCGAGCCGCCCGTCACCACGAGAGAGGGAGCTTTCGGACCAGTCTCCTCAGCGGGCTTCACTGTCGGAGGCAGGGTGGACATGCCCGGTTTGGCGGCGCGGACCTTGCCCAGGAAAGTGTCGGGCGGAAGGCTGGCGACGACTTGCCGGCACGCGGAGCACGCCTCCAGGTGGTTGGCGATGGCCGTCGCGGCGGCTTCAGACAATTTGCCATGGCCAAAGGCGGCCAGCTCCCGCGGGTCGGGGTGGGTCACGGCGTTCGGCATGGCACGCTCCGGGCGGGTGCGGTGGTTGCAAGACCAGCGGATGCGCGTTCTAATCGTCGAGCAGCACGGCCGTTATCCGATTTCCCACCTGGTTCGCTCCCGCCAGGATCTTGCCATCCAGGGAACCTCGCAACGTATCGAACCAGTAACCGCCTCTCACATTCGGCGGGGCGACGGACCTCACAACGACGTGATCCTTATCCAGGAACCAGACCGTGGGCCCGCCATTGACCGTGCCGTCGGAGAGAAACTCCAAACGCGCCGAGCGGTTCACACCCCAGCTGTAATTCCAGGCAGCGAGAATCTGAGGTTTCAGCACTTGTCGCTTTTCGGTGGAGTAATTCTTGGCCTTTTCTTCATCCTTTTTCTTGAGATAGAAGTCGATGGCGCGGTCGAAGTACAGCGTCAGTCGAAGTCGGTTCACCGTCATGGCCTTCAGATACTCCAGCGTTGCGGCACGCATCGGCGCCGACCAGGGAATCCTGCCCTTCTTCTCGAGAACTACCTTCTCCTCCTTGACGGCGTCGATCATCTTGAGACGATCTTCAGGGCTCAACTTGGCCTTGGGGAGGGCTTCCAACTCTCGATCGAAGGCAGCGAGCAGTTTTCCCCGCGCTTTCTTCATGGCCGTCTCGTAGGCGTCCTCCTCCTTCTTTAACCCAGTCGCGCTGGCATCCGCGACCTCGTCCGGCGGGCTCGGCGTGGTCGACTCAACGGCAGCCGGCATGCTCCGCGGTTCCGGCAGCGGCCAGAGGCGAATCGTCCTGTCGTCACTGGCCGAGGCGGCGAGGCGGCCGTCGGGCGAAATCGCAACCTGCCAGACGATCTCCGTGTGCCCCTCGAACCGCCGCAGCTCTTCGCCCGTTATCGCGTCCCAGAGGCGCAACGTCTTGTCCAGGCCTCCCGAAAGGATCCGGCAGCCGTCGGGCGAAAAGGCAACGCTGCGAACTACCCCCACGTGTCCCTTCAGGCAGAGAAGTTGATTGGCGCTCTCGACATTCCACACCCGGATGGTTCCATCGACCGACGCGGCGGCCAGTCGCTTCTCGTCGGGAGAGAAGGCGACGGCTGTGACGTTCCCCGTGTAACCAGGGTATTGCTGCACGATCTTGCCACGGTCCGTGTCCCACACGCGCACCGGTCCAGGACCCCCGCCTCCCGCCATCCGCCGCAGGTCGGCCGTGAAGGCGGCACACCACAGGTCATTGTCGCCGCCGTTCCCCTCCAGGGTCAGCGCGGGCAGTTTGGCACTCACGGTCAGGTTCCAGGTATCGAGCGTGTGATTGCCCCGGCACACGACGAGCCTTTTGCCGTCAGCGGAAATGGCGATGCCCCGCATCGGCGCGGGCCCTGGAAGCTCGAAACGGTAGCTCGTCTCAACGGTTTTCAAGTTATAGACCGTGACGGTGGGAGCCGCCCAGGGTGCTGCACCCACAAAACTCGAGCAGGCGGCCGCCAGCTGGCTATCCTTGGGGCTGAATGCCACGCCCAGGACCGTCCACTTGTGGCCGCGCAGAACGGTCACCTGCCGCCCGGTTTCGACCTCCCACAGGCGTACCGTATTGTCGTCGCCGGGTTGATGGTCGGGGAGATTGGGGGTGCCCCGGTTGGAGTAACTGTTGCTGCCCGAGAGCAAGTGCTTACCGTCCGGCGCGAAGGCGACGCGCACGACCTTCCCCTCGTGCCCCGTGAACTGCCGCAGTTCGTGGACGATTTCCACCGAATCGGCCGTCGCCGGAGTCGTCGCCGGCGGCACCTTGTCCGGTGGGACAATGTTCTTGACCACGCGCTCGTGCTCCGGACCCGGCTCCTGCGGGCTGGGGGATGGCGTCGTCGCGGACGGTTCCTTCTGCGGTGCCGGCTCCGGGGGGCTGACCACCGTGGGCTCCGGACCGGGCGGCTCTGGCGGCTTGACCTCGGCGACCCTCTCCGGCTCGGGCTGCACCCGAATCGGCTCGGCCGTCTTCACGTTGAAGACCAGTGCGGCCAGCAACGACACGCCGGCGCCCAGGGTGAGGACGGCGGCCCCACCGCCCGCCCACACGATGGGACGCTTCCACCATGCAGCCGGCGCCGGCTTTGCCGCCTCCCGCATTTTCTTTCCCTTCGCCGGCGCCGAGGCAGGCACACTTGCCAGATCTCCGAACGGTGAATCCTTCCCCGCCGCGGCGGTCGCCTTCTGGGCAGGCGACTTCGGCGTGTCCTTGCCGAGCGCCGTCGACTGCCGGGTATCGCTGCCGATCATCGTCCCCTTGCCCGGCGAGGCCACGCCCGGCGACAGCACAACCCCGCCGGCCGCGCCCGGTTTGCCACCCGACCTGGCGAACGGCAGCAGCGCTTGCGCCACTTCGACGGGCTTCTGGTAGCGCTGCGCCGGGTCCTTCGCCAGCATTCGCGCCACCACCGCCGACAATTCCGCGGGCACGTCCGGCCGCAACTCATGCACCGGCTGGGCCGTCTTGTCGAGGTGGGCCAGCACAAGTTTGATGGTCGTGTCCTCCTGGAACGGCGGCCGGCCGGTGAGCAGGCAATAAAGTGTGCAGCCGAGGCTGTAGATGTCGGCCCGCGTGTCTGCCTGGCGCGCGTCGGTCGCCTGCTCGGGAGCGACGTAATCCGGCGTGCCCATGAACGAATTGTCCCGGGTAAGTCCCGCGGCGGCTGTCCGCTCGCTGCGCATTTGTGCCAAGCCAAAGTCGAGGACCTTCACCAATCCCTTGGGAGTCACCATTAGGTTCTGTGGCTTGACGTCGCGATGGACCATGCCCGCCTCGAAGGCGTGCTGCAAGCCCAGCGCCGCCTGGCCGATGAAGTTGCAGGCCTGGGCCACCGGCAGCGGCCCCTTCTTCTGCAGCAACTCGGTCAGGCTCTGTCCGGGCACGAACTCCATGACGAGCATATGCACGTCGCCCGCTTGCTCGGCGTCGTAGGCGGCGACGATGTTGGGATGCGCCAGTTTTGCCGCCGCCTTGACCTCGCGCCGAAACCGTTCCAGCGCTTCGGGGTGGTCGAGCAGCGCCTTGTTGATCACCTTGATGACCACTTGTCGGTCCATCATCGTTTGCCGCGCCTGGTAGACAACGCCCATGCCGCCGCGGCCCAGTTCGCGGAGGATGCGGTAGCGCGGGTGTGCAGCCAACTCGGGCGGCAGATCGGGCGGTAGGGTGGAAGGTTCTGCCGGCTGGGCTGCCCTCTGAGTCGGCAGGGCCATTGCCCTTGCCCGCGGCGCGGCCTGAGGCAGGGCGGTAGCGCCTGCTTTGGCGGGAAGGATCTTGCCGAGAGAGGAGTCGGGCGGCAACGTGGTCAAGGCCCTGCGGCAGTGGGGGCACGCCTCCAGATGATGGGCGATGGCCGTCGCGGCGGCTTCGGCCAGGTTACCCAGGCTAAAAGCAGCCAGTTCCTGAGGAGTCGGGTGGGTAACGGCATCCGGCATGGCATGCTCCTGTGGGGGACGCTGCTCGCAGCACAGGCGATGCTTCGCCTGGTTCAAGAAGTGCGCCAGGTGGGCAAACCTGTCAGAAGAAGCGTGGATTCAATCGATCAATCCCTCGGCTTCCTACCGCAACCTGTTGAGAATACGCGACTTGGCGAGCAGGACGGCGGTACGGAAGCGAGAGTCAGGATATGCTCTTCCATCTGGGATCGCAAGCGAAATCAGCACCTAAAAAAAGGACACATCTATTTCTCTGGTCGTGAGGCTTGTGTGGCAGCCTCGGGGGGTGTTTGCGCGGTTGACTCCGCGGCCGCACGCTTGCCTGCAACCCCAACCGCTCTACCAGTGCCTGCACCCAGGCCTCCGACCCGTGGGCATGAGGCAGTAGGCCAGCTGGCGGGTGGGATGAAGTTCGAGAGCTTCCTCCAGGACGTCCCGAAAGGCGTGGTAATCCCCGGGCTTGCGGAAGAGGGTCCGGCGCGTGGTGCCCCGATTCAGGACATGTAGACGTAGCCGCCGGGGGTGTGACGTGGAGTGCGTGGCATGAGGGTACGTTAGCGACTCGCTCCGGCCTTATCAAGAAAATAGATGCGTCCCCTTAGATTTTAGCGCCTCTGGCTAGGCGCGTTCGGGGCGCCTGAGTCTGTACAACACGTGCCGTCGCAGCGGGTGCCCTTCGGCCAGCAGCGGGTGGTCGAAGTCGTCGCTGGCCGTGTGCGTCATGCCGATTTTCTCCATCACCCGCCGGGAGCGGACGTTGACCGGAACCGTGGACGAGACGATCTCCTCTGCTTGTAGCCAGCGGAAAGCAAAGACCAGCGTTGCCCGGGCCCCCTCCGTCGCGTAGCCCCGATTCCAGTGTGCGGCGTCCAGGCGCCAGCCCATCTCGATGCAGGGCGTGAACGGCGCCTCAAAGGGCGGGATGGACAGGCCGATGAAGCCGGCGAAGGGGGTTATCTCCGGAATCTCCACCGCCCACAGCCCAAACCCATGCTGTGTGAAATGGGCTTCGATCCGGTCCACCCGCGCGTCGCTCTCGGGCCGCGACAGTGTGCCTGGAAAAAACTCCATCACCCGCGGATCGCCGTTCAGCCGGGCAAACGGTGGTCGATCGCTTGCTCTCCAGCGCCGGAGGTACAGCCGATCGGTCCGAAGTTCCTGTGGTAGATTCATCTCGGTTGGCCCGCCTGCTGCTCAGGGTATGACGTGGTCCACAGGAAACGAGTATTTGACTGGCGCATCGTATCAGCGAAGAGGCGATGGCGAAAGAGTCTTACGAGCCGAGCGGGTTTCCGCGGTGCATCACGGAGTCAAGGCCAGCGCCACCGGTGTGCCACGGAGGGGCACGGTCAAGCGACCAGCAAGAATTGGAATCGGCTACTTGTCAGGCGGGGAGCAAACGTACCCCCCGTTCACGGTAAACATGTACAGCAGCTGCCACGAGACCGGGAGAAATCGCGGCCAAACGCTTGCAGCGGCGCGCAGTCTGCGCTAAGCTGCAAGCGGTAATTCGTTCCCCAAGGAGAGTCCATCCGTGAACCGCTTCGCTGTACTCGCCATTCTTGCAGCCCTCGTTACGCTGCCCGGCCTTGCCGACACCAAACCGGCTCCCACGAAGGCACGTGAGCCAGATGCCACGCCGGCCGCGCAGATCAGGATCGCCAAGGACTTCAAGGTCGAACTGCTTCACTCCGTGCCGAGGGAAAAGGAAGGCTCCTGGGTCAGCATGTGCGCCGAGCCGAGGGGCCGGCTCATCGTCTCCGACCAATACGGTACACTCTATCGCATCACCCCGCCGCCGCTCGGCGGCAAGGCAGCTGATACGAAAGTCGAGAACCTCGAGCTGCCAATCGGCGAGGCGCAGGGGCTGCTCTGGGCGTTCGACAGCCTGTACGTCGTCGTCAACAAGGGCCGTAGATACGAGAGCGGTCTCTATCGCGTTCGTTCCAGCAAAGGCGATGACAGGCTGGATACCGTGGAACGATTGCGGAAGATCGACGGGGGCGGCGAGCACGGGCCGCATGGCGTGATCCTGGCGCCGGACGGCAAGTCGCTGTACGTCGTCTGTGGCGATGGCACGAAAGTGATGGAGAAACTGAGCGGTTCGCGCGTGCCCCAGCACTGGGGCGAGGACCACCTGCTGCCGCGCATGCCGGACGGCCGCGGCTTCATGCGCGACGTCCTCGGTCCGGGCGGTTCCATCTACCAGGTCGATCCGGAAGGCAAGAACTGGGAACTCATCAGCACCGGCTACCGCAATTCCTACGACATCGCCTTCAACCGTCACGGCGATCTGTTCACCTACGATGCGGACATGGAATGGGACATGAATACGCCGTGGTATCGGCCGACGCGGCTCTGCCTGGCGGCGAGCGGCAGCGAGTTCGGCTGGCGCAACGGCGCCGGCAAATGGCCGCCGTACTATCCCGACAGCCTGCCCGCCATCTATGACATCGGTCCCGGCTCGCCGACCGGCATCGCCTTTGGCTATGGGGCGAAGTTCCCGGCGAAGTACCAGGAAGCGCTCTTCATGTGCGATTGGAGTTACGGCAAGCTCTACGCCATGCACCTGACCCCGGAAGGAAGCGCCTATGTCGGGCAGGCCGAGGAGTTCCTCAGCGGCACGCCCCTGCCCTTGACCGACATTGTCGTCAACCCGAAGGATGGGGCTCTCTACTTCGCCATCGGCGGACGCAACACGCAGTCGGGGTTGTACCGCGTCACCTACATCGGCAAGGAATCGACCGCGCCGTCAAGGAGCGATGAGCACGGCGCCGCGGACCGCGCCCTGCGCCGCAAGCTGGAAGCGTTCCACGGCCACAAGGACCCGCAGGCGATCGAGGTCGCCTGGCCATACCTCAAGCATGCCGATCGCTACATCCGGTCCGCCGCCCGCGTCGCCCTCGAACATCAGGACACCGCGCTCTGGCAGGAACGCGCCCTGGACGAGAAGGACCCGGTGACGGCCATTCAAGCATTGCTAGCCCTGGTGCGCGTCACCAGCACCGATCCCTTCCATCGCAAGCCGTCGACGCCGCCGGTCGACGAGGCGCTCAAGGTGCGTGTGCTTCAGGCCCTGGAGCACATCGACTGGCAGGCGCTGAGCGATGCCCAGCGGCTCGACCTGTTGCGCGTTTATGCCGTGGCCTTCGTCCGCATGGGCCAGCCCGACGACTCCACGCGCAAACGGCTCATCGCCCGGCTCGATCCGCACTATCCCAGCAGTAACCATTATCTCAATGGGGACCTCTGCCAGATGCTCGTGTATCTGGAGGCGCCGGGCGTGGCAGGCAAGACGCTCAAGCTGCTCGCCGAGGCGCCGACGCAGGAAGAGCAGATGGAATATGCGAAATCGCTGCGCATGCTAAAGACCGGCTGGACGCCCGAGCAGCGCAAGGAGTATTTCTCCTGGTTCCTCAAGGCCGCGCACTTCAAGGGCGGTAACAGCTTCACTGGCTTCATGGACAATATCAAGAAGGATGCCGTGGCGACGCTGACGCCAGCGGAGAAGACTGCCCTGAAGCCGATCCTCGAGGCGCGGGTCGATACGAGCAAGCCGTTCGTGCCGGCCAAGCCGCGGCCCTTCGTCAAAAAGTGGACCATGGACGACCTGTTGCCGATCGTCGAGAAGGGACTGACGAAACGGAACTTCGACCGCGGCCGGTCGCTCTTTGGCGCGGCGAATTGCTTCGCTTGCCATCGCTTCGACAACGAGGGCGGCGCCCAGGGACCGGACCTCAGCAGCGCGGCCGGGCGATTCAGTGTCCACGACCTCCTCGAGTCGATCGTCGAACCGAGCAAGGTCATTAGCGATCAGTATGCTGCCGTCGAAATCGCGACGGCCGACGGCAAGATCATCAGCGGCCGGATCGTCAATCTCAACAATAATGACATCACAGTCATGACGAACATGCTCGATCCGAATGGCCTGACCAATGTGGACCGGCGGAAGGTCGAGTCGATGGAAACCTCGAAGATTTCGATGATGCCCCTGGGGCTGCTCGACACGTTCAGGGAAGACGAGATTCTCGACCTGATGGCCTACCTGCTGTCGCGCGGCGACCGGAGTAGCAAGATGTTCAAGTAGCGAAGTGATTTCGTTTAGCCGCGATCCGCAGGTGAGCGCGAACCCCGCGCTCCCCTGCCGATCACGGCCAAAGAATGCCTCAACCGAGAACAAGAGGAAGCGAAGGGGCATCCATGCCGCTGCACGATTGGAATGATGACCGGGGTTGGGACAGCATGCACCTGCTGTGGCTCAGTCAACTACTCGACTGGGTGCAGCCCCGCTTACCCGCGGGCTTTCGGGCCTACCTCGGCTCCGTGCCGGCCCTGACCATCGACACGCCCAATGGCCGGCCCGACCTCAGCGTCCGGAACTGGTCTGCCGACCCTGTCTCGCCCGCGCCGACCAGCAACGATTTGTCGGTGGAGGAACCCGATCAGGAGGCGACCGCCACTTTCACTCTGGACCCACAGCAGGCTGTGCATATCGACTTGCACGGCCAACTGGTCGCCGCGCTGGAGTTGACGTTTCCCCGCAACAAGGATCGGCCTGCGGCTCGAGCGCGTTACCTGGGCCGCTACATCGGTTATTTGCGTCAGGGCGTCCACCTGCTGCTGATCGATGTCTTGCCCAGGCCGGCCACGTTCTCTTTCGCGAATGCCATCGCGGAGGATCTGGGGTTCGCTCAGCCGCCATGCCCCCCGCCATGTGCGGCCAGTTATCGCGTGGACGAGCCGGTTCCGGAAGGCACGCTATTGGCCGTCTGGAGACGAGCGCTGCATGTCGGCCAACCTCTCCCAACTATCCCTCTGGCACTCAACGCTCGCCAGGCGATCCGCATCGACCTGGAGCAAACGTATTACCAGGCAGCGCGGCGGGCTTATCTCGACTAAGCCGCTGGGCGCGAAAAGCAAACGAGATGGCGACTCTGTCACTTCACCTTTCCATCCGGCAGGTGCCCGAGGTTCTCGAACAGGTGCGCCAGTGACGCAATCAGCTTGCGCCAGTCGCCCTCGTGCAGACTCTCATTCGGCGCATGTGCGTTGCTCTTTGGATCTTCGATGCCCATCAGCAACGCCGGCGCCCCACCGAACAGGTCGGCCAGCGGGCCGACGAAACCGATGGTGCCGCCACAACCAATGGGCAATGCCTCCTTCTTGAAGCCGCTGCGCAGCGCCGCCATCGCCGCCTCGAATGCCGGTCCCTGCGGATCGGTCATCCACCACTTCACGGCGCTGCCGAGTTGCTTGACCGTCACCTTGATGCCCCATGGCGGATTCCTCGTCAGGACCGCTTTGAGTTGCTGGAAGACCTCCTTCGGGTCCTGGTCGGGCACGATCCGGCAGCTGACGATCGCGGATGCTCGCGGCAACACCTGATTCGATGCCCCCTTGATCGAGCTGGCCTCCTGGGCGATCACCGTCACCGCCGGGAAGCGCCACGTCTGCTCGTAGAGGTGGTTGCCCGTTTGACTGGCGAAGCGAACGCCCGGCAGGACGCCCGGGATCTTGCGCAGCTTCGCCTGGTCAAAGGGGAGGCGGCGCATCGTCCGCCGTTCATCGGCGCTCAGAGGACGAACCTTGTCGTAGAAGTGTGGAATGGGCAGCTTGCCGTTGTCCCAGAAGAGGCGCGCCAGGATGGCGTTGAGAGCCAGCGCCGAGTCGGCCAGGGCCCCGCCGGCCATGCCGCTATGGACCGGGATCCTGGCGCTTTCGACCACCACTTCCACGGCGACGATGCCGCGCAGTGAATAGGTGATGCTCGGGTAGCCGACCTCGATGTTTTCCGTGTCGCAGACGACGATCACGTCGGACTGGATGCGTTTCTTGTGTTGTTTGAAGAAGCCGAGGAGATTCTGCGAACCGATCTCCTCCTCGCCCTCGACCAGCATCTTGACGTTCACCGGCAGACTGCCGCGCGTCTTCAGGAAGGCGGACACGGCGGCCAGTTGGGCGGTGATGGCACCCTTGTCGTCGGCGGCGCCGCGCGCGTAGAGCCGGCCGCCCCGCGGCGTCAGCTGCCACGGCGGTGATTGCCACTGCTCGACGAAGTTGGTCGGTTGCACGTCGTGATGGGCGTACAGGAACACGGTTGGCTTGCCAGGAGCGCCGAGCCATTCGCCGTAGGCGTAGGGATTGGAGCTGTCGCAGCGCAGGATCTCGACGTTCTGCAGCCCGGCCTGACGCATCTGTTCGCAGGTCAGCGCAGCCGTTTGCTCCACTTCCTTCTGATGTTCGCCGTCGGTGCTGATGCTGGGAATGGCCACGAGGTCCGCCAGGCTGCTCACCAGCGCGTCGTGGTTCGCCGTCAACCAACCGAGAACCTGCTTCATGCTGCAACTCTCCCCAGGAGCGAAAACGCTAACCCGCAAGCGGGAAGAAGACCATCAGGTGGCGCAGGAAAATGATGCTGCCGATCACGCCGGCGACGATGCTGGCCAGCAGCACGGCGCCGGCGGCAATGTCGAGAGCCGGCCAGGTGCGCGACTGCGCCGCCGAGTCGAGGCCGCGGAACAGCGTCTCCACGGCACTGTTGAACAGCTCCGCGGTCAGGACCAGACCGATGCAGCCGAGCAGCAGACACCACTCCAGCGGATCGCGGATGAGTATGCCGGCCATCGCCAGCACCAGGGCGGTGAAGAAGAAATGGACTGCGAAGCTGGAGTGGCCGCGGATCCCCAGCTTGAGGCCGCGCAGGGCATACCGGAACTTGTCGCGCCACGGTCGCCGCCGGCGCGGCTGCTCCGCCAGCCCATCCGCCGGCACTTCAAGAAACGTCGCGGCAGGCACGGAATCAGGCGGCAGAATGGGCATCGGAACCTCATTTCCGGGCAGGGCCGGCCATGACCCGATCGGACGGAGGTGGGCCTTCACGACCCCCCCTGGTTCGGAACCTCACATCAACTTACCGTTGCGGGTGCATGGAGTCGAGAGCAGTGAGACGGGACCGCGATCAATGACTCAGGGGAGTGGTGGCGCCGGGCGTAAGAGCAAGTGCGCCGCTGTTGTGGCGGGAGGAGGCAACCACGTTCGGCAGGATCTCGAAGACGAAGCCGAAGCTGTTTTGCATCACGTTGTAATTGAAGCCCAGGGTTACCTGCAAATCGGAGCCGATGCGCGTGAGCGCCAGGCCCGTGGAGACGTTCTGGTTTGTGCCGAGGTCGTAGCTGGTACTGGCCGTGATCGCGTATTTCGGACTTAACACAGCGCTGATCGAGCCGATGACCAGCTTGCTGCCGACCGGGTCGATCTGGCGATAACCCAGGAAGAGGCTGGTGTGGTCGTTGCGATCGAAAAAGGCGCCGAAGTTCCAGACGCTGGCGCCGCCGGGAGCCGGGTCGAACCAGCCGCTGCTGACGAAACCGTTGCGGTCGCCAACGTTCCACAGCCAGTCGTATTCGAGAAAGCCCACCGGCTCGCCGACGTGGTCGCGCTGCGAATCGGGGAAGATCGTCGCCGACAGGTCGAGCGTCATCCAGTCGACGATGTGCTGCTGGCCTGGGTAGCCGCGCTTGGTCTGCCAGCGCTGATAGACGTCCGCCTGGAAAGTTTCGATGTCGTCGAGCGTGTCGATGCGGTTCATGACGAGGCGGCGGATCGCGTAAAGCTGCGGATCGAACAGGGGCGATGTGGCAAGGGCGAGTCCGCCGACCGGGGTGATTTGCGGCTCGCGCGGCTTGATGTCGCTGATGGCCTGGTTGGTGGCGTCGTCGTTCAGCCGGTCGAGCTGTGGCAGCCGAATAAAGGGTGTGTCCGACTGTGCAGCGTAGAAGTTGCCGGTCAGTTCGATCTTGTGGTTGATGGCGTTGAGGTTGAACCACTCGCTCTGGATGTCGGGATAAAGGCGCGTGAATGGTATGCTGGCGCGGACGCCGCCGCCGCCGTAGATGCGGCCGCGGTCGCTGCCGGTCAGATCCTCGGTGTAGTACGTCAGATCGAGAACGCCGTAGGGCACGACCTTCACCGGGCCGGCGTAGAAAGGCAGGCTCAGCTCCTGCATGAGATCGAAGCGACCGGTGGATACGTTCTGGTCGGTGACGCTGATCGGCGGCGGCGGCAGGTGCGTCGTCTGCAGCTGGGCGTAGCCGGCGCTGGCGTGGGCGTTGTACGTCAACAGGTTGAAGAAGGATTCGCCGAGGAGGTAGCCGTCGGCGCGCGGCAGCCACGACGTTTCGGTGACCCAGTCGCGGACGCGCTGCTCGCCCAGGATCGTCCAGGCCCAGTTATCCTGCTGCTGCTTGACGTAGAGAAACGTCTCCTGATTGACGTCGTTGTCAAACTCGATCTTGTTGTACTGTTCGAGAAAGTTCTTGTCGCTCAGCCCGGCTCCCTGGGCCTGGATGCTGAAGCCTTCGGGCAGTTCCTGCACGTTCTGCCGGTAGAGAAACCGGCCGCGAAAGTCGGGATGGTGCTGGTCCGGGCCGCGACCGCCGCCGAGATTGTCCTCGCCGGCGTCGTTGATGCCAAAAGCCTTGACCAGCAGCGTGTCCCTGGCGGGCATGCCGAAGAATTCGTGGGCAGCGGAGTCGAATTCCGTACCCAGGGCCGGGCCGCGCAGGCTCAGGTAATCGACGTCAAACGTCCAGCGGGTGTTCGGCCGCGCCTCGATGCCGATCAGGTCGTAGACGTTGAGTGATACGCCGGTCTGAAAGCCGAAGATGGTGTTATAACCGATCGTGAAGTTCCGCACCGGACCGAGTGGATCGCGCGCGTCGAACTTGGCCCAGGGGAAGTAAAACACCGGCAGGCCCTCGATTTCGAGGACCGCATTGACCGCCGTAACGAGACTCTCTTCCTGCTCGACGGGTTTGCCCGTCTCCGGGTTGATGATGGGACCGAACAGGCCGCGTTTGGGTACGTGTTTCTCTTCGAGCGTGGCCTCACCGAGGTTGAGACTCAGGCCGGGGTCGGACGCCAGTTTACTGGAGAAAAGCTTGGCGCGGATGCTGTGAAACTGGGTCGGGGAGAGTTGCTGTACTTCGACGCCGCGAAAGTGGAGCGGTTCGGGCATGCCCGGTTGGTTGACTTCCAGGTCGGCATTGAGGGCCAGGGCGACATTGCGATCGACGTCGTAAAAGACCTCCTCGGCGCGGAGCGTGCGCACCACCGGCGGCTTCGGCTGGGCAGGCGCTATGACGGACGGGGCGGGCCTTGTCTTGTCGCCTGGCTGGTCGAGCCTGGGAGCCAGCGGGGTTGCCTTCGGCTGGTCCTGCTCGCGCAGTTCCACGTTGCCGGCCAGGTAAACCTTCAGGTCGCGGCCGCTGTGTCCCTCGGGCTTGTTCAGGTTGCTGAAGAGTTGCTGGGTGTTCCCCTTGTACCAGACGACGGCGCGGTCGGCCTCCATGTCGAGCACGCCGATTTTCTCGACGTTGCGCACCTGCATGATGATGCCGCCGGTCAGGATCAGAGCCTGCTCGCCGTTGGGGCGATTGACGATCTGGGTTTGATACATGGCCGCCGTGCGTGGGGCGATGCTGAAGACCAGGGGTGACGTCTTCTTGTCCGGCCCTGGCGGCGGCCCCGGAACGAGCCGTGGCGGTGGCGCCGTCTCCGGCTGGCCCGCAGCACTTGCTGTCGGCGGTCCCGGCGCGGGCGGGTTCGTGGTCGTGGGCCCCGGTGGCGGTCCGGGCACTGGCAACGGCGGCAAACCGATCGGTCCCGCGCTACCCGGCGAGGGCGGCGGCCCGGGCACTCCGGTCGGTGGCACCGCGCTGCCGGAACCGGCTGGCGGCAGCGTGGTTGCCGGCGCGGGCGGGCTTGGAGCAGGTTGCCGGAAGTTCTGGACCGGCATCACCTGGGGACCGGGTCCGGGCAACGGCGTCACCGGCACCCCGGGCGCGGGCGCGGGCGGTGGCGGCGGCAATGACGACGGCGGGGACTCCTTGACGGAGGTCCGTTGGATCGCCGGTGCCGCCGGCAGGGCCTCGGCCTGGGCACGCAGGAAGAGCGGATCGTTGGCCCGCGATTCCTGCGCTACCTTGCTCTTGTGCGATTGCACCTTGAATTCGCCGCGCGTGTTCAGATCGAGCACCGCACGCGGGCCGTCCTGCGTGTCGAGGCCGTTCTGCAAATGCACGCCGCCCTCGGCATAAACGTCGGCATGCAGGATGCGCGTTCGCTTCAGGCGATCCAGATCAATCCAGATGACACCTTGCTGGAAGCGGGCCTGCACCACCCCCTGTTCGACGAGCACCTGCCCCTGGAGGTACAGCACACGGCGGCCGTTCTCGGTCCAGGTGGTGATGGCGTCGGCGTGGAGGATGATGGGTTTGGAGTCGCCGGCCACGTCGCGCGACAGGCGGAGCGTCTCCGGATCGGGTTGTCGGGGGCCTGCTCGGGTCGGTGGGGTGGGCGTGGGACCTGCCACCTGGGCGGCGACGAGGGCACATGTCGCCGCCACGGCCCCGAGGGCCACGAGAGATAGAAGCAGTTGTCGTGTCTTGTCGAGCCGCACCACGGCGCCTCCCTGCATCATGGTCCGCCCCGTCGCGCCAGGCAACCTGGGTGGATCGGGGAACGGCTGCGATTCCGTACGCAGATCGAAAGGGTGAACGAGCGAGCGGCGGATTATAGAATGGGACGGGAAGGTGTCAAGTCGAGGTCGCTCCTCCGCATGCGGGTTAGCGTTGCAATCGCTAACCCGCATGCGGGAAGAGAATACGTCAGCGGTTTGGATGAGGCCGCCGCGGACGCGGCGGGTGGCGCTCCTGGTTGAAGGGGAGCAGTTTCACCTCATTGCTGTGGCTGTCGTAGCAGATGAAGTCCAGCGTCTCCGGCGGCCCGTGCGGCACCGCGTCAATCTGCACCGCAATCTGGCCGCTCTCCTCGAAGCGCGTGATCTCCTTGCGTTTCTTGTTGAGCAGGTACGCCGCCACGTCGCCGGCCACCCGTACGTGGACCCGGGCGACGTGTTCGCGGTGCGCCGCCAGTTGCAGCATCCGCATCACGTCGATGCTCATGCTTTCACACGTTTTCACCTGGGCCGTGCCGTGGCAGTGCGGGCAATCCTGGTAAACGCTCCGCTTCAGCGATGGCCGGATGCGCTGCCGGGTCATCTCGATAATACCGAACGCGGAAATCTTGAGGATCTTGGTCCGCGCCCGATCGCGCTTGATCGCGTCGCGCAGCGCTTTCTCGACGCCGCGGCGGTGTCGTTCGTCCATCATGTCGATGAAATCGTTGACGATGACCCCGCCAAGGTCGCGCAAGCGTAGTTGCCGGGCGACCTCCTTGGCCGCCTGAAGATTCATCTGGTACGCCGTCTCCTCTGCGTTGCCATCCGCGCGGAAGTTGCCGCTATTGACGTCGATGGCTACCAGCGCCTCGGTCTGCTCGATAACGATCGAGCCGCCGTGCGGCAGCGGTACGTGTCGCTGCTGAATGCGGGCAATCTCGTCCTCGATGCCGTACTTGTGGAAGAGCGGCTCGGACTCCGCGTAGAGTTTGATGCGGTTGACGTAGCGCGGCATCACGATCGTCAGGAATTCCTGGGCATGCCCGAACGCCCCGGGCTCATCTACCCAGATCGTATCGATCTCGCTCGTGAACGTATCGCGGATCGTCCGCGTAATCATATCGCTTTCCTGGTAGATCTCCGCCGGCGCCTTGATCTTGCGGATGCGGCCGACGACCACCTGCCACAGGCGCACCAGGTAAGCGAGGTCGCGCTGCAGTTCCTTCTTCGTGCGATCCATGGCCGCGGTGCGGATGACGAAGCCGAGCCCCTCGGGCGGGTTCAGCTCGCGCAGGATGTCACGCTGGCGGCGCCGCGCTTCCTCGTCGTCGATCTTGCGCGACACGCCAATGCGGTTCAGGTACGGCATCAGGACGAGGTAGCGGCCGGCGATGCTGATGTAGGTGCTCAGCGTCGGGCCCTTCGTGCCGATGCCTTCCTTGATAACCTGGACAATCACTTCCTGGCCGCGCTTGAAGATGTCCTGGATGAGCGGCTTTGGCCGGCCGAAATTGCCGGGCCTGCCTGGACCACCGCGGCGGCGACGGCGGTCCCCACCGCACCCGCTGTCACGCCCGCCTTCGCGTCCGCCACGGCGAGGGCGTGGCTCTTCCTCCTCCTCGACGTCCTCGTCGAAATCAGTCAGCCGATCCTCGGCCATCTCCTCGGCGCGGCGCTCTTCCTCCTCGTCTTCTTCCTCCAGAACTGCGGGCGCCGCCGCTGGTTCCGGTTCCTGAACGAATTGCTCCCGGAGACGCGGTTCCTCGACGTGGCGGGGCTCCTCCAGGTGACGCGGTTCTTCGACGTGACGGGGTTCCTCGGCGGACTGTTCTTCCTGCACACGTGGGAAGAACAAGTCCTCATCGCTGATCGGCGGCAATTCGTCGTGTCCTTCGTCCTCGTCGTCGGTGCGTCGTTCGGAAGAATCCATAAGGCGCGGCCTGGGCGGCGGTTCGTTCTCGCCCCGGCCGGTCTCCTCCGGTTCGGCAGGAGTCGGCGTTCCCTCCGCGGCGGGATCCGCCGGCCCTTCTCGGCGCCGGCGTCCACCGCCACTGCGCGAGCGGCGACGTTCGCGCGTCGGCTCCGGTGAAGATTCGGCGGACGGGCCAGCCTCGGCAGCGGGCGGCATTGCGGCCTGCGAAAGCGTCTCGTCGGCGGGGGGCAGCGACTCCACCGGCGGAAAGTCGTGTTCCGGCGTCAGGGGCGCCGGCCGGTCTTCCTCCTCCAGGAAAGGACGGGGAGTCTCCGGACGGCGGTGCGGCGGCGGACCTTCCTGATGGCGCGGTGGCCGGCCGCCGCGCGGCCGGTCCCGATCGCGGCCATTGCCGCCGCGGCGGCCGCCGCCTTCGTTGCGCCGCTGTTCCAGGTGCCGGTAGTACGCGGGTTCCACGTCGGAGACGTGCAAGAAGCCATTGCGGCCGACGCCGAAATCGACGAACGCCGCCTGGATGCTTGGCTCGATGTTGACGATGCGTCCCTTGTAGATGTTGCCGACGTAGCTTTCGTGGCTGGTACGTTCGACGTAAAGTTCTTCGAGAACACCGTCCTCGACAATGGCGATGCGGCACTCCTCGGGCTGCAGCACATTGATGAGCATTTCTTTTTTCATGCGTTTCCTTCTTCGTTGAGCCAGGCCCACTTGGCGGCCGGCGGCCCCTGGGCGGGGTCTCCGGATTCGTCGCCGATGCCGGGAAGGCCAGTCGCCGTCGCGGCCCGTTGGGTCGCCGCGGACGCGGGATCGTTCCCGGATGTGGGAAGAGTGGATAGTGAGTTTTCGTTAACAAGTTCGAGGCGGGTGCGCTCGAGCACGGCCCCGGCTTCCAGGAGATCGGCCAGGTCCAGAGCGTCGAGCACCTCGTCGGGACGGACCGTCCCCGTAGGCGTGACCACCAGGTCCATTTCAAGGGAATCGTCCCGGACGCGCAGGTCGGCCAGGAGTGGGCGGAGATCGAAGCGGCGCGGCTGGGGACGGGTGCGCTCGACCCAGCATTCGGAGGCAGCCAACAGGACGGCGGCGCGTTCGCACACGCCAGCACGCCGTTCAGGCGGGACCGGCAGTCGATAGCAAGCAAGGCGCGCCAGCGGAGCGGCCTTTGCCGAAACAGGGTGGACGGACAGCAGTTCGAGGCCGGCCGGCGCCATGCGATTGAGACGGTCGCGGATCTCTTCCGGAGGGAACTCCGCCGTCAATTCGAGGTCGGCAATCTCGTCGCAGCCGACAATACCGAGGGGAAGCGACAGAGCAAAGACGAGGCGCGGCCGGGGATTGAAGCCCTGCGTCGAATGAAACGGGACTTCGGCTCGCCGCAGCATGCGCTCGAAACAACGCATCAGATCGTGATGGCTGATCAGGCGCAGATCACCAGCCTTGCGGAAGCGGATACGGACCTTGTAGCGGACCATGCTGTCACGAACGGAGGAAATGAGGACGCAGCGGACCGCGTTCGACCGGAGGTCGTCGCTGTCCTCCCCGCTGCCTCAAAGCCTCCCGCTCGCCAATCCTCGACTCGGGGGGAACAACAGGGGCAGGTCCGCGAGCGATGGGGCGTCGGGTAACCGACGCAGGGGGTCGGGGGGTTGCGAACGTTCATCGTCCCGCCAACGCCCCGAGCACCTGCACGAAAGTCGCAGCTCGCCTGCCCAACCAGTTGGGGAAAGGACTCGGGCCTTTCACCAACCCGCCAGTTCTCATCAATGTCTCAGCCGAACACTTCCGGCAAAATGCGCCGGGTGCGTTCGCGCAAGTAACTGTTCACACCGCGGGCCGTCTCCAGGAGCATGGCCTCGCGCGCCACCTCGACGGCTTCTTCCAGGGTGATCGACCGGACGATCTTCTTGATCTCCGGGATGTTGTGCGGTGTCACGCTCAGGTGTCGCAGGCCCAGGCCCAGAAGAAGCATCGTGTACATGGGCTCGGCTGCCATCTCGCCGCACACGTTGACACTCACGTTGTATTGCCGCGCCGCCTTGACCACATTGTCGATCAATCGCAGCACCGCCGGATCACCGGCACTGTACAGCGAGGCCACTTCCTGGTTGGTACGGTCGGCGGCCAGGGTGTACTGAATCAGGTCGTTGGTGCCGATGGAGAAGAAGTTCACCTCGCGGGCCATCAGGTCGGCCAGGATGGCCGCCGACGGAACCTCGATCATCGTGCCCACCGGCAACTGGCGGTTGAAAGCGATCCCTTCTTCTTCCAGGTCTTCTTTGACCTCGGCCAGGATCATCTTGCACTGCCGCAGCTCCAGGAGCGTGCTGACCATCGGAAACATGATGCGCACGTCGCCCAGAGCACTCGCTCTTAGGATCGCACGCAGCTGCGTTTTGAACAAGGTCAAATTCCGCAAGCACAGCCGGACGCTCCGCACGCCAAGCGATGGATTGCGCTCGTCGGAATGGCCGCCCGCGTGGCTTGGGAACTTGTCCGCACCCAAATCCAGGGTGCGAATGACCACCGGCTTCTGGGCGCCGAGCGTCTTGAGGACCGTCACGTAGGCTTCGAGATGGTCTTCCTCCGTCGGATGCGTTTTCTTGCCGAGATAGAGGAATTCGGTGCGGTACAGGCCGACGCCGCCGGCGCCGCGGTCGAGACAGTGCGAGGCCTCTTGCGGAAACTCGATGTTGCCCAGCAGGTGAATCGTGGTGCCGTCGCGCGTTTCGGCCGGCAAGTCGCGCAGTTCCAGAAGCCCGCTCTCGAAAGTGCGGAAACTGCTGCGCGTGTGTTCGTAGCGTTCGAGCGTCTCCTCGTCGGGATTGAGAATGAGCACGCCGCGGTTGCCGTCCACGATGACGAAGTCGCCGCCGGAAACGTCGGTGACGAACTTGCCCAGGCCGACGACGGCGGGGATTTCAAGGACGCCGGCCATGATCGCGGTATGGCTGGCCCGGCCGCCTGCCTCGGTGGCGAAGGCGTGGACCATGTGCGGATCGAGTGCCGCCGTCTCGCTGGGCGTCAGGTCGTGGGCCAGGACGATGACCGGCTCCTTCAGGTCACGCATCTGTTCTTTGCGCTGGCCGAGGAGGTTGCCCAGGATGACCTTTTCAATGTCGAACAGGTCTGCGGCGCGGGCGGCGAGAGGGCCCCATTCGATGCTTTCGAGGGCCTTGGCGTAGCGGCGGATGACACGGCTGACGGCGTACTCGGCGGCGAAGTGCTGGTCGCGGATGAGACCCTCGATCTCGCGTGCCAGGGCGGGATCGGTCATGAGGAGGGCGTGGGCGCCGAAGATGGCGCCGTACTGGGTACCGAGCTTATCGCTGATGGCTTTCTGGTTGCCGCGTGCTTCCTCGACGGCGGCCTCCATGGCCAGGCCGAGCCGCTGCAATTCCGCCGCGACGCCAGCGACGGCGATGGCGCGCTGCGGGATGCGGAATGACTCCGTGTCCAGCATCAGCGCCGGGCCGATAGCCACACCGGGGGCAACGGGAATACCGCGTTTGATTTCCATGGCGTTCAGGCAGTGGCTAGTGGCTAGTGGCTAGTGAAAATCCTGATTGCTAGCCCGCTAGCCCGGAAATTCCTGGTCAAGGGAGTCCGGAACCCCGACAGTGAAAAGTTTGTTTGCTAGCCACTAGCCACTACCCACTCTTGTTTGCTAGCCACTAGCCTTTCTGGGGCAGTGGGGGCTCGGCATCGGCGTCGTCCACCACGGCGAGGGTGACCAGCAGGTCGTGCAGCTGCCGGAGCGCGGCGGGCGCATCGGGCCCGGATGCCTCCAGGGTCAGCTCGGTCCCCGGTCCGGCAGCCAGCAGCATCATGTCGAGCGGACTCTTACCGTTGAACGCCTGGCCGTCCTTGACGATGGTAACCGAACTCTGGAAGAGTTTGGCCAACTCGGCAAAAGCGGTCGCCGGCCGCATGTGCAGGCCGTCGGAGTTCGAGATCACCACCTTGCGGTGCAGAGTTTCGCCGTTCATGGCATCCTGGCTCTCTTGCGGCCGGGAAGAGCATCCGGCTTTCACCGGCGTTTCGGTGCCGGCTGCCGCCGGCAGCCCCGGACGGGCGCGATAAGAACTGCCACGCATGAAATCACCAACTCCCTCTGGTGAAGCGTTTCGGTGCGCCGCCGGGTCAGCCCGGCTGGTTGTCGGCCTGTTCGAGCAGGCTCCAAATCTTTTCCCGCGACGTCGCCTGCCGCAACGAGCGGACAAATCCGTCGTCGCGGAGACTCCGCGAGATGTTCTCCAGGGCGCGGAGGTGGTTGCCTGGCTGGTCCTGGGGCGAGATCAGCAGCACGAAGATATACACCGGTTCGCCATCGACGGCGTCGAAGGGGACGCCGGGGCGCGACAGCGCGACGGTGCCGATAAGGCGTTCGGCACTGTTGTGCTTGGCGTGGGGGATGGCCACGCCGCGGCCAATGCCGGTGGACGCGATCTGCTCGCGTTTGAGGATGGCCCGGACGACGTCTTCGGCGTCGGCGCCCTTGAAGTAGCCCGCGTTTCGCAGGCTTTCCACCAGCTCGCGAATGACGCCTTCCTTGTTGCTGGCGGCAACCTCGGGAACGATGGCTTCGCGGACTACGAAATCAGACATGCGCATGCCAGGTCTCCCTCACTCTTCGCTGGGCTCCTCCACGGCGGGCTGCCGGGTGACTTCTCCCGTCGAGGGCGTGCGGCGGTGGTCCTGGATCTTTTCTTTATAGCGCCGAAGTTTGTTTTCCACCTTGGCCAGGGCCAGGTCCACGGCTGGCATGATGTCGCTAGCGCTTTCGCGGGCGACGATATCGTGTTTGTGCTCGGCCTGCACGACGAATTCGACCGTCTTGAGGCCGTCCTGGAGATCGACCGTCACCTCAATCATGGTGAGACGCTCGAAGATGCGCACCAGCTTCTGGGCCTTCTCCTGAATGAATGCCTGAGTTGCCTCACTCAAATGTCCATGCCGTGCGGAAATCTTGATTTGCACAGACTGCTCTCCTTCTTTGCGTTCCTGGACCGTCCTCGTTGCCAATTCGAGACACGCATCGTTCCTGGCTGGGAGCCTTTTCGCCTGCGCGCCGGTCTTGCGCGGCTTTCCCGACCCGGCACCGATGCCGCCGGAGCGCCTTGCCGTCAGGATTTGGCGCAATTTTAGCCGGCACACCAACTTTGTTCAATACAGCGACCTCCCCATTCGGGACTTTCCTCCCGCGCCAGGCGAACTCCAGGACCGCGCGGACCGGAGAAACGGCACGAACCACACGACCCCCGTGGCATTTTCTCAACCGCTTTACTCCTCCTGTCGATAGAGGGGATTGAAGATCTGTCCCGACCTGGAAAACGAAACCTGGGAGGGACGAAGGGGTTGGATGGAGGATGCCACCTTCTTCCCAGGGAGAGATGCTCGTCCATCTCGGAAAAATGGGCGGCCTGGGTAAGGTAGCAGGCTGCTGCCTGCGTCATCGTGCCACTCCCCAGGCATTTACCTTGCGGTTCTTCGCCCGGGGCCGTCCAGCGAGCGGCTGCTTATGAGCTAGGCTTGTAAATGGCCAGGACGCTGTTTCGTTCTGGATTGTTTGAGGCATTATTCCTGTAACAGACAGGGTCACCAGCCAGGTTCCTTTCCGCCGCACGTGCAAATAGCGCCGTCGGCAGGTTACGGATACATTGCTAGAGAGCCGAGCGTATGAGCGTCATCCCGCCGGCGTGGCATGGCCAGCCGCACGATCCGGAGTTGTCCCAGCCGGAACTGCTCCAGGAGTTGTTCGAGGCGCAGGCGGATGCCCGACCCAGTGAGCCGGCCCTGGTCTGCGGTAAGGAACAACTGACCTACGCCGAGGTCGAAACGAGGGCCAACCAACTGGCGCACTCCCTGCGCGCGCGCGGCGTGGGCCGAGGGACGCTGGTCGGTATCCTGCTCCCCCGCTCCGCCGACATCCACATCGCGATTCTGGGCGTCCTCAAGGCCGGGGCCGCTTACGTCCCCCTCGATGCCGATTATCCCGCCGACCGAGTTTCGTACATCCTTGAGGACTGCGCCGCCGCTGCCCTCATCACCACGGTGGGGCTCGCGAACAAAGCGCCAACGTTCCACGGAGCCGTCGTGCTGCTGGACATTCAACGCGCGGAACTGGCCGCCGAGCGCGCGGACCGGTTGACGCGCGCGGAAACGGGGACGACCTGGGGAGACCTGTGCTACGTGATCTACACGTCCGGCTCGACCGGGCGGCCGAAGGGCGTGCAGATCGAGCACCGCAGCGCCTGCAACCTGGTGCGGGCCGAAGGCAGGATCTTTCAGGTCCGGCCGCGGGACCGCGTTTACCAGGGCTTCTCGGTGGCCTTCGACGCTTCTGTGGAGGAAATCTGGCTGGCGTTCTTCGCCGGGGCGACCCTGGTGGTGGGCACGCCCGAGATGGTTCAGGCGGGGCCGGAACTTTCGGGATTGCTTGTGGAGGCGGGGGTAACCGTCTTCTCGTGTGTGCCGACACTCCTGTCGATGATGGACGAGGACGTGCCGACGCTGCGGCTACTCATCCTGGGCGGCGAACCGTGTCCGCAGGACCTCGTCCGCCGCTGGTGCCGGCCGGGCCGGCGGATGGTGAACACCTATGGCCCCACCGAGGCCACCGTGATCGCCACGTATGGCGAATGCAACCCGGAGAGTAAGGTCACGATTGGCCGGCCGGCGCCGAACTGCAGTGTCTTCATCCTGAATCAGGACCTGCGGCCCGTGCTGCCTGGCGAAACGGGCGAGATCCACATCGCGGGCATCTGCCTGTCGCGCGGCTACATCGGTCGGGACGACCTGACGCGGCAGAAGTTCATCGCCAATCCCTTTGCCGCGCAGTCGGCTGGCTGCTCGCGTCTCTACAAGACGGGCGACCTCGGCCGCTGGACGCCAAACGGCGAGATCGAGTTCATGGGGCGGGCCGACACGCAGGTGAAACTGCGCGGCTTTCGCGTGGAGTTGTCTGAAATCGAGTCGGTGCTGTTGCAGTGCCCAAGTGTGCGCGCGGCGGCAGTGGCAGTGCGCGAGGACATTCCCGGCATCCAGCAGCTGGTCGGTTACATTGTTCCGCGTGAAACGGGACGGCTGGAAAGACACGAGATCCGCGGTGTGCTCCGCTCGCGCCTGCCCGGCTACATGATCCCGCCGATCCTCGAAGCCCTCGCGGAGCTACCGACCCTGCCGAGCGGGAAGGTGGATCGCAAACAGCTCCCCGCTCCCCAGGGACGGCAGGTCGAGCCGAAACCCGCCCATGCCGCCCCCCGCACCGAACTGGAGAAAAAGATCGTTGCGGTTTGGGAGCGCCTGTTCGAGCCGACGCCGGTGTCGATCCGCGACGATTTCTTCGTGGACCTGGGCGGCCATTCGCTGCTCGCAGCCGGAATGGTCTCGGAACTGCGACAGGATCACCGCTGCGCCCACCTGTCCATCCGCGACGTGTACAATTTCCCGACCGTCGAAGCCCTGGCTTCTTACCTGGGCAAGCAGCACGAGGAAACCAACGGCACGAATGGCACCATCGGCTCCAGACGGCACGAAGACGGCGGCCGGCGTTTCCATGCCGTGTCGCCGATCAAACATTTCTTCTGTGGACTGGCCCAGTTCTTCGCTCTTTACGCCGTCGTCGGCTTCTATTCCCTGCAGTGGTTAGCGCCCTACCTGACCTACAGCTGGATGATCGACGCGGAGTATTCGATCGGTGTAGCCATCCTCGGCTCGGTCGTCGTGCTCCTGGGACTGTACCCGGTCATGCTGGCCCTGACCATCGTGGCAAAATGGACCATCCTGGGGCGGTTCCGGCCCGGCGCCTATCCTTTGTGGGGCGCGTATTACTTCCGCTGGTGGTTCGTCAAGTCGCTCATGTCGGGAGTTCCCAGCGACTACCTGGCGGGCACGCCGTTGCTGAACATTTACTACCGGTTGCTAGGGGCAAAGATCGGCCGCAACGTCTACCTCGGCGGGGACGATTTCTTCACATTCGACCTGCTCGAGATCGGCGACGATAGCAGCATCGGCAGGGACACCCACGTCCTGGGGTACACGGTCGAGAACGGTATGCTCCACGTCGGCTCGGTGCGGGTCGGCAGCAACTGCCGCGTGGGCAATCGCTGCGTCCTGCGCGAGCAATCCTCGCTGGGCGACGATGCCCGGTTGGAAGACCTGTCCATGCTGCCGCGGGGGAGCCAGGTTCCCAGTGGGGAATGCTGGTTGGGTTCTCCCGCTCGCCCCAACCCTCTCGCCGAGGCGGCCCCACCCCCTGCCGAGCGACCGAGTCTGGCTCGACGCCTGGGCTTCGGCCTGATGTATGCCTTCAGCGTATTTGTCCTCCCGCTGGTCGTCCTGGGCGCCATCTTCCCCGGCATGGTGCTGATCAATTACCTCGCCTATTACGACGATTACGGCTGGTATCTCCTGGCGTCGCCGTTTGTCGGCCTGTCTTTCGTGGTCTTGCTCTGCCTGGAAATCGCGGCCGTCAAGTGGCTGCTGCTCGGCAAGGTAAAGGCGGGACGCTATCCCTTGCATACCTGGTTCTATTGGCGGAAGTGGTTCGTCGATCAGCTTCTGGACCTTAGTCTGGACATCCTCGGCCCGCTGTACGCCACGATCTATCTGGCCCCCTGGTATCGCCTGCTCGGCGCCCACATCGGCAAGCGTGCCGAGATCTCGACGGCGTCGTTCATCTCGCCCGACCTTCTGCACATGGACGATGAGGGCTTTATCGCCGACAGCGTGTCGCTGGGGGCCGCCCGCGTGGAGAATGGGTTCATGACGATCGGCGAGTGCCGCATCGGCAAACGGTCGTTCATCGGCAACAGCGCCCTGCTGCCGCCGGGCGCCACGATCGGCGACAACTGCCTGATCGGCTGCCTGTCGGCTCCGCCGCGGGATGGTGAGGAGGCGGCGCGGGAAAGCACGTCCTGGCTCGGTTCGCCTTCGTTCTGCCTACCGCAAAGGCAACAGAGCGCTGTCTTCCCCGAGGCAACGACCTACACGCCAACGCGAAAGCTGTGGCTGCAACGCGCCGCGATCGAATATGCCCGGGTGACCTTGCCCTCTACTGTGTTCATCGTGCTAACCAGCGTCCTGCTCTCCGCGGTTCTCTTGATCCGGACCACGATGAGCCTGGGCGCGCTGCTGTTCCTGTTTCCGCTCCTGTACGCTGCCTGCGGTGTGGCCGCCGCCCTCTTCACGGCCGCCATGAAGTGGCTGTTGATGGGTAAGTTCAAGCCCGGCGAGTGGCCCCTGTGGTCCACGTTCGTCTGGCGGAACGAGTTTGTAACCTCTCTGCATGAGAACCTCGCCGTCCTGTACCTCGTGGGTCTGCTCGAGGGCACGCCGTTCATTTGCTGGTGGTTCCGTCTGCTGGGCGCGCGCATCGGCCGGCGCGTGTACGTGGAGACGACGGACCTGATCGAGTTCGACCTGGTGGACGTGGGCGACGAGGCGGCCCTCAACCGCTATTGCACTCTGCAAACACATTTATTTGAGGATCGCGTCTTCAAGATGTCGTTCGTGCGGATCGGTCGCCGCTGTTCCGTGGGCGGCATGTCCCTGGTGCTCTACGACACCGTCATGGAGGATGGCGCTTCGCTCGGCGACCTGTCGCTGCTGATGAAGGGCGAGTGCCTACCGTCCGGCACCGGTTGGGAGGGCATCCCCGCCACGCGCCACAAGGCGCTCTCTGCACCGCTACCAACCTCTCGCAACCGGACGTCTCATACCTTCACGCCTCCAGCCATTCGCCTGCCGGTCTATCCCTTGCCATCTAGCCAGGTTGTTGACACCCGTGCCAGCGCAGGTTAGCTTACTGAGGTCGTTTCTCCGGCAAGGTCCTTGCACGAGGTACTCCCTTTGGCCGGCGCCCATTGCGCCGCCCCATGAGAGAGTGCCGAGAGGGTCATCCTCGAACCCTGTCTGAAGCGGAGGTTCCCATGCGTCCTGTCTGCCGTGCGATCGTTTCGCTTGCTCTGGTCGGGGTGTTGGCGCTGTCGGCGCTGGGCGAAGAGAAGGAAATCGCACTGTCCAAGCTCCCCAAAAAGGTCGTCAACACACTGCACAAGAAGTACTCCGGCGCCAAGATGGAGAGCGCCACCAAGGGCACCGAGGACGGCGAGACCTATTACAGCGTCATCCTCAAGCACAAGGGCGAAACGCTCGAAGTCTCCCTCACCCCGGACGGCGAGATTACGGAAGTGGCCAAGGAGATCGCCGTCAAGGACCTGCCCAAGGAGGTCGCCGAGGCCCTGGACAGCAAATATCCAAAGGCGACCATCAAGGAAGTGGCCGAGGTGACGGAAGTGAGCGAAAAGAATCGGCTGCTGTATCACGTCGATCTGACCACTGCCGACAAGAAGGACGTGAAGGTCCGCCTGGACCCCAAGGGGAAGTTCTTCAAGGATGACAAGGAAGAAAAGAAACAATAGAGCGCTTTTGCACGTTCCTTTCTCTTCGTCGCATCGTTCCACGTGCAGCCCGAGAAAAACTCGGGCTGCTTCACTTATCGCTCCGGTAATGAAGCCGGAAGTGTCAGCGCCCGGTGCGTTATACCCAGCGCTAACGCTCCGAGCTCTGCTCAGACAACATCAGCCTGTGCATGTGAACTCTTTTGGCCCGGCGCCGGCATTGGGTATGATCATTGGCAGCCCTTTGTCCGCTTCTTCGGAGGGAAAGACCCATGCGACGCTGGCACCTGCTTGGATTGTTGCTGTTGGTCTGTCTCACGGCCCGTGTCTCCATTTGCCCGGCGCAGGAGGCCAAACCCGGCGAACCGCCGGCGCGCTACGAGTATCGGACGGTCCATGATCCCGACGGCATCGGCAAGTTCTACATGGACCGCGAGATTGCCCAGGTGATGGGTCATCTGGCGGCGGGATGGCTCGATCGGCCGGAGCGCGAGAAGGAAGAGAGTCCGACCCATCTCATGGAATTGCTCAAGATCAAGCCGGGCGACAAGATCGCCGACATCGGCGCGGGCACTGGCTACTTCTCCTTCCGCCTCAGCGATCGGGTAGGTAAGGAGGGCAAGGTCTACGCCGTCGAGATCCAGCAGGAAATGCTCGACATCATCGGCAAACGGATGAAAGAGCGCGACGTCAAGAACATCGCACTGGTGCTCGGGACGGAAAAGGACCCGAAACTGCCGGCGGACGCCCTGGACGTGATCCTGATGGTGGACGTCTATCACGAATTCTCGTTTCCGCGGGAGATGACCGAGGCGATGGTCCGCGCCCTGAAGCCCGGCGGCCGGCTCGTATTCGTCGAGTACCGCCTGGAAGATCCGCAGGTGCCGATCAAGCTCGTCCACAAGATGCGCGAGAAGCAGGTCATCAAGGAGATGGGACCGCATCCGCTGCGCTGGGTGAAGACTTACGAAACCTTGCCGCGGCAACACGTCATCGTTTTCGAGAAGAAGGCGGCCGAGAAGAAGTGAGAGACCGAGACACGGAGACGGCACTGCTGGCGCAGCCCGCTTCCCGGTTCCATTTCCCCTTTGGAGTCACCGACATGAAGCGTCTCATCACAGCGGCAACCACGCTGTTGCTCCTGGCAGCCGGCTTCGGCTGCATTCCTCAGCGCGACGACGCGGACGAGGTGTTGCCAGGACCGGCTGCACCGGCAGCGGACAAGGCGGAGGCGGTGAAAGGCAATAACGCCTTCGCGTTCGACCTGTACGGCAAGCTCTGCCGGCAGGACGGCAATGTCTTCGTCTCGCCGAGCAGCATCTCGACCGCCCTGGCGATGACGTATGCCGGCGCCCGGGGCAACACCGCTGAAGAGATGGCGAAGGTGCTGCACTTTACGCTTCCAGCGGAGCGGCTGCACCCGGCCGAGGGCGCCCTGCTGCACGAACTCAACGCCGGTGGCCGAGCCGGCGGCTACCAGCTGCGCAGCGTCAGTGCGCTGTGGGGCCAGAAGGGCGCCGGTTTCCTTCCGGAATTCCTGCAGATGACTCGCACCGACTACGGCACAGGTCTGCAAGAGGTCGATTTCCAGGGCGCCACCGAGGAGGCGCGCCACACCATCAATGCCTGGGTCGAAAAGAAAACCAAGGACCGCATCAAGGAACTGCTGGAGCCAAACGTCGTCACGCCGCTTACCAGGCTGGTGCTGACGAACGCCATTTACTTCAAGGGGAACTGGAACACCCAGTTCAAGAAGGAGCAGACCCACGCCGTGCCCTTCCAGGTCAGCGTCAAGGAAATGGTCAGCACGCCTCTCATGAACCAGACCGACAGCTTCCCCTACTGGCAGGGCGATGGCTTCCAGGTTCTGGAACTGCCCTACAAGGGGAAAGACCTGTCGATGGTCGTGCTGCTGCCGAAGAAAGTCGATGGCCTGGCTGACCTGGAGAAGACATTGACGGCGGACAAACTTGCCGCGTGGCTGCCCAAGCTGCACCCGCAGGAGGTCATGGTGAGCTTGCCGAAGTTCAAGATGACGCTTGGTTGCAGCCTTGGTGGCACACTCCAGGACATGGGCATGGCGCAGGCGTTCACCGAGGCGGCCGACTTCTCCGGCATGACCAGCCAGAAGGTGTTAATTTTCGACGTGATTCACAAGGCGTTCGTGGACGTGAACGAGGAGGGCACCGAGGCGGCGGCGGCCACGGCCGTCGTTGTCGGGGCTCCCGGGCCGGTCGAGGAAGTCGCCACCTTTCGGGCGGATCATCCATTCCTGTTCCTGATCCGCGATCAGCGCTCGGGGAGCATTCTGTTCCTGGGTCGGCTGAGCAATCCGGGGAAGTGAAACTGCATTTCACGGTCGAGTGTCAGGGTCACAGGGTGTATCCCCCGTGGCACTGCCACTCACCGAAAATGCCCCAGGAGCATCAGCAACGTCAGTACGCCCATGGCGGCCAGGCCCAGGCCCCCGAGCACGACCAGGCCGGCAATCCACAACCACCTGTTGCTTCCAGCATTGTCCCGCTTCGGCACATACGCCACCGTGTCCTGTTGCGTCTGCCGCGCCGCGACGAGCTTCTCCATCGCTCCCGGCGGCAGCAGCAAGATGCCGCTCGCCTTGCCCAGTTCCTGCAAACGCAGGTACACCTCGACGGCGCTGCTCGGTCGTTCCGCCGGGTTCTTCTTCAAGCAATGCTCCAGCAGCGACTCCAGCGCCGGCGTCGCCTCGGGACATACCTCCGTCAGCTTGCGGTCGGTCGTGTACGGCAGCTGGCCGGTCAGACACTCGTGAATCACCAGCGCGGCGCTATACAGGTCGGAACGAGCGTCGGCTGCTTGGCCGGCCAGCTGCTCCGGGGCCATGTAACGCGGTGTGCCGAGGACAGCGCCTGGGTGCGTCAGCGTCTCGGTGCGAGTCCTCTCGTCCGGCCGGTAGATCCGCGCGATGCCGAAGTCGAGGACGCGGACGTGCAGGCGGACGCCGCTCTGGTTGAGAAGGAATATGTTGTCCGGCTTGATGTCGCGGTGGATGATGCCCTTGCTGTGAGCGTGGATCAGTGCCAGCATCACCTGACCGCTCAACTGCAAGGCGGCCTTCAGCGGCATCGTGCCCTGCGTCTGTATCCGCTCGCGCAGCGACAGGCCGTGCAGGAATTCCATGACGAGATATGGACCGTGCTGCGCGTCGATACCGAAGTCGTGGACGACGACGATATGGGGATCGCCAAGCTGGCTGGCGATGCGGGCCTCGCGGTGGAAACGGGCGTCGAACTCCGGTTCGCTGCGCAGCTCCGGGTTGATGAGCTTGACGGCAACCTCGCGTTCCAGCGTCGCATCGATGCCGCGATAGACCGTCGCCATGCCGCCGCCGCGGACTTCCTCGAGACGATACCGGCTGCCAATGACTACCGGCAGCTCCAGGACCTTCTTGCGCAGCGGCGGTCCCGGCGTTCGCGTGGCAGCGACCGACGTCTCGGTCAGCGGCGTGCCGTCGTGCGGACAGAACCGGACCGTATCGTCAAGGTTCTCGCCACAGGTGGGACACTGATGCATTGGCTTTGTCCTTCGTCCTTTACCCGCCCTTTGTTCTTCGTCAATTATCCTTCGTCCTTTGTCCCTGGCGGACAAACGACCACTGATGAAGGACGAATCACTGCCAGGAATCATCGAACAACCCGGCCGCGACAACTGCCGCGGCGGCCGGGTCTTTCAGCGTGGGCGCCAGATTCAGCAGGGCGAAGTCGCCGAGACGCGAATACAGCAAGGCGTTCGTTCCGGTGTACGCCGATTCAGGAAACGTGTGGCCCGAGTTGAGGACGACGTAACGGTCCGGATGCAGGGGGCTGGGGTAGATCAGCACCGGCACATGGTCGGCAGCGCTGACCGTCTTGCCCGCCAGCGTGACCTTCTCCATTGTCCATTGCAGCGGCAGACCGGGCAGTACCTGCGCGATCAGGCTGTTCGACGATGGATCGCCGAACAGGATCAGGTGGCGGCTGGCGATGTCCTCACTGGTTACGTCCACATCGTCCTTGATCGGCAAGTCGCCGCGGAAATGCTTGCTCCAGATCGCCTGGAAACGCTGCAAACTCTCGTCGGCATATTTCTGGGTCGCCTCGTGCCACGGTTTGCCGGTGCCGTGGACGCACAGGAACGGGTTGGTGAAAGCGTCGTCGATGGGGCCTTGCAGGTTTCTCGCCTTCCGTGGCCGGCGCAGCCGTTCGGTCAGCAGGACCTCGGGCAGCACCGACGCCCAGGTGCCGGACCGGCGCGTCAGGTACAGGTGCATGGCGCCGTCGTTCTTGAGGTGCGGCCGGGCCACGATTTCCTGACCGTCGATCATCACCTTCATCGGCAGGCCCGACGCTCCCGGCGGCAGACCAAGGTGCAGGGTACGCACGTTCGTCGTCTTGACGGTGAGGCTCGATTCCGTCTGCTGCTCGGCATCCACCAGCGTCCGTTCGTAATGGCGATCGAGGCCAACGATCTCGACCCATGCGCACTCGGGGTACTTGAGCGTGTACGTCACGAAATGGACGTGCTTCGGATAGGGATCGCGGCCCTTGCCGGTGTATTTCTCGTACTCCACCTCCGCTTTTTTCTGCCACTCCGGCGGGAACTGGTGGGCCAGGCCCGGCGCCACGAGCAACGTCATGGGCACGTTCACTCCCTTCAGTTTCGCCTCGATGTTCCGCGCCGCCTGGAGTTGCGCATCGTTGGAGCCGGCGTAGGCGACGACCGGCACGCCAGCAGCATTCTCGGCGTAATCGACGGCGTCGTAGATGCGCAGGCATGATTCCTGATAAGCGGGCAACGGATCGGGCAGGTCCTTGACGTAGCCGTGCGTTGCGGTGAAGCCGGCGCCGGGACCGATGGCGCACCACCGGGAGGGATGGTGCAGACCAATGTGCCAGGTGCCGGCGCCGCCCATGGAGAAGCCACGGAGCACGATGCGGTCGCTGTCGATGAGCGGCCGGCCCAGGAATCGTTCGGTTTGGAGGAAGGAATTGACCGCGTCGGCCACGTCGTTCTCGCCGGCCCAGCGATAGGCATTGTTGCCGCGGCCATAGATGTCAAGCTGCACGAAGTCCTGGTCCTTGGGTGCCGGACGGTCGCCAATGTGGGCGTGCAGGAACTTCACCTCCGTGAGGCTGGTATCACGGCCGTGCAGCACCACGTCGAGGCGCCACTTGCGGCCAAGGTCGCGGCCATAGTCGGCCGGCAGGGTGACGGCGTACGGCTGAATGGAGCCGTCTAGGGGAGAGCGATAGCCGCGGACGACGGGATGGCCGGTTTCCAGGAGCCAGGGGGCTTCGCCGCGGCCGAGCTGGGAGGTGCGGAGCAGGCCACGATCGAGCGCTTCGAGCGTCCAGGCGGCGGCATCCTTGTGGTAGAACTCCTTGTGCTGCGCGATCCACTGAGCAGCCTTCAGGTAGACCTCGGCGTCGACGCGATAGCCATCGACGACGCCGATCTTGCGCAGCGTCTGCAACTTGGTGGAGAGCTTGTCGGTGCGCTCGGCGATGGTCTTGAGGTCGGCGGGGTCGGGCGCCTGGGTCGGCGGCGGCGCGTAGTTCTGGGCCGGCACCAAGGCGACGACGGTGGCAACGACCGTGGCAAGGAGGAGGAGACGAAGCGGCTTCATCGCGGACTGGCCTTTCACCATGGACCACGTGGAGGGGGCGTCTTGTTGACGATACTGTGCGAGTGGGAGGGGATCAAGGGAATAGTCTCCGTCTCAGACGCCGTGCCAGCAAGGGACAACGAGAAACCCTTGCTGGCCCAGCGTCTGTTGTCGGAGTCCGGAGCGGTCGCCCCTCCTGATGGGCACCGAGAACAGGGTGTATTTGCTGGAATTGCTGGAGTGATCCGCCGGCGGGTCAACCGAAGAGTGCTGTCACCGGCCGGCCGTCGCTGGCGCGGTACGGCCGGCCGTCGCGGTCGTGAATCTCGCTGTCTGACGCCACGCCCATGCCGTGGTAGAGCGTTGCCAGCAGGTCTTCCGGCGCCACCGGATTGTCCTTGACCTGTGCCGCCTGCTTGTCGCTGGCCCCATACACCTGTCCGCCGCGGATGCCGCCGCCGGCCAGCAGTGCGGACTGGCACGCGCCCCAGTGATCGCGGCCCGCGTCCTTGTTGAGGTTCGGCGTTCGCCCGAATTCGCCCACCGCCACCACGAGCGTCTCGTCAAGCAGGCCACGCAGGGCCAGGTCCTCCAGCAACGCCGTGTACGCTCGATCCAGCGGCGGGATGCAGACTGGCGATTTCAGCAGGTCAAAGCCCGTCTTGGCGCCGTGGATGCCGAAACCGGCATGGTTATCCCAGACGTTGGAAACCCGTCCATTCGGAAAGATGTACATCCACACGACCGAGACCAAACGAACGCCGGCCTCGACCATGCGGCGCGCGAGCAGAAAACTGTCGCCGTACTCGTTGCGACCGTAGCGGTCGCGCACGGCGGGCGGCTCCAGGTTCAGGTTGAAGGCGCGCTTGGCCGCCGGCGACGTGACCATGCGGAACGCCTGTTCGCGGAAACCGCCAAGTCCCTCCGCGGCCCGGCTGCGTTGTAACTCCCGTTCCTGCGTCTCCAGCACGTTCAACAGACCCCGGCGAGCTACAAGGCGCGTCGCGTCCACGTCAGCCGGTAGAGCGACGGCATGCATGGGCTGTGCCCCAGCGTTCGGAGCCGCCTGTACCTCCAACGGATCGTAACGCGGTCCGAGGAAGCCGGCGTGGGTACCGGCGTAGGTGACGCCGTCGTGGCCGATCGGCCGCGGCACCGTTACCGAGGCTGGCATGTCGCCAGGTGGCGTGAAGTACCCCAGGACCGAGCCGACGTTGGGAAAATCGCTGCGGGTGCGCTGGTTGCGCGGTATCACCAGGGTCGGGTTCTGCCGGCCGGTCAGCATGTGGTAGACCGACGGTTCATGCACGTTGCTGGCGTGCGTGACGGAGCGGACGACCGCGACCTTGTCCATCTGGCGGGCGAGGAGCGGCATCTGGTCGCAGATGCGAATACCCGGTATGTTGGTGGCGATGGGTTGGAAGATGCTGCGGACACCCTCAGGAGCGGCGGGCTTGAGGTCCCAGAGGTCCTGCTGCGGCGGACCGCCCCACAAAAAGAGGTAGATGCACGAGCGTGCGCGGCGTCGAGGCGAGACCGAGTCGCCGCGAATGCTCTCGGCGCCGAGCAAACCGGGCAGCGTGAGAGCGCCCAAACCGAGCTGGCCCAGGCGAATCATCGCGTCGCGGCGGTGCAGCATGGCGGGAACCTCTCTTGAGCAGGCAGCGCGGCGGGAGAGCCCATGCAGTCTAAAGCACCGCGCGGGGGAACGCAAGACGTGTCACGGGTTCGTGAACACAGTTAAAGCGACTAACGTGAGGTTTTTAGTCCGTCAGTCCGTGGCGGCATTCCGGCGCTGGAGTCCGGGACTCGTTTGGGTCTGTTAGGCGTTCTTGGCGTGCCTGTGCGGTTTTCCCGACATGGGCACGGCGCATGCTGTATCGTCAGATTCCTGCAATGCTTTTTCTCGTTTGGCCGCGACGCACGGCGGACTGCGGATCGCCCGCCTCCTGCCCAGCGTCACCGCTGAACAAAAAAGCGGTTCCTAATGGGAACCCGCGTGCTCGTTTTTGGGAGATCGCTTGATCGCTGGGCTTCCGGGCTCGAAAGGAACATGGCATGAGCGGAGAGGAACGTTTGACTACTTCATCGACGCCGCCCACCTCGCCCGAAATGGTGGTCCGCACGCTGCGGCACGAGATCGGCGACCTGCTGCAGACGGTATACGCCACCGCGGCCATTTTGCAGGAGCGACTGCCTCCGGATTGGGCACTGGAACGGCGCATCGTCGCCGATCTGCGTCGCCGAGGCGAGGCTTGCAAGAACCTGCTCGACAGTGTCCACGACCTCGTCTGTCCGTTGCAACTCAACCTGGAGAAGGTGAATCTCGGCGACCTGGCGGTGGTACTGTCCAGCGGCCCGGCCACCCGGCATCTGCAGATTGCCCTTCGGGCGGAGCCGGCAGTGGTCCCCGACGTCCTGGCTGATCCCCGCCGCATGTCCCAACTGGGTAACCTCTTGCTCGGCCACGCTCTGGAAACGGCCGCGACCCAGGTCCGCTTCGACACGCAGCCCGGTCCTGGTCCCGGGGAGGTCGCCTGGGTCGTGAGTTCGGACGGGCCCGGCGTCCCGGCCGATCAGTTGCCGCGCATCGCCGAGCCGTTCAGCACGACGCGCCATTCTCTGTCGATTCTGTTGCTGGCCCTGGCCCGCAAGATCGTGCTTCTGCACGGCGGCCGATTCACTGCGGCGAATCGTCCCGAGGGCGGCTTCCAGGTGGAGACGATCTTGCCGCCGGCGCCGCCGAACGCCGGAAGTTAACACAGAGGCAGGGGCACACCCCATACAATTGCTGCAGCGGTAATGCCCCGCCTTTGGGAATTTCTCTCTTCGGGAAATTCTCCTGGCCTGTCAGGGGAAGGCGCTGGTACGCTGGGGAAAGAACAGGGCATGTCCCGGCCATCCGCGCGACAGCTGCGTATGCGGACCTTCATGGATTGAACGACGTCGGCACTTGCTTTGCTACGGGAGGGAGTGCGACTGGCGTTTCAGCCTCCTTGTCGGCGAGCGGTGCTGCGGCCGAGCCAACAAGTCGTGCGAGGCACTCACCGAGGAGGAAGTGGTCATGGCGAACGCGACAGCCACCTTGCCGGCGCTCAAAATCGTTCTCGTCGAAGACGATGAGACGGTGCGTTTGTGGCTTAAGCAAACGCTGGAGCAGATGGGCCATCAGGTAATCGGCGAGGCCGCCACCGGCAACGACATGGTGCGGACTGTCCTGGCCCTCGAACCAGAAGTTGTCGTCTTCGACATTCATTTGCCCCAGCAGACCGGACTCTCGGCGCTGCGGCAGATTTATCAGGAACGCATCGTCGCCGCCGTGGCCATCACGGCTGACCGCGATCAGGACCTGGTGCGGCAGGCGCTGGAAGAACACGTGCTGGCGTATCTGGTCAAGCCGGTCGAGGCACACCAGCTGGCGCCGGCGCTGCTGATCGCCTGGGCGCGCTTCGAGGAGCTGCGCGAGCTGACAACCGAAAACGCTTCGCTGCGGCAGACGCTGCAGAACCGCAAGATCATCGAACGGGCGAAGGGCGCTCTGATGAAGCGCTACCGCTGGTCCGAGGCGGAAGCGTTTCGCCGTCTGCAACGTGGCGCCATGAACCGGCGCACCACGATGATCCAGCTCGCCCAGGCCGTCCTCAACGGCCTCGAGATCGAATTGTGACGACCCGCTTGCGGGTGAGCAACTATGCGCGAATGGCGCGCATAGCACCCTGCCGAATGCGCGAACATCGCGCTGTAAACAAAGCTATTTCTGGCTGAGAAGTGTCGATACCTGCTGGCATGTTTGCTGGTTTCTTCGACCAGCCGCAAGCCACCAGACACTTCGGCGGCAGACGTGAATTTCGCCAACGGCTTCGGCTACTGCTGACCTGTCATTCAAGCCACGATTGCATTAAAATCCCTCCATGTCCGACTTTACGGGCCGCAATGTGCTGGCCTGCAATGAACGAAGCGATAATCAACCTGGGCGATCCGATGTCGCCGCCATCGTCTCTTCGTCCTGGAAGTATCGTTCGCGGCCCCACCTTGCCTGAGCCGGTGGAGGTGCTCGCCCTTGTTGCGCTCGGAGATTCAGTCAAGATCATCGGGCGGGGATTGCAGACCGGTCTGACGCACGACCCAGTTCTAACCCCTGATCAACTCGCCCGCCTTATCATTTCCGCCGACCAGGAACCTTTCGACGGCGACGCACGCCTGTTCCGGCTCGGTGTCGAGGCCCACCGCCTCGGGCTGGCCTACGAATACGATCCATTCTTCTCACTCTCCATCGCTCGCGTCGATCCCCTGCCACACCAACTCGAAGCGGTCTACGACTATTTCCTGCGCCTGCCGCGCATTCGCTTCCTCCTTGCGGACGATCCAGGCGCCGGCAAGACGATCATGGCGGGGCTTCTCCTGAAGGAATTGAAGGCCCGCGGCTTGATCCGCCGCATCCTCATCGTGACGCCGGCGAATCTGACCTTCCAGTGGCAGCGGGAACTGGCCGACAAGTTCCGCGAGAAATTTGACATTATCCGGGGCGACGTGCTGCGGGCCAATTACGGGCAAAACCCTTGGCAAGACCGCGACCAGCTCATTACCTCCATCTCGTGGGTCTCACTCGTCGAGGACGCCCGCGAAAGCTTGCTTCGCTCGCGCTGGGACCTCGTCATCGTGGACGAAGCCCACAAAATGAGCGCCCCCGGCGAGGACCGCAAGACCTACGCCTATCGGCTGGGCGAATCGCTCTCTCGAATGACCGACCACTACTTGCTCATGACGGCGACGCCGCACAAGGGCGACCAGGACCATTTCCGCCGATTCCTGGCCCTGCTCGACCCGGACGTGTACGGCAGCATCAAGAGCCTTCAGCACGCCATGCAGGAGCACGAGGCTCCGTTTTACTTGCGACGGACCAAGGAGGCCCTGGTCACCTTCCCGCATCCGGACACGGGCGAAGTGCTTAAGCTGTTCACGAAGCGCGAAGTCCGCACTGCGGCATTCGCCCTCGATGGCGACGAACTCGACTTTTACGACGAGTTGACCCGCTACGTCGAAGATCAGTCGATGGCGGCTGCCAGCGATGGTTCCGCGCGCGGCCGGGCCGTCGGTTTTACGATGGCGCTGCTCCAGCGCCGGATGGCCTCATCGGTGTACGCAGTTCGCCGGAGTCTGGAGCGCATGCGCGACCGCCGGGAGAAGATTCTGGAAGACCCCGAAGCCTACCGCCAGCAACAGATCGAAAGGCGAATCCCAGAGGACTTCGACGACCTGACGGAAGAGGAGCAGCAGGGGATCATCGGCCAACTGGAGGGTGAGGTTCTTTCCGTTGATCCGGCTGTTCTTCGCGATGAGATCGGGCGACTCACGCGCCTTATCGACCTGGCAAAGGAGTTGGAGTGCCGTGACGCGCAATCCAAGCTAACCAAGTTGCGGGCGGTGCTGAACGAACAGGGATTGTTTAGTGACCCAAAAATGCGACTTCTTGTCTTCACCGAGCACAAGGACACGCTGGACTACCTCGCAGGCGACGGCCGCGACGGTCGCCCTCTTGGCAAGCTGCGTGAATGGGGCCTGACCCTCACGCAAATTCACGGCAGCATGAAGATCGGCGACCGCGACTCGCCCGGCTCGCGCATCCATGCCGAACGCGAGTTCAAGGAATCTGCCCAAGTGCTGGTCGCCACGGAAGCCGCGGGCGAAGGCATCAACCTGCAGTTCTGCTGGCTGATGATCAACTACGACATTCCCTGGAACCCCGTCCGTCTGGAGCAGCGCGTCGGCCGGATTCACCGCTACGGCCAGGAACACGATTGCCTCGTCATCAACTTCGTGGCCCAGAATACCCGCGAAGGACGGGTCCTGCAGAAGCTGCTCGATCGCTTGCGGGAGATTCGCCGCGAGCTGGGCACCGACCAGGTCTTTGACGTGGTGGGCGAAGTGTTCCCCTCGACGCTCTTGGAGAAACTGTTCCGGGACATGTACGCCCGCCTGACCGACGAACACAAGATTCAGGACCGCATCGTCAAGGACGTAAGCCCAGACCGGTTCCGGGCGATCACCGAGAGTGCGCTGGAAGGGCTGGCCAAGAAGGAACTCAACCTGAGTGCCATCATGGGCAAGTCGGCCGAGGCGAAGGAGCGGCGACTGGTCCCCGAGGTCATCGAGCAGTTCTTCGTTGGTGCGGCACCGGAGTCCGGTCTTCAGCCCAAGCCCACGAACCTGACCAGTCACGTTTACCGTGTGGGGAAGGTGCCGCGCAACCTTATCCCCATCGGCGACCGTCAGGAAGCCAAGTTCGGGCGGCTTGGGCGCGAGTACGGAAAGATCGCTTTCGACAAGGCCGTCATCCCCACGGACCCGACCCTTGAGTGGGTCACCCCAGGCCACCCCCTGTTTGAGGCGGTCCGTACGGATGTCCTTGCCCGCGTCGATGATCATTTGCGTCGCGGCGCGGTTTTCTTCGACCTGCACCGAGATCGGCCGGCTGTCTTGGACGTCTTCGCGGCGTCCATCAAGGACGGGCGTGGGAATACGTTGCATCGCCGGCTGTTCGTGGTCGAAACGTCCGCTGCCGGCGAGATGGCCTTGCACGAGCCGACCATTCTGCACGACATTAGCCCGGCCCCGGCCGGAACGCCACCGGATCTCAGGGGGTTGACACCCCCCGCTCGCCAACAGGTCGAGCAGTTCCTGTACGAGCGTGCCTTGAAGCCGTGGGCGGCCCGCTCCTCGGAATCCCGCGTCCACGAAGTGGAGCGGGTCGAACGGCATGTGGACATAAGCCTGAACGCCCTTATCGACCGCCAGCAGATGCAACTCGGAGAGTTCCTCAACCGTCAGATTGCCGGCCAGACCGTTGCCGGCCTGGACGGTCTCATCGCACAGGCAGAGCAACACCTCGACGAGCTGAACGCGCGGCGCGAGGTGCGCCTGCGAGAACTGGAACTCGAACGACACTGCTCCATCGCGGACATAGCCCATATCGGCCGTGCCGAAGTCCTGCCTCACCCCGAGCGGAGCAGCCCGCAACTGGCCCCAATGGTCCGCGACGACGAGATCGAGCGGATCGCCGTTGCCGAAGCCATTCGCCACGAGGAAGCCCGCGGTTGGGTCGTCGAGAGCGTCGAGTCGGAGAACCGGGGCTTCGACCTGATTAGTCGGCGACCGCATCCAGAGGACCCGAAGACCTTCATCGAGGTCCGGTTTATCGAAGTGAAGGGCCGCGCCGGCGTCGGCATGGTTGCCCTGAGCGGGAACGAGTACCGCACCGCCCAACGGCTGAAAGGGGACTTCTGGCTCTACCCGGTCTTCAACTGTGCGGGGACGCCGGAACTGCACGCGATCCAGGACCCGGCGCGACTTGGCTGGAAGCCAGTGATGACAGTGGAACACTATCAGTTGGACCCGACCACCATACGACAAGCAGCCGGCGAGCGGGGCGTGTAAACGCCCTGGAGGAACTGAAGGAACCCTGGATTAACCATGGACCGCCATTGGCTCCTGACCTGGACCACCTACGGCACCTGGCTCCCCGGGGACGAACGCGGCTTCGTCAGCAATGTCAGTGACGGCGCGGGGCCGGAGGTCCGTCACAACATTCCGGCTACTCCATATGATGCCGATGACGCCCGCGTCCGTGCCCGCGCCCTGGAGAAGATCGTTGGCCAACCGGTTTGGTTGACCTCCGAGCAAGCAGTTGTGGCCGTTGAGCAATTCCGCCAGACCGCCACGTATCGGGGCTGGTTGCTTCTTGCGGCTGCCGTTATGGCCAATCACGTTCATCTGGTCGTGGGAGTGTCGGGCGACCCCGACCCGGCGAAACTCCTGCATGACTTCAAAAGCTATGCCACACGTGCGCTAAAGGCGCACGGGCATCTTCCGTCCGGGGGCCGCTGGTGGACCGAATCTGGATCCCGTCGCAAACTGCCTGATGAAGGCGCTGTGCGTGCCGCCATTGAGTATGTACTGCATCAGCATCGGCCCCTGATTGTGTGGTCCCCGGACGAGCGGGGCGTGTCAACGCCCTGTGACGCTCGGGACGACGCTCGGGACGATGGTCGGGGGGAGACCCAGGGCGTTAACACGCCCCGCTCGCCGGAGGGGGAATAGATCGTCGCCCACGCTCGGCTCAACGAGATCATGAAGGAAACCACCTCGTGACCCCTGCGCGCAAGGAACTTTTGGAGTCGATCGCGCATCGGATCGCCGACTACCGGCAAGGCGAGATCGCGCCACGAACACCCGATGACATTGATCGGTGGGTGTGGCAGTTCGATGCTTCTGTCCAGGAGGCGATGCTGGCCGAGATGGACTCCGTGCTTGAGCACTCCTACTTTACCCGCGAGTATTTCTTGAGTTTCTTGCGTGGCCTCGTGAGCCTGAACCGCTTGATCGAAAGTACTGACTTCTGGCTGTTGCTGCGCACGGCCTTCGCCAGGTTGTTTGACTTCGCCATGCACCGAACGGCGCAAGCAAGGCCCTGTCCCAGACATTGGCAGGATGTCCAGCTCCTGCAAATCCAGAAGCACGGCGCCAGCCAGCAGGAAATGGTACGTCTCCTCCAGGAGGTGCTCCGTCAGGAATACGACTTGAATCTCGCCTCATCTGGACCAACAAAGGGGCTTTTCCTCTACCTGGATGACGTCCTTTTTACCGGCAACCGCATTATCATAGATCTCGTGCACTGGATTCGGACGGACGCGCCGCCGCGTGCCGACGTTCTCGTCGTCGTGATCGCGCTCTACCGCCGAGGTTTCTTGTACACGCAAAAGAGGATTCTGCAAGCCGCCGCGGACGCGCGCAAGGCAATCCGCCTGCACTGGCTGCGGTCCGTGGAATTTGAGGACCGGCACTGGGCGACCACCGACCGGGATGGATTCCAGCCAACGCTGCTGCCGGATGACCCGCTGGCCCATGCTTACGCCCGGCAACTTGTGGAGGCCGGGTTCTATCCCCAGTTCCGCAAACCGGCTGCTGCGCGTCCCGGCCGCCTCTTTTCCTCGGAAGCAGGGCGTCATTTGTTGGAGCAGCAACTGCTGCTCGCGGGCCTCAAGATCCGTTCTTTTTATCGCAACCCACAGGAAGTCATGCGGCCGCTGGGCTATCATACGTTGAAAGGCCTTGGTTTCGGAGCCACCGTGGTCACATACCGAAACTGTCCGAATAACTGCCCGCTGGCGTGGTGGTGGGATACTTCAGCTCTCCCATCCTCTGGTACGCGGGGCCGTTGGTATCCGCTCTTCCCGCGCAAAGTGTGAGCGACGGAATTGAGCGCACGTCATCGGCTGCGGTTTCGCTCGCGAAAGGGAGGAGCCTATGGAGGAAGGGGACAACGGCGTCTATCACCGGGCCCGCTGCGTGCTCTTCCGCAAGACACGCGAGCCCTTCGGCGGGCTGTCCAACATGGCGAGCGGCTACCCCCTGGAAGTCAACGCCGTGTCGATCCGCTCATCGGAAGCGCTCTACCAGGCCTGCCGCTACCCGCACCTGCCCGCCGTCCAGCGCCTGATCATCGAACAGAATAATCCATGGATGGCCAAGATGAAGGCCAAGCCTGATCGCGACAGGTCCCGCGAGGACTGGGAGCAGGTCAAGCTTCGCATCATGCGCTGGTGCCTGCGCGTCAAGCTGGCACAAAACTGGTCGAAGTTCCGCGAATTGCTTCTCTCGACCGGCGATCGTATGATCGTCGAGGAATCCGGCAAGGACTCGTTCTGGGGTGCGAAACCAGAGGACGGGGATGTCCTGGTCGGTGAAAACATGCTGGGCCGTCTCCTGGTCGAACTCCGGGAGGACTTACGCCGGCCGAACGCTGATTCGCTCCTCTGTGTTGAACCCGTGGGCATTCCCAATTTTTGCCTCTGCGACGAGCACATCCGGGCCGTGCAGGCGCGGCAGGCCCCCGCCGAGCCTCCGCCGGACCCTGACCTCAGCCCACCCGAAACAGCCCTGTGGCGGCTGCCGGATCATGTGCCAGAAGCAGCACCGAAGTGGCCTGGGGGGGAAACCGAACCCCCAGCGACTCCGCGACCATCCAGCAGCCCGGTAACGCACTCAATGCCAGCCAGCGTGACAGCGTATCCCAAACGCCTCATCGAAGTCGATCTCCCCATCGCCCGCATTTCCGCGCACGCCCGGCGGGAGAAGTCGATCCGGCACGGGCACATCTCGACGCTGCACATCTGGTGGGCGCGGCGGCCATTGGCGGCGTGTCGGGCGGTGATCTGTGCGGCGCTCTGGCCCGATCCGGCCGATGAGCATTGCCTGCAATCGTTCCGCGATGCGGCGGCGCGCCAGCTCGTGGGGTTCGCAAAGCGCGTGAACCCAGAGAAGATTTCCGGCGAGAAACAGCAATTGCAGGCAACGCTTTCCCCAGAAAGTCGGGCGCGGTGGGAAGTCTTCGCCAAAAACAATCCCCCGCTCGACCCGACTGACCCGGCGCATCAGAACGTACTCCGGTTTGCGTTGCTCGACTTCATCGCCGACTTCGCCAACTGGGACAACTCGACCGTCCCCGCCTACCTGGAGACCAGCCGGGCGCTCACGCAGGCGGCCCACGAAGCCCTCGGCGGCGAGCCGGGTACCCGACCGCTGGTCGTCGATCCGTTCGCTGGCGGCGGCAGCATTCCGCTGGAAGCCCTCCGCGTCGGGGCCGACGCCTTCGCCAGCGACCTGAACCCCGTGGCCGTGCTGCTCAACAAGGTGGTGCTGGAATACATTCCGAGGTACGGCCAGAAGCTGGCGGACGAGGTCCGCAAGTGGGGTCACTGGATCAAGGAGCAGGCCGAGAAGGAACTGGCCGAGTTCTACCCAAAAGACTCCGACGGAGCGACGCCGATCGCGTATCTGTGGGCGCGGACGATCCGCTGCGAGGGGGCCGGCTGCGGTGCGGAAGTGCCGCTCATGCGCTCGCTCTGGCTGGCTACTTCTACTGTAACCGTTTTTCCAATTCACGCCCGCGCGGCGGCGGG